>SDBT01008540.1_pt1 | contig 16719 bp, 21 predicted proteins | sample 2277101 | NCBI WGS metagenome assembly SDBT01 (sample SAMN10404973, study PRJNA504765) | marine sediment metagenome | isolation source: marine sediment core GS10_PC15, 103 cmbsf | place: Arctic Ocean: Southern Knipovich Ridge | collected 2010
ACTATCAAAACAACTATTCCCACAGTTAGATACTCGTTAATAGTCCTCTTAAATAAACGCTGACTTAAATGATGTTGAGTTAACCCCAAAAGAACATACATTATTGTAATTAAAGCCAAAGAGCCTACGGAAACAGTTACCGGCCAAAAAGAAAAAGCCAAAATTCCTTCTGCCAAAATTAAAGATAAAGCTAAAGAGTAAAAGAAAATTTGACCAGTAACTTTCTCTTCGAGGTTAACTGACCAAAGTCCTTGAACAAAAAGAGGCAGACTCGCCAGAAAAACAAGAACGAAGTTAAGCCAAAAAGAAAAACGAAAAGAAAGGATTGTGTCGTAAAGAAAAAAAGCAGTTAAGAGAGTTAATAAAAAGCCAACCGCATTAGCCGACCGAAAAAGTTGAATATTGCGAACTGCCGCCACGGCAAAAATATTTTCCGTTAAGAGCAAAGCGTAAAGTCCTAGCCCGTAAAGAGCTGCCACCGGCAAGCGCGTTAGCCAAGTAGAAGGCAATAAAAAATAAAACAAACCGACACCGGCAGTGAACAAGGTTGGTAAAATCAAAACTGTCAGCCATTTAATTCCCTTAAGTCCTTCGATTAATGACCAAGCAGATAAAATATAGGTTAAAACGGTCAAAGCAAAAATTGCCTGATAACGCCAGGCAACATTAGCTAATTGAATCAACAACAAACCAGAAGCCAATAAAACTGCAGCAATGATAAACTTTTGCCTTTTGGTAATGGTTATCTTTTTAAACCGTCTCTTTTTCATTTTGAGCGCTAGCAAGAAACAAGGTTCTCGCGAAGCGAGGTTCTTATTTCAACATCTCCTCGGGAATGTCAAAATTAGCAAAAACTCGCTGAACATCTTCACATCCCTGGAGGTTATTCATAAATTTTAAAACTTTCTCTGCTTTTCCGGGGTTACTGATTTGAATTTCATTCTTAGGCTGTTTAACTAACTCCGCTCCAAGAATCTTGAAATTGTTTTCTATTAATTTCTTCCTGATTTCCGCTAAAGTTTGCGGTTGGACATAAACTTCCAGAGCATCAGTTGTTTCTTCTACTTCTTCTACCCTCAAATCAATAATATTTAAAATTTGCTCGTCTGGCTGGTCTGTCTTTTCAACAGTAATTAAACCCATTGGTTTAAATTGATAAGCAACTGAACCCGGACTGCCCAGTCTTCCTCCTCCTTTTTCAAAGAGATTCTTAATTTCCGCACTGGTTCGATTTCGATTATCAGTTACCACTTCAACAATAATCGCTATTCCTTCCGGACCATAACCTTCGTAAACTACTTCGTTTAATTGATCGCCCCCTGCTCCCCCGCTGGCCTTGGCAATTGCTCGATCAATATTATTTTTAGGCATATTGGAATGTTTAGCTTTATCAACCAACAACCTCAGCTTAAAATTTATTTCCGGGTCTGCTCCTTCCCGAGCCGCCAAAGTGATTGCTTTGGCTAATTTAGAAAAAGTTTTACCTCTTTTAATATCCGTTGCCTCTTTTTGACGCTTAATTGTTGACCATTTAGAATGTCCAGACATTTGTCTAAATTCTATCAAATATCCCGTAAAAAAACACTTTTTCTTCAAAAATCGTTCTTATATTAAATTAGGGCTTGACACCAAATTAATTTTTATTATATCTTCAGAACCAATGGTAACTAACAATTTGGAAAAACAGGCCGTTCAGGCAGCCATTAAGGGAACTTGGGCAAAGGCAGTTGAGATTAATCGTCAATTACTTAAAGATGATCCTGAAAATATTGGAGCCTTAAACCGACTAGCCAGAGCTCAGCGAGAATTAAACGAAATCGCTCAAGCCCAAAAGATTTACAAAAAAGTTCTTACTATTGATCGCTACAATCCAATTGCCACTAAAAATCTTCAACGTTTAGTCAAGGGTAAGAAAAAATCTGGTCAAACCAAAACCATACACACCAGCAATCTTTTTCTTGAAGAACCGGGGAAAACAAAAACCATCAAACTAATCAGATTAGCTTCAGCTGAAGTTTTAGCAGAGCTTAATAGCGGCCAAATTGTCAAATTGGAACCGAAAGAACGAAGTATTAGTATAATTACTGAAAATGGAGCTTACTTGGGAAGCATCCCTGATGATCTTTCTTCGCGCCTTATCAAACTAATTAAAGGCGGTAATCAATATAAAGTTATTGTTAAAGGCGTAGCACGGCAACATCTGGAAGTCTTTATTCGGGAAACTTTCAGGAGCAAACGTCTTCACAACCTATCTTCCTTCCCTTTATCAGGCAGTAATTATGTTTCCTATTTATCGCCAAAAGCTGTTTACGAAGAGGGGCCAGAAACAACTCCCACTGGAGAAGAAGAAAATTAACGTTTCAATTTTCTTCTGTCAAAATCAATAATAATTCCCATCTCCCCCCTTCTGAATCATTCCCCATTTGACAATCAAAGATATCTAACAATTTCTGTGTCGTATAACTTTTCCTGGCTTCAACGCTAGTTCTAAGCTGGCATTGATCAAGCTCCCCTGACCAATCACCAATCTCTACCAAACGTCCACCAATATTGGAAATTAATTTCGCTGCTTTAGCAGCCAAACCAGTTTCTGTCCCCGCATTCATCACGGCAATTGCCAGATCTTCTCGACGAATCCGATAGTCAGTAAAAAGATTACTGATGATTCTGCTCAGGCGCTGATTGTCAACCTTCTTTGCCAAATTGCCATCAGGCAAAACAAACTCTTCAGTTGCAGTTGTTTCTCCCAAATCAATTACTTCAATTTTATGAGCTCTTGTTTGATTAATTGCTAACCAAAGGCGAATTAAATCCCACCGACTAAGACTACTGGTAGATTTATCTTTAATTGCCGAAGCAATTAAACTCGAAAGCAATGATTTGGTTTCATTGGTCCACTTTCTATCAGCTATTACCCAGCCATCAATCGGTAAGCCCAGATAAGCTTCTAAACTGGCAGAAAGAAACTCAACTCCCCTGCCTTCAAGCTCACCTAGAGGATAGATTTTTTCAATCCGATAAAAGCCATAATTATTAACAGCTTCAATATAGCTTCCGTCCGGAATAATTAAAAAACTAATTTCCTCTGATTCGGGATCAAAAGAAACTAGAGAAACAGGGTCAATCTTTAGAACTAAAGTTAAACGATTTTTACCATCCCAGGTTGAATTTTTAAAAAATCCGTAAAAACGCCAACTAATACCTAAAAAAAGAAGTAAAAATATGAGAAGCAGCAAATTAGTAATTGCTTTATGGGTCTTAAATTTTCTCCGCTTTTCCTGCTCCTGCAACCAACGAGGTTCTTTCTTTTTTTTCATTTTAAACTCCCAACCTTAGTATAAATTACCAAGAGCTTTTTTCAAATCTAAAGGAAGCGGGCTACAAAATACCACTCTTTTTCCAGTATGAGGATGAATAAAATTCAAATTAACGGCATGAAGAAACTGACGCGGGCACCATTGACGATCGGCTCTCGCTCTTTTTCTACCGCCGTACTTCTCATCAGCCACAATTGGGTAACCAATATGCTTCAAGTGAACCCGAATCTGATGGGTGCGACCCGTTTCGGGCATAAGCTCCAAAAGACTAACAACTTCATCATTTAATTTACGATGCTCTTTGGTCTCATATTTCGTTTTTGATCGACGCCCCTCAAGAAAAACACCAAACTTCTTCCGATCAAAAGGGCTTCGAGAGATTGAAGCTTCAATTGTTCCTTTTTTTGGTTCAACCTTTCCATGAACTAAGGCCAAATATGTTTTCTTCACTTTTCGTTTTTTAAACTGATCCTGTAAATCTTCAAACGCTTCTTGATTTTTTGCAATTAATAAAACTCCAGAGGTTTCTTTGTCTAAGCGATGGACTATTCCAGCTCTATCCCCTGGTCCCTTGCCCTTTATTTTTAAATATTTTTCCACCCAGTCTTGAATCGTTTCTTCTTTGTTTGTTTTTGACCGGTCAACTATCACCCCCGACGGCTTATCAATCACCAAAAGACTTTCATCTTCAAAAATAATTTTCAGTTTCATCTTTTTATTAAAAAATCCGCCCTCGGCGGATAAATTACATACTATGCATCATAAGCTGAGATGCTAACTCTCTTTTTTCTTCTTGCACTTGATGCAAATTGTTGCTTCAGGCATAATCATTAATCGATCGGTGTCAATCATTTTGCTGCATCTCTCACAAATACCATATTTCCCAATTTTGATTCGAGTTAAAGCTTTTCTTGTTTGAATCAGCTTGCGATCAATATGGTCCTTCATCGCTGAAGCTCTCTCATGACCAGATTGTTCTTCCGCATCCGCATCAGGAGCAGCATTATCAGAAAGACGACGTACATCTCTAAAGGGATCGGACTCGGTAATTTTTTTCTTTCTTTTTTCCAACCTCTTTTCTTCCCGAGTAAGAAAATTCTTAATTGGCTCAATCACTTTAGCCGGAAAAGCCACTACCTGCTTGATAACATTATTTCTGCTTTTCGATCTCTTTTCTTTTTTTCTTTTTTTCTTTTTCATCACTCTGCCTCCTCCCAGAGCGAAAATAAATTATTCCTAAGAATAATCCTACCAAAGCTAAGCTTAAACCAATTTCCAACCAATACCAGTATAATAAATTATCCTTCAAAAAAGCAATTAGGAAATTAAACCCCATTACCAATGCCCCGAAGGACAAAGCGATTAAACCATGAGCTTTACTTTTGTACCAGCGCCAAGTACGCCAATTTCTTTCAATCCTAAGCAAAAAAATCCAGGTAATAAAAAAGCCTAATGCCATCATTAAAGGAAGAGGATGGCGCTTAACTAGGCTTCCAGCAGTATAAACCCCCCAAGGCAAAAGAGTCGGCTTGCCAAAACCAGAGCCATCGAAAAAAGCTCCAATCTGAACAAGAATCAAAAGAGGCAAAAGTCCATAACTAAATTCGTCAGCTAATTGCCAAAAATCCAAGTTCTGCCGTCGACTAAACCAATAAATAATTAAGAAAACCGCTCCTATGCCCCAAAGAGACAGACCAGGATAGCGAATAATTAGTAACCAACGAGACAGGCTCAAGCCAAAAGAAGAAATATTTTGGACAATAAAAAATATTCTCGCAAAGATAAGTCCGAAGATCGTCGCCGCTATAATTAAATCGATTACTTTTTCCTCGTTAATCCCTAAATCTCTCAATCTTCGCCAAATAAAAAAAGCAGTCAAAAAATAACCAAGTCCCAAAAACAAACCTAGACTATAAAAATTAAAGGAACCGATTGAAAAAAGGACTGGTAACATTTTGGCAACTATTAAAATATCACAATTTATCTCTTTATGCTATACTAATTTTTATGCTTGAACTGCCACACGTTCTTATCGGAGCGGCTATTGCCAGCAAAATTCCCAATCCTCTTATCTCAATCCCTCTCGCTTTTCTAAGTCATTTTCTAGTTGATCTTATCCCTCACTGGAATCCCAGTCTTTACACTGAAACCAAAAAAAATGGCCAGCCTAGCTATCGGTCAACCGTTATTGTAATTATTGATGTCATTCTAAGTCTAACGGCTGGTTTTTTTATTGCCAGTCAAGTAATGCCTAATCTCAATCATGCAATAGTTATTATTCTTGCTTGTTTTGCTGCCGTAGCTCCAGATGTTGTCGAAGGATTCTATTTCTTTTTGAAAGTTCGTACCCAATTCCTGGAAAGATTGATTAATTTCCAACGCCGTTATCAAGGAAGAGCTCCAATTATTCCCGGTTTGCTTATTCAGGGAGCAACAATTCTTCTGGCCCTTCTAGTTGCTCTTTCCTGAAACTCTCTCAATATATTTTCCTGTTCGAGTATCAATTTTAAGCTTGTTTCCTTTTTTAATGAACAAGGGCGCTTGAACAATCAGACCATTATCAAGTGTGACTGGCTTTGCCGAAGCGGTAGCTGAATTCCCTTTTACCCCTGGTGGCGCGCCCATTACTTCAAAAATCATTGAAACAGGCAGTTCAATTGATAAAGGTTTTTCTTCATAAAAAAGAGTCTTGAAATTAATCCCCTCCTTTAAATACTTAATTTTTTCTCCTAAAACTGATTTTTCCAAAGAAAATTGCTCAAAATTCTTAGGATCCATAAAGAAAAGAAAATTATCGTCTTTATAAAGAAATTGAAGATGTTTAATTATAGTTTCTGCTGGCTCTACTTTAGCTCCAGAAGTAAAAGTTTTTTTCACTACCAAACCATTATCTAAATTACGCGCTTTTATCTTAATGCTGGCTGTTCCCCGACCAATTTTAGAATGTTTGTATTCCAATACCTGATGAGGCTGTCCATCAAACAAAAAGGTAGTTCCAGTTCTTAATTCAGTTACAGAAATCATAAAGTGCCGAGGGCGGGAGTCGAACCCGCACGGTAGTCACCTACCGCGAGATTTTGAATCTCGTGCGTCTGCCAATTCCGCCACCTCGGCTTAATTAGTGTCTATTTTATCAAAAAAAGGCTTAAAAATGAAATTTCCCAGTTATAATGAAGCTACTCTTCCTCTCTCTTTGTTTCCAGACCATAGAATTTGATTCTTTCTCCTCGGAAGCGCATTTTCATTCGACGAAGAGGTCCATTACGATGTTTAGCTACTTCAAGCTCAATACTCTCCGTATCTTCATCATCTTCCCGCCAGATAAACATTACCACGTCAGCATCTTGTTCGATGCTTCCGCTCTCGCGGAGATCAGCTAATCTGGGGCGTGGATTGCCTCGCTGTTCAACCGCTCTTGATAATTGAGAAACTGCTAAAACCGGTATTTTCAACTCTCTGGCCAAATTTTTTAATCCCTGCGAGATTTCAGAAACTTCTTGGACTCGACTTTCTCTTCGCCTTGTGGTCCTCATCAATTGAAGATAATCCACAACCAAAAGTTGAAGCCCATGTTCCGCCATCAGTCTTCTGGCCTTGGTTCTCATTTCCAAAACTGATAAAGCCGGTGTGTCATCAATGTAAAGAGGAGCTTCGGCAAGAATACCCATGGCTTCAGAAAGCTTGGTAAAATCTTCTTCATCCAAACGACCAGTTTTCAACCGCCAAGCATCAATATCCGCCTGAGCTACCAGCAAACGATCAACTAATTCCTCTTTGCTCATTTCCAGGGAAAAAAAACCAATCGGCAGTTTTTCTTTAACACTGACATTCTGAGCAATATTTAAAGACAAAGCCGTTTTCCCTATTCCCGGACGAGCCGCTAAAATAATTAGGTTTGAAGCTTGTAAGCCTGCCAAAGTATCATCAATATCTCTAAATCCGGTGGGGATACCTCTCAAACCACCTGCTCTTTTATGAAGCTCATCCAAACGATCAAAAGATTCTGCCAACGCTTCTTTGACGGGCATAAAGACCTGGCGCAAATGTTTTTGAGATAGGGCAAAAATCAACTGCTCTGCTTTATCCAAAACGGACATCGCTTCTTCACCTTCATCAAAAGCGGCTTTGGTAATTTTTGAGGCAGAAGAAATCAGCTCTCTTTTGGTGTAATCATCTTTAACTATATGGGCGTATTCTTCAACATGGGCCGCCGTGGGAACAGCATTAACCAGATTAGTTAGATAGGCAGAACCGCCAATTTCAGTTAAAGCCTTGTCTTTCTTTAATCTTTCTTTCAAAGTAACAATGTCAATTGGCTTTCTCCCCTCATAAAGCTGAAGAATAGCATTATAAATCAAATTATTTGCCCGTTTGTAAAAATGTTCCGGAAGTAAAAATTCTGCCACAGTAGCAATAGCGTCTTTGTCAATCAAAATAGAACCCAAAACGCAGGCTTCCGCTTCACTGCTGTGTGGTGGCATGTGGGTTTCTTCAGCCATAGTAGTATTTAGCTTGCAACTTATCGGTAAGTTATCAGTGTTTTCTTTTCAAAACCACTATTTCTCTTTCCTGGGGCAGTTTATCTTTAGAAATTACTAATTTATCTTTCGGCTTAATTCCTTCTTCACCAATTGTCTTAAGAAAATCATCTACTGTCAAATCAATGCCAAAATCCGGTTTCATTTCCGCTGTTTTATAATGCATAGGGATAACAATCAAAGGTTCGATCTGGCCAATTACTTTGACTGCTTCGTTGCCATCAAGAGTATAAGTTCCCCCCACGGGAATAAACAGTATATCAACCCCATTAACTTCTTCCAATTGCTTTTCCGTTAACTTATCACCCAAATCTCCTAAATGAACTAATCGCAACCCATCAATGCTAATCATATAGATTGTGTTCTCGCCTCTTTTTGTTCCCCCGGATTGATCATGAAAACTGTCAATTCCAAAAACAGAAACTCCGGCAATTTCGTATTCACCCGGTGCATCAACTACAAATGGTTCCTTTTTCTTTCCGGTTGTTGTAACTGCCGAAATATTTTTGTGATCTTTATGTTGATGAGAAACAGTAATAATATCTGCTGAAACTCGAGGCATTTTGAAACCAACATTCTCCCCAAAAGGATCAGTAACAACAATTGTTTTTTTTCCTTTAATGCGAAAACTCGAATGGCCTAAGTAAACGATCTCCATTAAAAGAAAATTTAACACAAAACAGCTCTCTTGACAAGGGGTTTATTTTAAGCTATAGTTTCTTCAACTGCCACTTTAAATGAGAAAAGAAGTCCTCGTTGCAATTATTATCGGTTTCGGCCTAGGCTTGGTAATTACTTTTGGTATTTGGACAGCCAATAAGGCTTTAAAAAATACTTCAACTGATTCGGCGGAAACTCCCGCTCCATTGGAAGAAGAAATTGAAACGGCTTTAATACCAGCTTCAACTTTAGAACTATTAATTACTTCTCCGGAAAACAACACTGTTAGTGAAAAAGAAACCATAGAAATTGTTGGTCAAACTGCTGTTAAAGCAATCATCAGTATTATTTATCCAAACGGAGAAAAATTATTAGAAGCAGGTGAAGATGGTAATTTCTCTACAGAAATTTCATTAGTGGGTGGCGACAATCAAATCAAAATCTCTGCCTTTAGCAGTGAAGGTGATGAAATATCTAAAACCTTGACTATTGTTTATTCAACCGCTAAAATCTGAACAATGAAAAAACTTGTCATTTTATTCCTTGTCCTTTGCTCTCTTAGTCTTACTTCTTTTGTAGTAAAAGCTCAGACTATTGACGAGTCATCGCCATCTCCCGACGAAGATTTAATTAAACAAAAAGTTGAAGAAAGAATTGAAAAAGTTCTTGTTGCCGCCGACGAAAAAAAGAAAAGGGCTTTAATCGGAACATTAAAATCAATCTCCAACTCAACTCTAACTATTAAAACCGAAATCGGCAACTTACAAGCCAAAGTCGCCACTGATGCCGCCATCCTTAATTTAGAAAGAGAAGAAATTGAAGTCGAGGATTTAGAAATTGGCAGCAAGCTTATTTCCATAGGTTATCTTGACAGTCAGGGTGTTTTGGAAGCAAAAAGAGTTATTGTTACAAAAGCATTTCAAATATCAGACGCAGAAGTCGCTTTTGGAATTGTTACCGACATTTCTAAAGAGGAAAAAATTTTAACTATCAAGCATCCGAAAACAGAAACTATCTATATGGTGGAAGTAGACAGCGAAACAGAAATTACCAAAAAAGTTGAAGGAGAAATCGAAACCATTGAATTTAGCGATATTGAAAAAGACGATCGTTTGGTAGCCATCGGTGAACTGGGAGAAAATGGAGAAAAAATTATTCAAGCAGGTTTGATCCGCATTATGAGTGGAGAAGCAACAGAGCAATCATCCCCTTCTTCTTCACCAGAAGCCTCTCCAGCTGTAGAAATTGAAGAAGAATAAATTTGACTTTTCCTTTCTGAAGTATTAAAATAATGTGCATTAAAGTTAACCAGCCAACAAGCTGGTTTTTTTGATTGCTGCTTATTGGTAAAAAATGTTATTATCAAGAAGAAATGACTAAAATCAAACCTCAAACTTTAAAAGGCTTTCGGGATTTTTTGCCCGAAGAGATGGCTATTCGCCAAAAAGTAATCAAGATCTTAGAACAGGTCTTTAAATCCTATGGTTTTGAACCTCTGGAAACACCAAGCCTTGAATATTCTTCGACTCTTCTTGGTAAATATGGCAAAGAGGCAGACAAAATGGTTTATACCTTCAAAGACAAAGGAAATCGTGATATTGGCTTAATTTATGATCTTACTGTTCCTGTTTCAAAAGTCCTTGCTCTCTACTCCCAAAAAATCAATTTACCTTTTAAACGCTATCAAATACAGCGTATTTGGCGAGCGGAAAAACCTCAAAAAGGCAGATACCGGGAAGTTCTTCAATGTGATGTTGATATTTTTGGCTCTGCCTCTCCCCTAGCCGACGCAGAAATTATTGCCATTACTTATAATTGTCTCAAAAAACTTGGTTTCAAACGATTCACGATTAAGATTAACAGTCGTCAGGTTCTTTTTAAGCTGATCTCCGATTTAGATATCAAGAAAAGAGACGAACAATTATCGATCCTAAGAATTATTGACAAGTTGGAAAAGATTGGTTTAGATGGGATAAAAAAAGAGCTTAAAAAAGCAGGGTTTTCCGAAGAGAAGATCGAGAAACTCCTTTCTTTAATTAAATCAGCCCAACCAGATGAAAATCTGAAACAACTTTTTGATTATCTAAAACAACTCAAGGTAGACGAAAAATTCTATCAATTTGATCCTACTTTAGTTCGAGGACTTGATTATTACACTGGCCCCGTATTTGAAACCATAATAGAAAAGCCAAAAATTGGCTCTATTACTGGTGGCGGCCGCTACGATAAACTCATCTCCAACCTTGGTGGCCCTGATATTCCAGCTACTGGCACCACTATCGGTTTAGACCGAATTTGTGAAGCAATTAAAAAACAAAACCTTTGGCCAAAACTATCTTCTTCCCCAACTAAAGTTTTGGTAACTGTCTTTTCGCCTGAATACGAATATCTTAAAGAATCAATGGATATCGCTTATCAACTTCGAAAAACAGGAGTCAACGTTGATCTCTATTCTAATCCCAAGGTAAAACTTGATAAGCAATTAAAATATGCTGACAGAAAAAGTATTCCTTTTGTTATCGTTATTGGCCCAGATGAGATTAAGAAAAACGTTGTTACTCTTCGAAATATGAAATCCCAATCCCAGGAACAGCTCAATTTCAAAGAACTCCTGGAAAAAATAGGCTAAATTTAGTAGAATAAGCACTATGAAAAAAGATATTCATCCTAAATGGTATCCCGAAGCAAAAATTACCTGCGCCTGTGGTCATAGTTTTACTGTTGGTGCTGTTAAATCAGACGTCCAGATACAAATTTGCTATCGCTGTCATCCTTTTTTTACCGGAGAAATGAAATACATTGATACCCAAGGCCGGGTAGAAAAATTCCAAAAAAAGCAAAAAGCAGCCGAAATTCAAGGATGGGAAAAAAAGAAAAAAGAGGAAGCAAAAAAAGAAGAACAACCCAGAACACTAAAAGAAATGCTTCAGAAAAAAAAGTAATTCTCTTTAATGAATCAAGATATTGCCATTATTGAAGTTCGTGGCGCCGCCGGCGGTGATGAGGCGAAAATTTGGGCGGACGATTTATTCCGGATGTATATCCGCTTTGCCGAAAAACAAGGCTGGGAAACAAGAATCCTCGGTCAAAGAATGCTTAAAATAAAAGGCAAACAGGCTTTCTCCTCTCTTAAGCACGAAGCTGGAGTTCATCGAGTGCAAAGAATTCCTACAACCGAACGCCATGGTCGAATTCATACTTCAACAGCTACAGTAGCTGTTCTGCCAGAAATTACTGAAACTCAAATTCAAATCAGTCCTCAAGATTTGGAATGGCAATTTTATCGAGCTTCAACCCAAGGCGGTCAGAATGTTCAAAAAGTTTCTTCAGCCGCTCGGGTACTTCATAAACCTTCGGGAACAATAGTTGCTTGTGAGCAGGAACGAACTCAGGAGCAAAATCGAAAAATCGCCCTTGATCTTCTTCGAGCAAAACTTTGGCAAAAAGAACAGGAAAAAAAGCAAAACGCAGTTACTACCATCCGTCGAGAGGCAGTTGGCCAAGGGATGAGATCAGAAAAGATAAGAACTTATAATTATCCTCAAAGCAGAATTACGGATCATAGATTAAATAAGAAATGGTATAACTTAGAAGAAATTATGGGAGGAAATTTAGAAAAGATTATTAAAGCAACAGCGGTTATTGACTGACTTCTTCAAGCTTTATTTCCAATCCTTTTTCTTTCCCATCCCGCCAAACTGTTAGTTGAATTTTATCACCAATTTTTTTCGTGCTGATTAATTTGGCTAAACCGCCATCCTTTTCTTTCACCATTTGACCATCAAATTTAGTAATAATGTCCCCTGGCTCAATTCCTCCTTTTTCTGCCGGTGACTCATTAATCACTTCGACTACATAAGCGCCTTGAGGCACTTCGTTAAGCAAAGCCAAATCTTGGCTAATCATTCTGTAGCGAACGCCAATAAAAGGCCGAGAAAATTGACCGGTTTCGTCAAAGTTTTGAATTACTTCTCTGGCAATATCAATAGGAATAGCAAAGCCAATATTTTCTCCTTGAGCAGCCACAGCTACATTAACACCGATTACCTGGCCAGCGCTATTAAGAAGAGGTCCTCCCGAATTGCCCGGATTAATAGCCGCATCAGTCTGAATCACATTGTCTAATCGCTCAACATAACCTTCAAAAGGCGAGCCAGCGTTTATTCCTCTGCCCAACCCGGAAATTACTCCGGTAGTTACCGTATGGCGGAATTCACCCAGGGCCGTACCGATGGCAATAACAAATTGGCCCACTTTTAATTCGCTTGAACTGCCAAGCTCAACTGGCTTCAATCCTTCAGCAGACGGACTTATCTTTAAGATAGCCAAATCATTAGTTGGATCGCGATAAATTTTTTCTACTTCATATTCTTTATCGTCATTGGTAATAATCCTATATTCTGCTTGGAGATCAGAAACAACGTGCTTGTTAGTAACAATCAGGCCCTGCTTGTCAATGATAAAGCCGGAGCCAATATCTTGCTCTATTCTCTCCTCTCTTGTGCTTGGTTCACCAAAAAAACCAAATGGATCCATAAAAGAGCCATTACCGAAAAAATCAATCACCCTCTGTGTTTTAGTTACCCCAACTGTTACCACCGAGGGAGAAACTTTTTCGGCCACTTCAACAACTACTGACTCCTCTGTTAAAATTCTTTGGTTGGTAATCGAAGGCAAAAGAGAATTCTCTTGACGAGGAAAAAAACGATCAAGGATTTTATAGCCAAAAAGTCTATCAGAAATTGCTCCGCCAAAAACAGAAGCTGTCAGAACAACAAAAACTGCCAGTCCGATTAAAGCGCTTTTAATCGTTAAGAATCTTGATTGCTTCTGAGAGTTGTTCATCTTCTTCAGTTTCCAAATCGTCTTCTATCTGATTATCAGGAGTAATTCCGTTTTTGTCAATTGATTCGCCTGAAGGCAGCAACCAGCGAGCAGTAGTAACATGCAAGCCTGCTCCACCAGGCAGGTCTTCAGCTTCCTGAATTGTTCCTTTGCCAAAGGTTGTTTCCCCAACAATAACCGCCCGTCCATAATCTCGAAGAGCACCGGCCACAATTTCCGAAGCCGAAGCACTCCCTTGATTAACCAAAACTACCAATGGCTGCTGGGTTATTTTGCCCATTCGGTCAACCGAATAAGATTCTTTAGTTCCATCGGCATATTCCTGCTGAACTACTAACCCGGAAAATTCGTCTACGGATGAGGTGGATAAAAACTCTGAGGCAATAAAGATCGAACCGCTTAAATAACCCCCGGGATTATTGCGTAAATCCAAAATTACTCCTTTTATTGTTGGTTGGTGAGAAACTATTTCATCAACTGCTTCAAGCCATTCATCGCTAGTCCGATCACCAAAACGCATCAATTTGAGATGAGCAATTTCTCCTTCAAGAAATTCCACTTCAACACTAGCAATAATAATTGTTCCTCGAACAATAGAAGCTTCATAAGGCTCTCTGTCTCCTTTGTGCAACAGAGTTAATTTTATTGTCGTTCCTTTTGGGCCTCGAATCAACTTGACTGCTTCGGGAAGGGTAATATCTATAGTTTCTCGATCATCGATTTTAAGAATCAAATCGCCAGTCTTAACACCAACTTTTTCTGCCGGCATTCCTGATAAAGGAGCAATGACTGCCAAGCGATCATCTTGATAACCCAATTGAATCCCCACTCCCTCAAAAGAACCATTAAGATCTTCCTTTGCTTCTTTATTTTCTTCAGGCGGAAGGAAAACAGTATAGGGATCGCCGAGTGAAGCTATCATTCCTTTGATTGCTCCGTAAATCATTTCCTGGGGTTTGAGAGCTTCTTTATCAAGATAAGCAGCAGATAACCTATCCCAAGTAGTCCAAAACAAAGAAAAATCAAGGTTTTTATCATTGGGGGTTGTTCGATCAATAGTTATCTTTTTGGGTCCACCAATATTAATTACTATTCCCTGCTCACCTAAGCGATAACCTATTCCCCCCACTAAAACGATTAAAGCAATCGCTAAAATAATTAGTCTTATCTGTTTTAAATTTAGTTTCATCATTTCGAGCGCTTGCGAGAAACAAAGTTCTGCGCTAGCAGGTTCTTATTTTTCTTTAGGAATTAATAATCGCTTTTGTTGACCATCAATTAGAACCATTTGTCCCTGAGCTTTTTTTAATTCCTTCCAAATTTCCTGACTAATTTTACCATCTTCTCCTAAAACAACCAATGGTAAAGAATCGTCATTTATCTCAATCCCTTTTGCTAAACCGCCAGCTACAAAACCGATTACTCCCAAGCTAGCTGCCTTGTACCATAATCCCTTAGAAAGAATTCCTTGAAGAATAATAATCTGCCCCTTACAGGAACCATTAAGAGAAAACAAGTCATCTTTTTCACCCTCAATAAAAGAAAGGTAACCTGTCTTTCTTGAGCCACTGCCGCTGCTGCCTCTTATCTCCAAAGCCGCAAAAGATAGGCTTACTGAATTTGAAGAAGCCTCTTTAACTACTGCTTTAAAAGGGCTTTTTACTTGCTTTTCCGGTTTCTCCTTCCTAATTTTCAGAATACCATCATCAGTTAAAGAATCTAGGAAGCCGCTTATAGGAGCAGTAAACTTTTCTCCTGTTTTCAAAAGACTCTTCTTCTGAGCTATCAGTTCTCCCTCTTTAACTTTCTGGCCAATTTTCTTAACTAAGAAATTAATTGTTTTAGAGGGCGGAACGCCAATTAATTTGCTTAAATGATAGCTTTTGGTTTGAGAAGAAGCTTTTCTTAGGGCAAGGACTTGACCTTCGTGAACGTTTTGGTTTTTACTAACTTTTAACTCTGCTCCTGAAGGGAAAGGAAGAGTAAGCGAAGCAGTAACTTTTTCTGAAATTGTTTTTGGGACAGTCATATTCTGATTTTGGCTGCAAAAACTCTTTGTTCTACAACCGAGCAATAAAGGGAATTAATCCTAAGTGTCTGGCTCTTTTTATTGCTTGGGCCAAACGGCGTTGATGTTTGGCGCAAACCCCGCTCCGTCCTCGAGAAACAATTTTGCCTCGATCACTAACAAAACGCCGCAAAGTCTCCACTTCCTTGTAATCAGGCTTCTTGCCTGATTCGCAAAAAGGACATTTTAGATTCCTAATTGGTCGTCTGTATCTTTGCTTCATTTTCTAGAAAGGAATATCTTCTGCTTTAACCTCTGTCTCCTCTTGTTTTTGAGGCTTTTTTTCGACAGTTTTTTCAGCCGGTTTGGCCGAAGAAGAAAGTTCCTCCTCCTTCTTTTCTTTTTCCTCTTTCTCTTCTTTTTTCCCAGGCTGTACCGATTCTGTTTCTTTGATTACAGCCGGCTCTCCCTCTGTGATTGCCTGTTCTTCGGAGGCAAATCCCCCTCCTTCTTCTCCTGGAGATCTTTTGGAATCAAGAATGAGCATATCATCAATAACAATCTCTGTTGTCTGACGGGAAGTGCCATCCTGAGCTGTCCACTGTCTGGTATTTAACCGACCTTCAATAAAAACCCGCCGTCCTTTAAACAGCAGTTTTGAACAAATTTCCGCCAGCTTGTTCCAGGCAACAATCCGGTGAAACTGAGTATCTTCTCGCTGATCACCTGACTCAGTTTTCCAGGTTCGATTGGTCGCCATTCCTATGGTACAAACAGCCGTTCCCTGTGGGGTATAGCGCAATTCAGGATCACGAGTTAAATTACCAATTAACTGAACTTTATTAAGTGAACGTGATGCCATTTTTCTCCTTGTCTATTCTTTTTTTACTAATAAATAACGAATAATATTTTCTTCCAGCTTAAGTTTGCTGTCTATCTGGGGTGGAACCTCGAGGGGCAATTGCACAGTCAGCAAAAAATAATACCCCAAATTTTTTTTCTTAATGGGGTATGCTAATTTTTTCTCTCCCCACTCGTCAGTTTTCTTAACCTTGCCTTTTAAATCTTCAACTATTTTTTTGACTTTGGTAAGCTGTTTTTTTCGATCTTCCCCTGAAACCTCAGAGTCAATAACCAAAACTAACTCGTAATCACGCATAATATCTTTTCCCCAATCGCGATTGATTTTAGCATAAACTTTCTCTACTGGCAACCATTAATGACTGAATTTAAATTCTATCACATCCCCGTCCTGTATTTGATAATCTCTTCCTTCCAATCTTACTTTACCTCCATTTTTGGCTGTTTGCCAACTGCCAGCAGCCACTAAATCTTTAAAACTAATCACTTC
>SDBT01008541.1_pt1 | contig 16719 bp, 27 predicted proteins | sample 2277101 | NCBI WGS metagenome assembly SDBT01 (sample SAMN10404973, study PRJNA504765) | marine sediment metagenome | isolation source: marine sediment core GS10_PC15, 103 cmbsf | place: Arctic Ocean: Southern Knipovich Ridge | collected 2010
GGTGTCGCGGCGGACACAGACGAAGACGCTATTATAAAAGCGTTTGAAGCTGTCAGGACCGCGGATAAGAAGCCTACGCAGGACGTAGTGCTTGCCCAAGCCGCGCAGACAGCCCCGTCCAGCCCGATTATCAAGCTGGTATGTGAGAACAGGGGCGGCAAAGTCGACAACCTTGTCGCGGCTGGCTTACTCACACCGGCGGCAAAGACGGCAATCGAAGAAAAGTACATGAAACCGGAAACGCTTTCCCTGTCGTTGTCAGGCGGCTGGGACGATGGTTTTGATTTTCTGGTAAAGATTATCGCTGAGAACCGCCCTGTTGCGTTGGGGGGTAAGACGGGCGCTCAGTTGCTCGAACTTGCCAACACACGCGCCAAGGGCGACGTCAACCCCATTAAAGCGGACATTGACAGGCGCGTGGATGCCGCGAAAACGGACTGAAACAGTAACTAAATTTAAGTAAGGAACATTATTATGGCTACGATTACAAAAGGCCCTGCTTTGGGCGACATAGTTCTGTACGAGACCCCGCTGGCAGTATGCCGAGAGGAATACGAGGTAACCAGAGTGTTAGCTGCTACGCTTCCTCTGGAAGTCGGTACGCCGATGGACTTCGACGCGGCGGTTGCGGCGGTGCAGACCTACACCACAAACGGCGGATTTGTAGCAGACGGCGGAACGTACCGGCTGGGTTACGATGGTTACTGGACTACACCTTTGGCATGGAACGCAAACATTGCCGCAATCAATACCGCACTGGACGTAATGATTGTCCTGAGTGGCGGCACGGCAGGCGACATTGTTACTGCTAATGTAGGCGGCGACCTGCATATCAGTACGAACACCTTTACCTTTTTGAATACTCTCGGGAACGTGCCGGAGATTCAACAGGACTACAGGCTGCTCACAGACGGCGGAGTTGCGTATAACGGACTGTCCACCATGCTGACCACAACTGTCGGCGAACTGGCAACCATGAAGATGATTTCGGCTGCGGCTGCGAATACGGATGCGATTCTGCTCGAACGGGTCAGTTTGGAAGACTTGCAGAACGCAAGTGGCGAAAAGCTGAGACGTGCTTTCCTGATGCGGGGTCATGCCGTTGTCAATGCTACCGAGATTGCCAAACAGGGCACAAGGCAAACGGCGGCTTTCGGTACGGCGGTACAAACGCAGACGGCACTGGTCGCGATAGGTATTCAGGCCCGTCTCGAACCGATTGCCACAAGTGAAGGAACGCCAAGCGTGTAGCGGATTTGAGGTTCCCCCGCGGGAACTTCTAAAATGTAAACAAGGTTTTGATTTGGAGATTTTATTATGTTGTTAGACGTTTTTGCTGGCGACGCTTTTTCAGTGGTATCACTGACCGACGCCATAAACAGGATTCCTTACAAACAGTCCAGAATCGGCGATATGGGCCTTTTCAAGACGAAGGGGATCACAAGTACAATCGCTGTTGTCGAGGAACGGGACGGCGTCCTGAGTCTTCTGGCGACAGGGGCAAGAGGCGCACCCCCAGCCGTTGCGGCACGGGGCGGCAGGCGCGCTCGTAATTTCACAGTGCCGCATATCCCGCTGTCGGCTGCTGTTATGGCGGACGAAGTACAGGGCGTTCGGGCGTTCGGTTCCGAGAACGAAACAGAGGGCGTCGCTCAAGTGGTCAATGATAAGATTGCTGAGATTCGCCAGAAACACGAAATCACGCTTGAATATCATCGTCTCGGTGCTATTAAGGGCGTGGTTCTGGATGCAGACGGTACGACCGTTATCCACGATCTGTTCACCGAGTTCGAGTGCATACAACCGGCTCCGGTAGTGGGCGGATTCGCTGAGTTCGACTTTACCGCAGCGACACCGGCGGTCAAAACGACGTGCCTGAATATCGTCCGTATGATCGAAACGAACCTTGGCGGGACGCCTTACGATCATATTCACTGTTTCTGTGATAGCGGCTTTTTCGATGCTCTCACGGGTGAAGCTGGCGTCATTGCCGCGTATGCACTTTGGCAACAGGGTGCGGCTTTACGTAACGATATGCGTCGGCGGTTCGACTACGGCGGCATTGTTTTCGAGGAATACCGCGGCGGGATCGGGACGGTCAATTTCATCGACGACGATACTGCTCACTTTTTCCCTGTCGGGGCTCCGGGCCTTTTCACAACCGCGTTTGCACCTGCTGATTACATCGAGACGGTCAACACGGTCGGAAAGCCTTACTACGCCAAACAGGAAGTAATGGACTTCGACAAGGGCATTATGATCGACACGCAGAGCAATCCGCTTTGTTTGTGCAATCGTCCTATGACTTTGATTCGCGCCAGAATGGTGTAAGGTGATAAGATGCGTTTTAACGATACGACAATCGAGGTCCAGTCTCACAGCCCGAGCCTGCGGGTATATAATTGTACGGTAGACGTGGTCAGGCCGGTTAGAGTAAACACGTCTACCGGGCAAGCCGAGACCACTGTAACGCTGGCGGCTGACTGGCAGTGTGCGATCAAGTGGAAAAGCGGTGCCGAGAAGATACTGTTCGACAAGAAAAGTTATTTTCTGGATGCCGTGCTGGTTTGTCGTGTAATCCCGGGCGTAGTCGTATTAGTTTCTGACAGGATAATCTACCTTGGCGATGTTTTCGAGATTGTCGACGTGCGGGATATTAACAATCTCGGTCGGCGATACAAAATCGCATTACGGAGAATCGCATGAAAGCGTTATTCGATACTGTGTTTGCTCACTACCTTGCCGCTGGGGCTCCATTGACGACGTTGGCATTGTATAACACCGAAGCGGACGACAGGGCTGATTTTCCTTATTCTGTATTGCAGTTAGTTGTCGGTTCGCCTGAAGATAGGGCGTCCGGCGGGCACTATACAGAGGAATGGACAATACAGTTTAACCTGTTCGATGAAAGTGCCGACTTGACGATCTTACTGGAAGCGTACGCTGCACTGACAGCCCGGTTCGACCTTGCCGCTCTTACCATTGCCGGGTATACTTTTCTCTCTTGTGTGAGACCGCCCGGAAGTACGCTAATGGCGAAAGTCGAGGGCGTCTGGCAAATAAATGTTACCTATGTTGTGAAAGCAAGGGCTTTATGAGTCGATTGATATGGCATGGCGCGAAAGTACAGCGACAGTTGGAACGCAAAGTCAGAGGCTTGCCGCGACGTATCGCGGAAGTTATCGCGGGATATGCCCGGGGAATAGTGGTTGTCAAGAGCGGCGAACTGAAGGAAAGTATCGAGGCGACCGACGATAGTGTTGTGGCGACAGCGGACCATGCGTCGGCGGTCGAGTTTGGCACTGCAAAGAGAGCAGCGAAGCCTTTTATGAGGCCTGCAATCAAGCGGTTCCAGAAATCAGATTTAACGAAGATTGTAAATTAAGGAAACGTAATTATGGCAAGTGATACTTACACAGCGGTAGGCTTGGTTACTCTCGGTGATCTGTCTACCTATGACGTGCGGACGACGAACAAAGGCAAGGCTGCTGACAATCAGGCTTTCGTGTCCAGTCAGACCGGCGGGAAAACTCACAGAGTGGCGGGCAACCTGGATGCAACGTGGGAGATTTCGATCTATGCGAAAGACGGCGAATCGGAAGTACCCGCAGCTTTCAGGCCCGGACAGGTTTTCAGTATGCAGCTAAATGACGACACACAGGCTTACACTATGATGGTCGATTCGTCGTCTTTGGACGTCGACATCGAGGCCGGTGGTTTGGTCGGGTTTGCCCTGAGTTGTAGCGCCGATAGTGCATCTTCCTACCACGTCGCGGAATAGTAAACGGAAACGATTTTAATTAAGGAAATAGGATCATGGCAAACGAAGTTGCTAACATTGCGATAAACGCGACCTTGACCGCGAACAAAGATTCCGGTTTGGGCACTGTGAAGGACTTGGCCAGTCTGGCAGGTTTGGGCATGAACAAAACGGGCGGTACCATAAAATACTATCATACCGATGGTGTTCTTGGCAACCCGGAAGTGCTTGTTCTGAATGACGCTTCCATCAACGATGCTTTCGGCGATGGTATTACGTTCTTGACCCTGCATGGAATTTATATCAAGAACAACAGCGGCGATACACTGCAAATCGGTGCGGGTGCAAACCCGGTTGATATTTTCGGCGACAAGGCCTCAGACACGTTTGAATTACCGGACGGGTGTACGTTTATCTATCTGAACCCCACGGGCTTGACCCTTGGCGCAGACGATACGCTGACAATCACCGGTTCTGCAGGCGCTGCGGATATTATTATCATCGGTGCAGAGTAAGGTGAACCAGATTACAGGTAGTCCGACCGTGTTCAGGGCAGGCCGGAGTTTGTTGCTCGTTTCCTATGTCTCTGTAGGGGAGTGGCAAACTTTCGGAGCCCTGTGGGAATGTAACAAACGCCGGGCAGTGATAGATTTTCTGTACTATTCATTGCACCGGGGCGATCCCACGGTAACACGCCGGGCTGTCCGATGGTGGGCGTTCTTTCACCGCAAGGCCCAAACGGACCTGATGGAGTTGATATTCACGATAAGCCTACCGAAGCCGCCCAAGGGCAAGCCCGAGACCACAGAATCGCCCGCCGAGGCTGACAGGAATATGAAAACGGCATACAGAGTGCTTGCCAAGATGTACGGGTGGACAGCCGCCGAGATTAGCGATATGTCGCCCGCGCAGATATTCTCATTCCTGTCGGGCGGTAAGGACGGCACCGGCATTGTGAAGATGACAAGTGAAGAATACCAGAGCTTTCGTGCGCGACAAGGTCTAAACTAAAAGGTGCAACATGGCAAAGAAGATATTGAACGGCAATACATCGACGCTACTGGCTTTCATGGCTGTGATTCTATTCATTGTTGCACCGGTAATATGGGCGGTTCGGCAAGAGGGCAAGGTCAACAAAAACACTTCTGACCTTACAGACTTCAAAGCAGACGTGAGGGAAATCAAGACAGACATTAAGCTGATATTGGAGAAGTTATGAGCAATCGAAAGTATTTCTGGCTTATCGTACTGGTACTGGCCATTATATGTTTGTTGGGCTGCGAAAAAGGGCCTCTGGCAGCCGGTCAGGCGACGATCACCGCATCGCCTATACCAGCGGACCATCCAGAGGCTATAGGTCCCCCAGCGGTCAACAGGGCCGTCTGTCGCCTTTTGCATGAAGTCAGGGCGGTCAAGCACACTGTCAGGGTCAAGAAGCATAGAATCAAGCTGATAGAGGAATAATCGTATGTCTATCCGGACAAAATTAGCTGAACTTATTGTAGATATAACCGCCAAGCTCGAACCGCTCAAAGGCGCTATGGCAAAAGCTAACGGCGTAATGAAAAAGGGTCTGGCTTCAATGACACGTATGGCCAAACGTGCAGCACTGGCTATAGGCGTCGCTCTTGTCGCTGCGTTTGCGTGGGCAACCAAAGCGGCTATGGTACAAGAGGATGCCGAGATGGCACTGGCGCAGGCCCTAAACGAAACAGGCGATGCCACTCAAAAGAACATACAGGCACTCAAAGAGTATGCAGCCTTGTTGCAGAAAACCACGAAGTTTGGTGATGAAGAAATACTTGCCCAAATGGCGTATGCCAAAAACCTTGGCGTATCGACAGACCAGTTAAAAGAAGCGGCAAAGGCTGCGATAGGGCTGGCAGCGAAGTACAAATTGGATTTAACCGCTGCGATGATGTTAGTAGGCCGGGCCTCTCAGGGCCAAACTCAATCACTAACGCGTTACGGTATTGTACTTGCGGAAGGTATGACGGCTCAAGAGAAATTCAATGCGGTTCTGGCTATCGGTACAGGTGCGTTCAGTCTGGCAGAGGGTGAGGCGAGAACAACCACAGGCATACTCAAACAGTTATGGAATGTTATTGGCGATATTGCCGAGTTGATTGCCGCCCCATTCTTGCCGAAGTTACGCGAGGCCGCGACAGCTACAAAAGAGTGGGCGTTGGAAAATACGAAACTGATAACAGGCCGGGTCAAGAATTGGATGGACGCTATATCTGATGCGTTGACCCGACTCAAGCCGCTGCTCGGTTTCATGGCGAAACATCCCCGTGTCATACTGGCGGCCCTGTTAGCGATTATCGCATCTCCGTTCTTGCCGTTCCTTGCTCTTATGAGTAAAGGTTTGTGGAAAGTTGCAACCACGGTGGCCATTGTGGGAAGGGGATTCAAGAGATTTCTTGTGCCGAGTGCAGGTGTTGAGGAAGCGCTGAGGGGGTTGAACAAATTACAGGTTAGAATGGTTATGCATCTGCTAAAACTAAAAATGTCGTGGATGCGGGTGCAATTTGCCGTTATAAATGCAACCACTGCGTTTAAGGCAGCCACTATTGCGGGCAAATCCTTTATGTTAGCAACGGGGGGCATATTGCTTGCCCCGTTTGTTGTGTTGGGTGTGTTGACATGGAAAATAGGCAGGAACCTCAAGACGATCTGGCAGAACCGGGAACAGCTAAAAAACCAGAATACGTTTGCAATGCGGGCAGCGAAAGCCGCAGCTTCAGAGGAAGAACGGGCGATCAAAAGAAAAAACAAACTCATTGCTCTTGAAAGAAAACGATTAGCCGCAGCGGCGGAAGCTGCAAGAATAGAGGCCAAGAATACAGCCGCCAATATAGCACGGTTGAAAAAAGAGGGGCTTGCGAAGCTGAAAGCTTTGAGCGTCTATTATGAAAAGGTCGGCGGGCATGAAGCGGCAAAGGCTGCGGTCGACAAGGCGCTCCGGCTACAGGAAGCGGTCGACACCGCAAAGGTTATAGGCGGCGAGCCACTTGATATATTCAAAGAGTTAGATGCAAGAGCCCGCACCGACCGGCTGGAAGCGGCGTTACGGCAGGCAAAGAGAACGCCGGCGGACGTGGCGCAGGTCGGGCTTGCAGGCTTCCAGTCGTCATGGGGTCAGATTGCAACCGGGGCGAAACGTGTTGACGAGCAACAGCTTGCCAAGCTGGGGAAAATAGAGGAACAGCTACGGCAGATTAAAGAACAAGGTCAAGCGGGTGCGGGTATGCAGAACACGGGATCGAGACGCTTTTAAGGGACAGGCTAATGACTGTTAAATTTATAAACAACATGGTTACGACTACTTTCGGAGAACTTGCCGGTTCGCCTGAAGAAATGATAGCCAGTGCATGGGGCGGCGTGGGCGCTACCCGGAAACTGCATTGTCTGGCAAGAGATAGAATCAGGTTAGTGCGGGAATTGCTGGGATATTCTGAGGTTGTCGGCGATAACGTGCAGATACACTACCCCGCACCTTATGGGCCGGATATTCCCAGCCTTGTCGCGACAAGCGTTGTCGTGAAGCCGTTTGGCAAGTGTGGGGCGGCTGACATAGACGCGCGATATGCAACGTACCCCGGGTCAATTCTCGACGTCAACTATGAAGTCGCTAACAGGATTGCATCCGAACAGTACGGCTTTGTAACGCTGACAGAGGAATTGTTAGACACGACAGAGCTTGTAACCTTGACGACCAGAGGGCTTTATTGGGGTACAGGCGGGTCGAGGGAAAACATTGACACTTTCGATGCCCCGAGTAAATTAAGCCACGGCAAAGAATGGCTGTATACAATCAGCGGCGCGTACACAATACCATCGACTATATTCGACCACGTTGGCAAGATAAATACATCGGCGATAACGTCCAGCTATACAGGGGAAGTGTTCGCGTCCGGTACGCTGCTTTATACCGCCCCGTCGATTGCCAGTGAGGTAACGCTTGCAGGTACAATCCATCGTATCACACTGCGATTCTTGCATAAGGACAATGGTACTGCCGGTTCGCCCAAGGGCTGGAACTGGTTCCCGCGTCCGTCAAAGGCCGGGGCGGACGTCGACTTTGAACCGATATACGACGGGGCCGATCAAGCCAAAATCTTCTACGTTATGACTAATTATACGGACGTATTCGCATGAGTAAAGAATTTAAGTATCTCGGTCCGGGCGAACAGCCGACAGAACGTGAGTATAACAGACTGCTCGATCTGGTTGCGGGTCTGTTGGATTCTTCTGGTGTGCAATACTACCGGGACAGTCGCGGCGTCCATGTACGCCTGTCGCCCCAAGAGCCGCCGACCATAAGGGCCTTTGTCAAAGCAACACCCGGGGCAACGACTGACGTGGTTGTTTACTTACGCAAAGACGACAGCGAAACAGAGGTAACAGTCGTGTGTGAGATTTACGGCGGTGGTAATCTCGAAGATGCTTACCCGACCCTGGTAGACGGTATGCCGCTGTATGTGCAATACGACAAAGAGGCGGACGAGTGGAAAAATGTTACTTCGATTTATAAGATTGGCTTAGATTGTAATGAGTGATCTGGCACTACATGGCGGCGACTTGAATATAAGCGGAACCGGTATATGCGTTTCGTGTTGTCATTCTCCGATTGTGCTGTGTAGTAATACTGTTTTCGCTGGCGACGTTCACGCTGTAGGCGTTCAGGGTGAAGATGATATTGGCTGGCGGAAGATAAAGCGGGCAAGACTATTTCACTCTGTATTCAAAACAGAATCTATCACTTATTATGCCACAAGCGCCGGTATTGTAAGACGGTCAAAAGGTAATGTCTTCATTGATGCCGTGTATACAGATTATGATTGCAGAGACGTGGTAGTGGATTTGAGCGGGAATATGTATATCGCCCATGCACAAAAAAATAGTCGATGCCTGTCAAAAGTTAATTCGTCCGGTGTGTTTCAGTGGGCTTATGATTTCGGTGATATAACGCCATCTTTTTATACTGCATCTTGCGTCGCCCTGTCATACGACGAAACAAGAGTTGCTGTGGGTGGCGGAGGAATTGGCCCGGCAGATACATTCGTTTCACTTGACTCTGATGGTAATTTTGAGTGGGACCGCGGCTTTTCTGTAACCGTGCCAACGGCGATAGATTTCGATGCCTTTGGTAATGTATATGTTATTCATCAGGGCGTTACTGTTGCGAAACTCGATACGGCAGGGGTAACAGTTTGGTTTTTTGGTATGATAAACTCAGCTTACTCTGTGGTTACTGATTCGGTGCAAGTCTATGTTTGCCGGCAAGTCGGTTTGGGTATTGGCAATATGAGATGCGTAACCTGCGCTGACGATCCAGCGTCCCCGGGTGTTCCGCTTGAAGTGTGGACTAATTTTGCACAGAGTAACAGTATGTGTCTCGACGCTGATGGGCTTCTGTACATTAGCAACCTTGAAGGGGCTTTGTTGAATAGAGATATTACAGACGGTACAGGTATATGGAGTATGACTTCAGCAGAAGTATGGGGCGGTACCGGGGAATCAACTACAGCGATCCATGCCGGGGCGAAACCCGTGCCCTTGCCGTGGGCTTGCGGTCAAAGTTACGTAATCGGGGATATTAGATTGCATAACAGCGTAGTCTATCAAAGTCTTTTGGTGCATGTTTCCTGCGGTCCTGAAATATGGCAGGCAAAAAACTGGACTATCGGCGATAGGTGTTACTGGTTAAACGAAAATGACGATGTATTCATCTTGGAGAACAACAACAAAACCGGTGCGGATACCGATAATCCCGACGATGACGCTGATTGGGTCGAAGATAACGACGAACCGGGTATCGGTAATCACTGGACAGATTATTGGGTGGCGGCGTAATGGGTTGTTGTGGTAAAATGGCCGCGGCTGCTGAAGGATATAAGAACTTGATAACAGGTAAAAAGGTCCGGGCAACTGCTCGACGGTGGATGATCTGTGTGAAATGCACCCTGAAAAGGAATATATGGGGTGCGGCGTTTTGTAAGAGGTGTAAATGTTTTATCCAAGCAAAGATACGGGCAAGTATGAAAACCTGCGACAAATGGGAGCGTTAGAACTATGTCAGTATTAGACGGAATACCGGATATGGGTGCCTGTTCTGGAATACCGGATATGGGTGCATGGCAGTTTGTAATACCCGACGGCTTGCGGGTTGGGAAACTACAGAGCAGGCCGAAACTTACCGGTCAGCTTGAAAGTACAATCGCGGGAACGGCTGCATTGAACGCACGTATAGCAGTTGAAGGTGTGTTTGGTGCGGATCAATCATAATTAACGGAGATATATCATGGCAAGAGAAAATGTAGTATTCATGGGCAGTGATGCACTGCTGCAAGCAACGGGCCTGCTGGACGTCGAGAGCGGCGATTTAGTAAACACCGCAACAATAGCCGTTAGTATCTTCGAGGGCACACGTCGCCACCCTGTGGGCATTTTGGCGTTTACCAGCGGGGGTACAGAGCAGATTGTCAAAGGCGATATTATCACAGGTGCAACAAGTGGAGCAACCGCTTTAGTACATGAGATTTCACAAACAGGTGGCAACTGGAACGCCGGGACAGCATCGGGAGAGATAGAGGTAACGGGACAGGACGGAGTATTCCAAGCCGAAAACCTTGACACTGATACGCAAGCTAATATCTGCACTATTCCTGCCGGAGATTCCACCGGGCTTGCAGTGGTGCTTTTAGGTGGGGGGCAGGTCAAGATTCCGATGAACACCACAGGTCTGACTACCGATGATTATATCCGCATTGAGAGTTCAAAGCACTACAACGATCAATTCGATATAGATGCAATAGATGTAGGGCAGGCTGGCTATGTAACCATTACGGCGGTCAATGTTGCCGAGTCTCTCCATGGAGACGAACCTATCTATATTGGTATTCTCGGCGGCAAGGATATTGCTCTGACCCATGGTGTGCTTCCCGATGGTGCATATAATGGAATACAACCCGACACATTACAACACGTCCACCAAGCGGAGCAGTATTTTCTATTCGAGAAGATTACCTACGCCGGTAATGTACTGTTACACCGGTATCAGTGGGTAGCGGATTATTATGACAATCTGGCAATATCTTAAAAGGGGCGCATAATGGCTATAGAAGTATTTGCAGAAGAGAAGTCCGTTTTTTTCGTTGGCGGTAGAGGCGATAAAAGTGGTCGTCTTGCAGACGCTGGAGGATGTACAAAAGCTTGGTGGGATACTGAAGTGGTTGCAAGCAGTGAAGCAGATGCAATGGCAAAGCTAATGACAGCTACAGGTGGGCCTGTCATCACACAAAATGCTATGCCTTATACATTTGCAGATAATCGCATCACTCATGGTGGCGGTGGTTTTGCAGGTGCCGAAGTTGGTATGGTGGTTTATGTTATCGAGAATCCAGTGCCTGGTGTCGATGTGGATACAGGGCGATATACGATTACCGGCGTCGATGTTGGCGGGGACTGGATAGAGTGCGATGGTGGTATCGACGGTACAGGTGATACTGATGTTGATATAGAAATCGGCGGGGCGTTCGACACATTAGATCACGCCGTTGATGCTACATTAGCAACGACATTTAGCGTACAGATTTATACAAATCTGGCAGAGATATTAGGTGCTGCAATTTCTGTTGTATCAGGTGGAAATAATGATAAGAACGCGTTCAAAAGGATATGTGGGTTTAACTCTGTTCCAAGTGATATGGTCAGAGGAGGAACATATTATGAATCACCATTTGATATACTGCGTACAGGAATCATAGACCTGACCAAAACAGTCAGGCTTGATGCTAATGGTGGGGCTTATGAGAGTTTTTCTGTCACTGGAGATAATATCATAATTGAAAACATTTATTTATATAACAGTGCAAACCCAAAAACCTGTATACTTTTTAATGGCATACCGATGAACACCGTGTTACGGAACTGTAGATTCAGTAATGCAACACAAGTGTTCAATACTAATGTCAACAACATTCTATTTGACAGTTGTTTTTCAATGGATATTACATCTTCTCACTATGTGGTACGTGGTTACAGCAACAGGATACGCAACTGTGTATCCGGTGAAGTAGGTGCGATAGCGAGATTTGCACATATAATCGGTGGGGCTGATTCTGCGCAAGTTGTTGGTTGCATTACAATCGGCGGTATTCATGGTGTACGCAATGGTGGCTTTGACTGTTTGGTGCGAAGCAATACTTTCTACAATCAAACGGTGTACGGAGTATTTGTAGAAAACGCGGAATTAACTCATATCCACGACAATATATTTATGCTCTTCCCAGGTGCTACCGGACTTGGAGTAAGTGGCGCGGGTTCGGTCCTTAATGATTACAACTGTTTTATTGAATCTGACGGTACACCATTGACAGTTGGCGTTCATATGTCTGGCTTTGAAGCTCCTATATTAGGTCCTCATTCCATAGAAGCCGACCCACTGTTTGAAGATGCGGCCAACAATGATTTCCGTTTGAAGTCTGGTTCGCCTTGCCGCAGAGCAGGCAATCCAACAGTGGGAGCGACTTAATGGGCAACCTGATATTAGATAAACAGTTCACTATACCGCAGGGGTTACTCGATCAGGTTGCCCGGACTTTCCGGACGCCGGAGCCTCTCGATAAAATCAGGGCAGCAATAGCCGACCTGCAACCCCGGGACGATCTGGAAGCAATGTTAATCGCCCAAATGATCGGCTGCTGTAATATGGCGATGCGGTTTACAGACAGGGCAATGAATACAAAGAACAACGTGGCATTTATGGACAAGTACACCAATATCGCCGCCAAGATGATGCGGACCTATGCCCTGCAAATGGAAACCCTGAAGAAGCACCGGGACGGCTGGGGTCAAAAGATGGTTGTGGAGCATGTAAACGTCGAGGCTGGAGGCAAAGCTATTATCGGGCCTGTATCCCATGACAAGACGTAGAAAAGGCCCACAGACGCCAGAGGGCTTGTCTCGGTGCAAGCTGGGGCCTACCACACACGGGGGCTGTTCCGTCGAGGGCAAGGCCGATATTCGGGAAGCGTACAGTTTTCTCCGGACCTGCAAGGCGACGATCAAGAAGATGCGGGATCGCGGTTGAAGTGTACGGTAAAGTCGTACAGTTGAAAATCCCAATAAACGGGTGTCTATGCAGGAAGCAAAAAGATTTTAAGTGTAGCAGTGGCAAGGGGTTATATTCTTATGACTAGTTTTATACAGAAAAACGCCTATAATATAGTGGAAGCACAAATAACAGGAACAGGATTTTACTTTTAAGGAACAGGACATGCAAGAATCAACCACACAATCCGAACAAACCAAACTTTATCGTCTTACCTCCGTGGTGAACAACTGGCCGCACCGCGACAAGAGGTACGATAACGTCCACATTACCTGGCTTGTAGACAGGTTCCCGTCAGAGGCAAAACCGCCAGTCCCTTACGAACAGGCAATCAAAGACTTCGACTCAAACGCAAAGGATGTAGTGTATACAATGGGTATAATTTGCGAACTGTTCACAGAGGCCGAGGCGACCGCTTTCCAGTCGCACCTGAAATACGCACACGGCGACACCGCGGAGCGTCAAGAGGTGGTTTTGCCTATAGTACACGGCGGCTGCTTTCCGATGTCGGCGGTTCCTGTTGGCGGGAATACCGATAGATATACGGTGTGGAAAGAACACGATTATCCGCTTGGGTTCAAAGTAGACGGATTCTACTGTATTGAGTGCCCACCTGTTGCCGGACCCCGATTTGCCCCGACCCGCTATTTACAGAAGGATGGTACTAATGACTAACGACGAACGCGACGAGAAGATTAGTGAAACACACACGGCGGTTATGGTAATGACTGACAAACCCCATACAATGAGTATGACCCGCAATGTCGGCGACAGGATCGTCCTGACCGACAGCAAAACCGGAATACTGATTGCCGTCGTTGTCATAACGGACATTGACCGAGAGCGCCGACAGGTAGCATTGAGCATAAGAGCGCCCCTATCAGTGAGAATCGAACGCTTTTAGTGATAATACAGTAGACAGGAGTCTATTATGGAAGGCTGGATTTGCTTGCACCGCAAACTACTTGACAACCCGATAGCCACAAGCCCGGACCATATAGCGGTATGGACGACCCTGCTGCTGCTGGCACAACATAAGGAATCGCGGTTCTGTCATGGGGGTACATGGGTTACACTGAAAGCCGGGCAACTACTGACAGGGCGTAAGAGTCTTTCAGGACAGGTGGGCGTTAAACAGACCAAACTGGAGCGAATACTTGACAACCTCGAATCCGGACAACAGATAAGGCAGCAGAAAACGAACAAATTCCGCATTATTACCATCGTAAACTGGCATATGTATCAGGATAAGACAACAGACGGGCAACAGGCGGACAACAAAGAGACAACAAACGGACACATACAACAATGTATAACAATGGAAAACAATTCTTCTACAGTAGGGGGCTCAAAAGAAAAAGACCCCAAAGGTAGGAAAACCACCAAGAAGAAACAATCTTTAATTGAACAGCCGGTTAAGAAGTTTGAAAAGCCGTCTCTTGCCGAATTGACAGCTTATGTGGCGGAAAAGGGGTATTCTGTTGACCCGCAAGAGTTTCTTATTAAGTATGACGGCAATGGCTGGCTTTGTGGCAAGCCGCTGAAACCTATGGAATCATGGAAAATAGTGCTGTATCGCTGGCACAAAAACGGAGTACAGGACAATCAGAGCAGGAAAGGACAGGACAATGGACAATTTAATGAGCAACAGTCAAAAGTCGGCATTACCATCAAATCTGAAGTGTAAACAGTGTGGCGTACCGATAGAGGCGAAACAAATCGGTCCCCTTACGTTTACCCCGTCTTTGTGCCCACACTGTAGCGAAAAGCAGCAGGATGCGTTAAAAGTGGTTCAACAGGCGGCTCTACAGCGGAAATTCGAGGAACGTATCTACCGTATAATCCCGCCACGATGCCGGGAAGCCCGTATGTCTGACCTGTCTGCACCGTTACGAGAAGCCATTACAGGGCTTGCGGATGGACAAGGGCTGTACCTGTGGGGTCCGGTCGGCGTTGGAAAGACGTGGGCTATGGCGGCCCTGATACGGCAGTGTATCATTGCCCATACATGGACAAAGCGTGTCGTATGGAGCGACCTGCTGTATGAGATTAAGCGGACGTACGGCAGGGGCGATTCGCAGGAATCGGACGTATTGCAGGCTGTGGTGGACGTCAAGAAGCTGTTTATCGAGGATATTGGCAGCACGGCAAGCCTTACAGGGGAAGATTCGCAGTTTGCCAAGCGTACCCTGGACTTCATAATCGACAAGCGGCACGAAGCCTGCCTACCGACGTTTTTCACAAGCAACGTGTGTATTGAGAACCTTGGCAAGATGTATACAGAGCGGGCGTCCAGCCGGATAGAAGATAATTGCACCGTAATTAACCTTACCGGTCAGGACCGCAGGAAAGAAAAAATTGATAGTGAACAAAAAATAGATTGACATTGTATAGGAAGTATGGTACAAGGGAAACTATGGATAAAGAAATGAAAACCGAATTTGCTGATGTAAAGGCGATGCTTGCCCGTCTACTGGCAGCTGTCAGGGGCAAAGGTCCGAAGAATATAGCCCTGAAGTTACATTTCGCCGCGCGGACGATCATGGGTAGAGGTGGACCATGACTGAGCTTGACAAGTTATGTCGCGAGCAATGGCGTTCTTACTGTGGGATGGTGTTCGCGGTTAGTTTTATTTTGTGTTGTTTTTTGGGCCCTGTACGCTTTTTCAAGCTGTGGCGGGCGACTTTGTTGATGTTGTTAGAAGCGGCGGGATTGATATGAGCCGACTGACAAAGGCATGGGCGGACGATAAGCGTATGAGCCGGAAGCAACGGCGGGCAGCGTCCGGGCGTAAGGCGAAACTTGACCGCTTGATCGCGATACAGTCGCGGGAAATGAAGTTCGAGAATCTTAATCGAATATGCGGGGATTAGTCATGTTGAAAGACTTTCCAGATTTACCGCTTGCCGTTTTGGAATCGGACGAGAACAAGACAAAGCTGAAAGAGGCACTGGAAGAAGCGTTCCAGAATGACCCGATTGCTTATTATGATAAGTATATTCACAGTCGAAGGGGTAACATTGACGACAGTTACGACGATCTTGATCTGGCAAACGAATCACCGGCGGAAGTTGCGGCCCGGTTCGATGCCGATATGCGGGGGGACGAATGAGCACTGACTGGCAAAAACACCGTGTTCAAGAAGCGCTCTGGTTCAGTCAGGCCCGCTTCAATTACAATCCCGCCGGCAGGCAAAGCGGCAAGACCGAATTAGCCCTGCGCCGGATAGTCCGGCACCTTGCAATTCGCAGACCATGGCCGAACCCGACTTTCGTATATGGCGCTCCGACCTATGGACAGGTGAAGCGGATCGCATGGCAGCGACTTCTTAATCTTATCCCGAAACGCTGGATCGCCGATGTATCTATTTCCGAATTGTCGATTGCTACCGTGTTTGGCAGTAAGGTGTATCTGGTCGGGCTGGATAAGCCGTCGAGAATTGAAGGGGTTACACTGGACGGCGCCGTTATGGACGAGAACAGCGATATAAAGCCCAAGACTTTCGACCTGATTATCCTGCCGATGCTGATTTTACGAGACGGATGGTGTCTGTTCACCGGCGTACCGAAACGATATGGCGTTGGGGCTCCGGAATACAAAGAGCGGTATGAAGCTGCGGCAAATGGTACACTACCGGATAGTGCGGCTTTCACTTGGCCGAGCAGCGATATAATCCCAGCCGAGCAATTAGCCTACGCCCGCAAGACGATGGACGAACGGGACTTCGACGAACAGTTCAATGCAAGCTGGATTTCTGCATCAGGCGGGATCTTCCATGCTTTCGACAAAGAGTATAATTGCCGGCCCTGCACATACGACCCGAGCCGGGTAATTGTTATGT
>SDBT01008542.1_pt1 | contig 16717 bp, 14 predicted proteins | sample 2277101 | NCBI WGS metagenome assembly SDBT01 (sample SAMN10404973, study PRJNA504765) | marine sediment metagenome | isolation source: marine sediment core GS10_PC15, 103 cmbsf | place: Arctic Ocean: Southern Knipovich Ridge | collected 2010
TTTTTTCCATTTTTTTTCCTTTATAAATTTTCTATTTTTTCTCTTCCGATATCTTCACTTAACTTATAAAAATCCTCTACTATAATAAGCAGAGCTGCATAAGAGAGTATCTGATCGATTGAAAATGGTTTTTTTTCTGAAAATATCTCAATTTGATTAAATTTATATTCCAAAAGCTCTAGATAAAGCTTTTTAGGATCGTTTATATGTTTTTTATATATTTTTTTAATTTTATGGTACTCATGTGGTGGCTCAAAGCTATCTTGATCTTTTTGCGCTAAAATATATGCTACAAAATCATCAGAGAAATCTTCAAATTGAAGCTCTTTTAAAATATCTCTATTCAATTTTTTAGCTCTAAGTGCCGTTATAACTAATCTAAGTTCTCTTTCAAAATTAAAATAAAACTTTAAAAAACCTTTCTGAGAGCTTTTGATATTATTAAAAAAAGAGGCTATCAAAAAAGAAAAATACTTTAATCTATCTTCTGTTTTTTCATATCTATCTAAAAAATCAAATACAAAATCATCAAAAAAATCTTTTATCAAAATCGCATCTTCTAGCTCAGCAGTATTTAAATTGCCACGGGGATCTATCTCTTTATTTAACCAAAAAAGTCTTAAATTTGTAACATCTATAAACTTTTTAAATATTTTAGCTTTTTCTAAATCTTTATCATTTAGATTAAGTTTTAACATAAATTTTAGCTCTTCAAAGCTAACCTCTGGTTTAGCTTTTAAAGAAATCGTAGGAAGAGCTGTTGCTAAATAGTAATATTTCATAAATCTATATATTAAAAATTAATTCACGAAAATCTGATCTTAAGTAATCTGCAACCAAACTTTTTATAGCATCGTTTGAGATGTCTATGGTTATTTGCTTATCATGGATTTTTAATTTGATCCCACCTTCAAAATCCCCTATTAAAACCTCTTTTTCTTTTAGCTTATCTGCAGCTTCTTTTAACAAGAGTTTATTTATTTCTTTTACATCTACCTCTTTGGGGATATATGCGCTAACATCAGCATCAATTCCAAACTTTTCAATTGTCTTTACTAAAACGTTAATTAGATTTGCTATAACTTTGGGATCTTTTGTCTCACTTACAATCACATCTTTTAAATTTTTAGAAAATAGCTCATTTTCAATTTTTTGTTTTAAAACTTCTAGGGCTTGTCTTAGAGCTAAATTCAAAGCAGAATCAAATATTTTTCTCTCTTTTTCTATCTCTTTTTTAGCCTGCAAAATCATCCTTTCTTTTTCTTTATGAGCTTTTTTTATGATTAAATCTGACTCAATATGAGCATTTTCAACTATCTCTTTTGCCTGTTCTCTTGCGGGAAGAAGCGTCTCATTTCTTATAGAGTCACAAATTTTTTGAATTTTATCTTCTGAGCTTTCTAATTTATCCATTGCATTTTCCTAAAAAATTAAGTTACATCTACGTTAAATTATATAGGGAATTTCTTTTTTTGGGAATACATTTTGAAATTATCAAAAGATTTAAAAAACACTGAACCACACTTTCTCAAAAAGGAAAGTGTCTTCTTGCTATAAAATGATAAAATTAGTAAAAATGATATGAATATTTTTTTAAATTAGGTACAATAACTTCCATGAGAAAAAAACTACTTTCGATATTTTTAATAATTTGTTTTTGTTTATTTTCAACAAACACATTTGCAAAAAGTTCTGAATCTACTAGAATCAATGCTGAAGCAGCATCTGCAGGCTCATATCATTCTACAGCTATTTCTATGGTTTTTTGGGGAGTTTTATTAGTAGCTGGAATGGGTCTTGCTGCAATTTTAATAGACTCTTCAACATCAACAGCACACTCTAGTTAAAATGAGAAGATTATTTTTTGTAATTTTTACACTTATTTCTATAAATTTAATAGCAGAAGAAAAGACTGCTTTTTTTATTCCTCCTAAAGATTGGGTAATAATTAATCCAAAAACCTACACACCATACATGAAAGCAGCATTTACAAAAAATGAAAAAGCTATTTGTAGACCGACAATGAATTTTTCTATCCAAGAGACTGACTTTACTTTAGATGAATACACAAACGAAGCTAAAAGAGCACATGAGATAGATCCAAATATTACATATACTATTTTAGGTAATATAGATTTCAAAGAAAGCAAAGCAACTCTATCAGAGGTTAGTAAAACTGCAAACTCGATTGATTATAAAATTTTGCAACTCATTTTAGTAAAAGAGAAAAATGCATATATTCTAACAGCTGCTTGCAAAAAAGAAGATCGCATAGATTACTATCCAATTTTTATAAATAGTTTTAAATCTTTTGAACTAACTGATGATCTATTTTCTAAAATATCTTCTGCATCTAAAAAAAATACTTTACTACAAAAGTATAACTCACTCATTACTAATTTAAAAAAATCAAATGATAAGCAAATCACAAAAAATCTAGTCTCATTTGAAAAATATCTAGATAAAAATTATCAAAACGAAGGAAAATACTTTTCAATGCTTGTAATTGAAAAAGCATTAAAAGAAATTAAGGATTTAAAAAAATGAAAAAAAAAATAATTCTTTTATCTATGATTTTTAGCTTTCTATTCTCAAACTATCTACAAGCCGAAACAACTGAAGTACCAAAACTTACCAAAGAACAAGAAGCTTCAGTTAAAAGAAAAAACTGGAAGCCTTGGGCAGTTGCAATAGTTAGCATATTATTTGCAGTAACAGGAATCGCTATCTTGAAGAGTAAAGAAGGCAAAAAATCAACTTAAAAGACTTCTGAAAAGAGAAAATTTCGTCTAGCTATAAAACTAGCATAATGCTAAAATTTCTATTTATAAGTGTTCAAAATTTAGGTTTTTTATGTCAAAAAAAATATTTTTTTTAACTATTCTAATTTTGTCTATTAACTCCTTTGCAAATATTGAAATTGAATCAAATAAATCAAAAGAAATGTTAACAATGCCTGGAGAAACTATAGAGTTAGAATATCTTATAAAAAACAATATAAAAAATTCTAAAAACTTAAAAACAAACATCGATCTTCCTCCTGATTGGGAAATTTTAAATGAAATAGAAAAAGAGTTTAAAATAGATGATCAAAAACTAATTTCTTATTCGATAAAAGTTCCCGAAAATTTAGAGAAAAAAGATTATCAAATAAAGTATGAGCTATCAGACGAAGATGAAAATACATTAGATTCATATATTTCAAATGTTCACATAAATGAAAATCCTTATAACAACTCTGATCAAAGAAATACAGAGTCTTTAAATGCTCCCCTTTCTACAAGCTTTGATATAGCAAAAAAAGAAGAAACTCTTTTTGATCTATCAAATACTGCCTCTATAGAATCACCTATTACAACATCTTTTGGTTATGGTTTAAAAGAGAGTCCAGATTCTCAATTTTTTTTAGAAACTAAAGGCTCTAAACTTTTAAATGAAAATCTTCAAAATAATTTAGAGTTTGATCTAAAGCTACCTTTAATGCATGAAGGAGCTCTTCCTAAAAAGGTAGATGGAAAACCAGAGAGGTTTTATTTAGGGTATAAGACTCCCCTTTATAACGTATTAGTTGGGGATACTGAATATAAAATCACTCCTTTAACAATTTCTCCATATTCAAAAAAATCAGATATCCCAGCTCCTCTTGGCAGAGGATCCCTTGTAACATTTAATAGAAAAAAATTAGGTCTTGGTATTTTATATCTAACAAAACAACCCTTTGAAGTATCAAATAAAAGAGACAACATTTTAGGTTTTTTATCTTATAAATTATTAAAGAACAAATTTACTTCTACTATTTTTAACTCCTCATACAAAAAACCTTTAGATGGTATGAGTAAAAATGAAATGACTTACTCACTTAGATCGACATATGATAAAAATGATTCGTTTTATGATTTTGAATATGCCGTAAATTCATTTAATACAAAAAAAGATGCTTACTTTTTAAAAGTAAAAGACAAAATAGATATTTTCTCTTTTGGACTAGAGGGACTCTATGCAAAACCTAAATTTACAGGCTATCTATCAGATACTTACAAACTTGAAAGCAACATAAATTTTGATATTATCAAAAATTTAAAAGCTACTACAGAATATAAACTAAAACAAACAAACTTAAGTAAAAATAAAACTCTAGATAGCGGTGATAGAAACTTTTCTTACTTAGCTAAGCTAACGCATGAAGCTTCATTTAATCTCACTTCAAATCTTGGTTTTGAAAGCATTAATAACAAAGATATTATAAAAACTTCTAAAGGCTATAGATTAAATAAAGCTAAACTAAACTTTAAACAACCAATCAAAAAATTCTCAATTGAACCTTCTTTTGAAATTGGTATTTATAAAGCTAGAGAAGAAAGATATCTTTCAAGAGCTTGGAGAAAAGCTGAGCTAAAATTAAATTATGAGCCTTTTGAAAAACAATGTATTTCAATCTATACCAAACAGGGAAATTTTATTGACTCAAATATTTATAATTTAGGACAGATCTATGGAGTTAAAACAACTGTTAAAGAAACAGATAATTTTGATTTTTCACTTCTTTATGAATTTACTCATTATAAAAGAAAAACTACAGTTCCGTTAACATCTACTACAAAAATCAAAAAATCACATAAAATAGATGGATCATTAGATTACAAACTTGCATCTAATCATATACTAAAATTAAAAGCTAAATTTGACCCTATGAAATTTTCAACCAAAACATCTGAAATTGCACTGTCTTACTCTATTCCTTACGATGTACCATGGCCTAGAAAGAGCAAATAAAACTGAATAATTAAGCCCCTCATTTTATCTTTCCCTAAAATACAAATTGAGATCAAAGCTCCATTTTTGTTAAAATTTGTCTATCTAAAAAAATAAGGCAACAAAATGAGCGAGACAAAAACTAAAACTACGCTAGATCAATTAAAAAAGCATACTACAGTAGTAGCAGACACATCTGATTTTGAACTTTTAGAAAAATATAAACCAGAGGATGCTACAACTAATCCTTCTCTCATTTTAAAAGCATCGCAAAATGAAAAATATAAAGATTTAATTGACGAGGCTATTTTATTTGGAAAATCTCAAATTTCAAAAAATACTTTAGAAATAATCGCTATAAAACTATTTGTAAATTTTGGAATAGAGATCTTAAAGAAAATTCCAGGAAGAGTCTCTATTGAAGTTGATGCTAAATACTCATTTGACACTGAAAAAAGCGTTGAGATAGCTAAGCTTATCATTTCTTTATTTGAAAAAAATGGTATCGATAGAGAAAGAATATTAATAAAGCTTGCTACTACCTTTGAATCAATAAAAGCATGCGCCATCTTAGAAAAAGAAAATATTCATTGTAATATGACACTTCTTTTTTCTCTACCGCAAGCAATTGGAGCAGCAGATGCTAAAGCTACATTAATCTCTCCTTTTGTTGGAAGAATTTTAGATTGGCATAAAACAAATCATAAAAAAGAATATTTATCTCATGAAGATCCAGGGGTTTTATCTGTAACTAACATTTTTAACTATTTCAAAAAATTTGATATAAAAACTCAAATTATGGGAGCTAGCTTCAGAAATGCTCAAGAAGTAATCGAGCTAACAGGGTGCGACCTTCTAACAATCTCCCCTAATCTTTTAGAAGAGCTTCAAACCGCTGATAGAGAAATTGAAAAAAAATTAGATCCAAAAACTTCTAAGGCTATGGAAATCGATAAAATTTTATTTGATGAGAAAACATTTAGATATTTATTAAATCAAGATGCAATGGCTACAGAAAAGCTATCTGAAGGCATTAGAAAATTCGAAATTGATCTAAATAAAATAAAAGATCTGATAAAAATCAAAATTTAGAAATAAATTACTTTATCCAATATTTTTGTTTAAAAAAAATGAAAAGCCAGATAAAAATATCTGGCTTTATTTAATTTTAGATTTATATTTAAACAGTAGGAGTAGAAGCAGTCTCTTTTGCTTCTTTTAAAAAGTCTTTAACTTTAAAAGACTCTTCAAAAGAATATAAAGGCTCTTCCAAAGCTTGTCTTTCTATGAATTTATCTGCTTTTTTATGATATGCAAATCCTGTACCACCTGGAATAATGTGTCCCATAATAAGATTTGATTTAAAATCACGAAGATAATCTACAGCTCCATCTGCAGCCGCTCCAGTTAATATTTTCGTTGTCTCTTGGAAAGATGCAGCAGATACAAAAGATTCTGATCCAAGTGATGCTTTTGTAATGCCTAAGAGGACTGGCATCGCTTTTGCAGGTTTTCCGCCTTCAGCTGTTGTTTTTTTATTAATATCATGGAATTTCTTTTTATCTATATCTTCACCATATAAGAAAGTAGTATCGCCTGGATCTGTAACTTTAATTTTCTGAAGCATCTGACGAGTGATAATCTCGATGTGTTTGTCATTGATATCAACTCCTTGCAAACGATAAACTTCTTGAACTTCATTGACCAGATATTTTTGAAGTTCCCTAACTCCACAAATCTCTAATATTTCTTGAGAGACGATAAGTCCTTCTGTGAGCTGTTGTCCTTTAACAACCATATCTCCTTTTTGAACTATCATATGTTTAGGTAGCGGAATTAGATGTTCCTCTTCCATACCAGTTTCTTCATCTTTAACAACTAAAATTCTTTTATTTTTCTGAACTCCTTTAAAGTCAACTTCACCATCTAATTTTGCAATCTCTGCAGCATCTTTTGGCTTTCTCGCTTCAAATAGTTCAGCTACCCGAGGAAGGCCGCCTACAATATCTTTCGTTTTGATAGTTCCTATAGGCATTTTAGCTATTATTTGACCTGGTTTTACTCCTTCTTTTTCTTTAACCAAGATCAAAGCTCCAGCTGGAATCGCATATGTACCAACTAGATCTTTATTTTCTAGATCAGAGTATATAGCAATTTGTGGATGCAGTTCGCCTCTGTGCTGCTTAACTTTAAGCTCCATTTGGCCTGTTTGTTTATTGACCTCTTTTTGGGTAGAAATTCCTTCAACTAAATCTTCAAATTTTACATGCCCTTTTCTTTCACAAATAATCGGTGCTGAGTATTGTTCCCACTCACCAATTTTTATTTTTTTATTAATTTTTTCTCCATCCGCAAATAAGATATTAGTTCCAAGTTCAACTGTAAATATTTGAAGCGGTTCTAAAGATTTTGTATTCAAAAGTTTTTTATATTCTTCTAAAGATCTACCTTCATCTTTTACAATATTTATTGTTCCGTTTTTATTTAAAGCAACCCAATTACCTTCTTCGTTTTGAACAACTCTTAAATCTTTATAAACAATAATACCATCTTTTTCTGTTATAAGCTGAGGACTTACCATAGCAGAGGCAATACCACCTATGTGGAACGTTCTCATCGTTAACTGCGTTCCTGGCTCTCCAATTGATTGAGCGGCAATAATACCTATTGCTTCACCAAGCCCTACAATGCTTCCTGTTGCTAAATTCACACCATAGCATTTTGCACAGACCCCTCTTTGAGATTCACAGGTAAGAGGAGATCTAATTTTTACTTTTTCGATACCAGAATCATCAATAGCTTCTGCTTGTTTAGTATTTAAAAGATCTAAAGATTTTGCAAGTCTTTTAGTGCTATCTCCAGGTTGATATATATCTTCACAAACAGTTCTTCCAAAAATTCTATCTTTTAGGGGTAGTAATTCTTCTTGACCTTGTTTTATAGCTGCAACTTCAATTCCATTTAGAGTTTGACAATCCCCTTCAACAATAATTACATCTTGAGAAACGTCAACAAGTCTTCTTGTTAAGTATCCTGAGTCAGCAGTTTTTAAAGCAGTATCGGCTAAACCTTTTCTTGCTCCGTGAGTAGATATAAAATATTCAACAACTGTTAGACCTTCTCTAAAGTTAGAAATAATAGGAGACTCAATAATTTCTCCAGATGGTTTTGCCATAAGCCCTCTCATAGCACCAAGTTGTTTAACTTGAGAACGATTTCCTCTAGCTCCTGAATCCATCATTAAAAATAAAGGATTTAACTCGCCTCCTACAGGCTCACAAATTAATTTATAAAGCTCTTCTGATAATGAATCTGAAACTTCCGTCCAAATACTAATAATTTTGGACTTCCTTTCACCTTCAGTTATAATTCCCTCGTCATATTGTCTTTTTACTTTTGAGACTATTTTATATGCATTTTCAATAGCCTTCTTTTTACCTTTTGGAACTCTAACGTCTGTTACTCCCATAGAAAGTGATGCTTTTGTAGCTTCAGCAAAACCAAGGGTTTTCATATCATCTAAAAACTGAACGGTAGCTTCTAACCCTATTCTTTTATAACAATCTAAAACAAGCTCTGAGAGTCTTTTTTTTCTAAGAGCATAGTTTTGAAAACCTAAATTTTCAGGAACTATAGTATTGAAAAGAACTCTACCAGGTGTTGTATCAATGATTCCGCTATCGATACGAACTTTTATTCTTTCATGAATATTTAGCCCTCTTCCTGTCTCATCTATTCTTTTTTCATCTGATTTTTCTTTATATCTATTGTGACTAATACCTGCTCCTAAAGCTAAAAGCACTTCTTTTCGATCTCTAAATATTTTTAATTTTTTTCCATGCTTTTCAGGATCGTAGGTTGGATCTATCATCAAGTAATATAGTCCTAAAATCATATCTTGAGTTGGTAAAGCAACTGGTTTTCCAGAAGATGGTAAAAATATATTATCGGGCGACATTAATAAAAGTTTAGCTTCTAGTTGAGCCTCTATAGATAAAGGCACGTGTACAGCCATCTGATCTCCATCAAAGTCAGCATTGAAAGCAGGTGTAACTAAAGGATGAATTCTAATTGATTTTCCTTCAATAAGAATTGGTTCAAAAGCTTGAATTCCAAGTCTGTGAAGAGTTGGTGCTCTGTTTAATAAAACTGGATGCCCTTTAATGATCTCTTCTAAGACATCCCAAACTTCAGCTGATTGTTTTTGAATTAATTTTTTAGCTGATCTGATAGTATAGATATAATCTAATTCTTTTAGTTTTTTTACTATAAAAGGCTCAAAAAGTTCTAGAGCCATTTGTTTTGGTAAACCGCATTGATTAAATTTCAAATCAGGGCCAATAACGATGACAGATCTACCTGAGTAATCTACCCTTTTTCCAAGTAAATTTTGTCTGAATCTACCTTGTTTACCTTTGAGCATTTCCGATAAAGATTTAAGTGGTCTATTTCCAGCTCCCATAACAGGATGTCCATGTCTTCCATTATCAAAAAGAGCATCGACAGCTTCTTGAAGCATTCTTTTTTCGTTTCTGATAATTACATCTGGAGTTTTTAATTTTAAAATAGATTTCAATCTATTATTTCTATTGATAACTCTTCTATATAAATCATTAAGATCAGATGTAGCAAATCTTCCTCCATCTAAAGGAACGAGAGGTCTTAAATCTGGTGGTATCACAGGAACAGCAGATAAAACCATCCATTCAGGAGAATTTGGAGAAAGAAGCATTCCTTCAACAATTTTTAAACGCTTTGCAATCTTCACTCGAGCTTGCATAGATTTAGTTTTTCTAAGTTTTTCTTTGAGCTCCATAACTAAAGCATTTAGATCTTCATTTTTTAAAAGATCGAAAATAGCTTCTCCACCCATTTTAGCAACAAATCCATTAGGGCCCCATTTTTCTAACTGTTCTCTATATTCCGTATCATTTAAAAGCTGTTTTTTTTCTAACTCTGATTCACGAGAATCTGTAACAATGTACTCTTCATAATAGATTACTCTTTCAATATCAGAGACAGACAAACCTAAAATATTTCCGATTTTAGATGGCATTGTTTTGAAAAACCAAATATGAACAACAGAAACTGCAAGTTCAATATGTGCCATTCTTTCTCTTCTTACTTTCGATAGAGTTACTTCAACACCACATCTATCACAAATAATACCTTTGTGTTTAATCTTTTTATACTTTCCGCAAGCACATTCCCAATCTTTAGTTGGACCAAATATTTTTTCACAAAATAGTCCGCCTTTTTCTGGCTTAAATGTCCTATAATTGATAGTTTCGGGTTTTTTTATTTCACCTCTAGACCATGAATTTGTAATAACATCGCTAGAAGCTATTTTGATCGTTAACTTATCAAAATGAGAATTTTTAGAATCCTCGAAATCTGTCATTGGTTACTCCCAAAGTAATAACTTTTTTTAATCTTCTTCTATGGACTCTGCTTTTATATTTATGCACAGTCCTTGCATTTCTTTCATTAAAACATTAAATGATTCAGGTGTTCCGGCATGAAGTGAATTATCGCCCTTTACAATTGATTCATAGATTTTAGTTCTACCCTCAACATCATCCGATTTCACAGTCAACATCTCTTGAAGTAGATGAGCGGCTCCATATGCTTCTAAAGCCCATACCTCCATCTCTCCAAATCTTTGACCACCCATTTGAGCTTTTCCGCCTAAAGGTTGCTGAGTCACTAATGAGTACGGTCCTATTGCTCTTGCGTGGATCTTATCTGCAACCAAGTGAGATAATTTAAGCATATATATATAGCCCACCACCACATGGTTATCAAATCTATCGCCAGTCCTGCCATCATATAAAACAAATTTACCATTTTCAGGAAGATTTTCATCTTTCATCATCTGCCAAATTTTGGCTTCTGGAAAACCTTCAAAAACTGGAGTTTTAATATATATTCCTGCTTTTTTAGCAGCGTATCCTAGATGGGTTTCTAAAAGTTGCCCCATATTCATTCTAGATGGCACTCCAAGTGGATTTAAAATAATTTCGATAGTTTTACCATTATCAAGATATGGCATATCAGCTTCAGGTACAATCGTTGCAACAACACCTTTATTTCCATGTCTTCCTGCCATTTTATCACCTACTTGCAGCGTTCTTTTTGTTGCAACATAGACTTTTACTTGGCGAATTATTCCTGGATCTAAATCAACATCACCTTTTCGTACAAACTCAACATCTAATTTATGTTTAGATTGAAGTGTTTCTAAAGCTAAATCAAACTCTCTTATTATTTTTTTAATCTCATCGAAAACATCATTTTCTTCCATAATAAGATCTTCTATTTTTTCATTCTCAATTTTCTCTAAAAGATCTTGAGTTATAACCATGCCTTTTTCAACTACAATTTCGCCAGTCTTTCTATGCATGATAGGAGCTGGGCTCTCTTCATTTAATAAAAGAGCTCCTAATTTTTCATGAAACTCCATTTGAAGTTCTAACTCTTCTGATTTATATTCTTGAGCGACATCTTTCAATCTAGTAGCTTCTTCAACAAGCTCATCATCAGTTTTTGATAATCTATCTCTTCTTGAAAAAACTTTAACATCCATTACCACTCCCTCTGTTCCTGGAGGACATGTAAGTGATGCATCTTTTACATCCGCTGCTTTTTCTCCAAAAATAGCTCTAAGCAGTCTCTCTTCTGGAGTTAGCTCTGTTTCTGTTTTAGGAGTTATTTTACCAACTAAAATATCACCTGTCGTAACTTCAGCTCCAATTCTTATTATTCCATCTTCTTTAAGATCTGCTAAAGCTTCTTCTGATACATTTGGAATATCTTTTGTAATTTCTTCTTTCCCAAGTTTGGTATCTCTTGCTGTTAATTCAAACTCTTCTAAATGAATTGATGTATAGGTATCTTTTTTTATTAGTTTTTCTGAAATAATAATAGCATCTTCGTAGTTATATCCACACCAGGGCATGAAGGCAACTAAAACATTTTTACCAAGAGCTAACTCTCCCCTTTCAATTGCTGCTCCATCTGCTATTATATCTCCTGCTATAATCTTATCTCCAATTTGACAAATAGGTGTTTGATTAATACATGAACCTGAATTAGATCTTAAAAATTTTCTAAGCTCATATGTTTTTTTATTTGTTGGATTATCATTTGGGGCAACTATTATTTTAAACCCATCAACATATTCAACTGTGCTATCTTCTAAAGCAACTACAACTGCACCAGAATCGGATGCTGTTCTTGCTTCTAGACCGGTTCCAACAAGAGGCGCTTCTGTTTTCATAAGAGGAACTGCTTGTCTTTGCATATTTGATCCCATAAGAGCACGGTTAGCATCATCATGCTCTAAAAATGGAATAAGACCAGCGACTACTGATACCAACTGTTTTGGAGAGACATCCATGTGCGTTACTGTAGTAGCTTTAACCTCTAGAGAGTCTCCTTTATGTCTCGCCCAACAAAGATCTTCTTTAAACATATTAAATTCATCTAAAGGAGCTGATGCTTGAGCTATAATACAATTTTCTTCATAATCTGCTGTCATATATTCAATTTCTTCTGTGACAACATTATCTCTAACAATTCTGTATGGAGTTTCAATAAATCCAAATTCATTGATTTTTGCATAAGACGATTGAGAAGTGATAAGACCAATATTTTGACCCTCTGGAGTTTCAATTGGACAAATCCTTCCATAATGAGATGAATGCACATCTCTAACTTCGAATCCCGCTCTTTCTCTATTTAACCCACCGGGTCCCAAGCAAGAAAGTCTTCGTTTATGAGTTAACTCAGAGATTGGATTTGTCTGATCCATAAACTGAGAAAGCTGTGATCTTCCAAAAAAGTCTTTTAAAAGACCCGCTAAGCCTTTTGCAGAGACAACTTTTCCAGGTGTCATAGTATCTGCTGAAAAATCAAATAGATTCATTCTTTCTTTTACAATTTTTTCCATTCTAGCCAAACCAATTCGACACTGATTTTGAACAAGCTCACCTACTGATCTAACTCTTCTATTTCCTAAATGATCGATATCATCAACTTGTGTATTTTCATCACCTTTTTTCAGTCTAATCAAATATTTCAAAGCTTCTATGACATCTTCTTTTTTTAAAGTTACTGTATTTAAAATCTCATCAGAAATCTCAAGTCCTAATTTTCTATTTAATTTATATCTACCTACTCTTCCAAGATTATATCTTTTAGCATCAAAAAAGAGCCTCATTATAGCAGATCTTGCATTAGATAAAGTCGCAGGCTCTCCCGGTCTAATTTTTCTATAAAAATCTTTAAGCGCAGACTCATAAGAATCTGTAGGATCTTTAGCTAGCATTTTTATGATTGGATGTGTTTCATCTATATCTTCTGCAATCTTTATCGAAGTAACTTTTTCATCCAACATTCTTTTTAACATTGCAGTTGTAAGTTTTTCTGCAGCTTTTCCAAAAACCAAACCTGTCTCTTCATCGACAACATCTTCTGCTAATATCTTTCCAACTAATTTTACAAAATCTTTTTCAGCTTTAATTTTCACTCTTTTTGTATCGAAAAATTCTTCAATAACATCAGCATCTGATGAATATCCAAGTGTTCTTACAAATGATGTTGCTAATACCTTTCTTCTTCGTTTTTTTCTATCCACATAGATATAAATCAGATCATTATTATCAAAAGCCGCTTCTAACCAGCTACCTCTATATGGAATTAATCTAAACGAATAAAGCATAGTGCCTTTAGAATGACGAGTCTTTGCAAATGCGATTCCAGGCGATCTATGCAGCTGAGATACAACAACTCTTTCAGCTCCATTTATGATAAAAGTTCCGTTTTCAGTCATAATTGGAAGTGTTCCCATGTACACTTCCTCTTCTTTTATACCTGTTTCATCTGTTAATCTAAATTTAACTTTCAAAGTAACGTTATAGGTAATTCCTCTTCTGATACACGCTTCAGGAAGATATTTAGGCACTCCTAAATCATATGAAAGATATTCTAGAGTTGTTTTTTCATCATAAGATTTAATTGGAAAAACCTCTTGAAAAACTTCTTCTAAACCTTTTTTTTCTCTTTCATGGGGTAGTTTTTCAGATTGCAAAAACTCTTTATATGATTTAATTTGTATTTCAATTAAATTCGGTAGATCTATAATCTCTTTGCTTTTTCTAAAACTTACCCGCTCAGGCGGCTTTTTTAGCATCTTATTTGACTCCTTAAAATAGATTTACAGCTCATAGCTTTTTTTTAAATACACTAAAGAGCAAAAATTAAAAAATTTAACTTTTGCTCTATTATTAAACAAAAATATTTTAAAGGCCTTTTAACGATGCCTTTCCGCCTGCTTCTACCACTTTCTTTACGATCTCTTCAGCTTCTGCTTTTGGCGATGATTCTTTTAAGACTTTAGGAGCCCCTTCTACAAGTTCTTTAGCTTCTTTAAGCCCAAGTCCTGTAACCGCTCTAACAATCTTAATAATAGCAATTTTTTTATCAGCAGAAGATTCTTCTAAAGTAACTTTAAATTCAGTAGATTCCTCTTTTGCTTCTCCTTGAGCTTCAGCAGCTGCTGGAGCTGCCATAGCAGGCATTGCTGCTTGAGCTTTTACACCCCATTTATCTTCGAGAGCAGTTTTTAATTTTGCAAGCTCAATTACTGGTAGCTTACTTAATGTTTCAACAATTTCATCAATATTTGTGGCCACGATATTACCCCTTATTTTTTTCTTCTAATTTTTTCTTTTCTTCTAATGCAAAAACTACACTAGTAAGAAGGCTTTCCATTACTGAGAGAGTACCAGACATTGGAGCTTCTAGTAGTGATAAAAACTGTGCTCTAAGTTCATCCATAGCTGGCAATTTAGATAAGATAAGAAGATCTTCTTTATTATAAGTTTTATTATCAATCTCACCTCTTATAACTTCTAATTTATTTGTCTGTTCTGAAAACTCAAATATAGCTTTAATTGCTCGAATAGGATCATCTTTAATAAAGATAACAGCAATTTGTCCATCTAGTTCTTCTATAGTGCATTTATATCCGCTTTTTTCAAAAGCCTTCAAAAAAACTCTTTTTTTAACTACTTCCATTTCAGATGAGTTTTTTAAAAGTATATTTCTAAAATTCCAAGACTCTGAAGTTGTAATATTTGTATATTTTGCAACAACTACAGATGAAGCTTGATCAATTTTTTCTTTTATCTCATCTAATAAAAGCTTTTTTTCCTCTCTCATAATTTATTTCACCTTTTATATAATATTTAATGCTTGTAGATCAATTGCAAGACCAGGTCCCATAGTAGTAGATAATACTAAATTCTTAATATAAGTTCCCTTACAAGTAGATGGCTTTGCTTTTGTAATAGCTGCTATAAAAACCTCAAAATTTTCGATAATCTTTTTGTTTTCAAAAGACAATTTCCCAAGTATCGTATTAATAACTCCATTTTTATCAACTTTAAATTCAACTTTTCCTGCTTTAATCTCTTTTACAGCTTTTTTAACATCTTGTGTTACTGTTCCAGATTTTGGAGTAGGCATTAAAGATCTAGGACCTAAAATTCTTCCAAGTTTTCCCACTTCTCTCATCATGTCAGGAGTTGCTACAACAGCATTAAAATCTAACCAACCACCTTTTACTTTTTCGACATACTCCTCTGCTCCCGCAAAGTCAGCCCCTGCATCTAATGCCTCTTGAACCTTGTTTGCCTTCGCAAAAACTAATACTTTTAGAGATTTCCCACTTCCATGAGGAAGAGATACAGTCCCCCTTACTTGTTGATCAGATTTTTTTGGATCTACACCTAATTTCATAGAAACTTCTATAGATTCATCAAATTTTAATTTAGGGCATTTTTTCAAAAGATCAATAACTTCTAATGTAGTTAGCTTTCTTTCTTCTCCCACAATTTGAGATATTTTTTTTGCTCTTTTTGATTTTTTCATAATTTTATCCTTCTAATTCTATTCCCATTGAAGCAGCTGTACCTACAATCATTTGAACAGCAGCCTCAAGTGAGGAGGCCCTCATGTCTGGCATCTTTCTTTTTGCAATTTTTTCAGCAATTGACCTTGTCAATTTACCAACCTTTTCTCTATTTGGCATTTTTGAACCTTTTTCAAGCTTTAACTCTTTCAAAATTAATCTAGATACTGGTGGCTGCAAAGTAATAAAAGAAAAAGTTCTATCTTTATAAACTTCGATTACAACAGGAAGCACATCTCCTGCTTGAGATTGAGTTCTTGCGTTAAAATCTTTACAAAATGCCATAATATTTAAACCTGCAGCGCCCAAAGCTGGTCCAATTGGAGGCCCTGGATTTGCTTTTCCAGCAGCAATTTGAAGTTTTATTATTTTAACTACTTTCTTCTTCGCCATTTTTTCCTCTAATTAATTTATTTCCTCTGGTGAGGCTTGCTCCACTTGCCAAAATTCTAAATCATCAACCCTAGTATCTCTTCCAAAAATTGAAACTAAAGCAGAGAGTTTTCCTTTTTCATGATTTACTTCGGTTACAGTCCCGATGAAATTCACAAAAACTCCTTCTGTTATTTTAATTATATCGCCAACTTCAAATTTATGTTTTTGGACTACACTTTTCTTCTTCTCTTCTAACTCTTTTAAAACCTCTTCAACCTCTTTTTCAGATAAAGGAGCAGGTTTTCCTCCTCCTAAAAAATCGATAACACTTGTAGTTGACTTAACAAAACTCCAAGCCTCATCTGTTAAATTCATCTTGATAAGCATGTAACCAGGCCAAAGTTTTTTTTCTGTTACTTTTTGCTCACCTTTTTTTACTTCTTGGACATTTTCTGTTGGTACTAGAATCTCTTCTATAAAACTGTCCATACCACTTGATTTTAAATTTTCTTCTAAAGTCCTTTTGACTTTTTTTTCATGACCCGATAAAACTTGAAGAACATACCATTTCATATTATTACCCAAAAAGCAGTTTGGCAATTAAATTAACTACAT
>SDBT01008544.1_pt1 | contig 16716 bp, 14 predicted proteins | sample 2277101 | NCBI WGS metagenome assembly SDBT01 (sample SAMN10404973, study PRJNA504765) | marine sediment metagenome | isolation source: marine sediment core GS10_PC15, 103 cmbsf | place: Arctic Ocean: Southern Knipovich Ridge | collected 2010
ACCTCTGATATTACCAATTTCACATACTCTATCTAAGTTTTCAATACAAAATTGTTTCATTTCATCACAATTCGCATCGAGCAATATTAAATTAGCTTTTCCCCTTTTCCCAAATAGTTGATCAGGTTTAATGACAACTTGTTCTGATTCAATCCAAGGTTCTTCGAGGATTAGTTGATTTATATCAGTTTCGCATAAGACTATAGCTAATTTATTATGGTACTTAAACTCTGGATAGAATTTCGGCAAATGGCTCGCTAAAAGCATTTTAGCATCATATTCATAAATATTTTTTTGTGCCAATTCTCTTTAACCTACAGTTATTTACTATGATTTGATTATAGTCAATAATTTATGTAGAATGTATTTTCATATAAATTTTTCTTACCATATATTATGGGAGAATATTCCCTTAATTATGAGATTTCATTGATTCTATCTAAGAAAAAGGATTAATTTTTTCAAATTTACCAAGGTATCAAACCCCTTGATTTCAGAAATTCGGTTATAGTAGAGATTTAATATCTCCAATTCGGTTAACTTCTCTAAACCCTTGATTTCCAGTATTTTTCCCCCGTAATAGTCATGTCCAATCAATTTCAAGGATTTTAACTCGGTAAGATTGTCCTAAATTATGTAAAATTAAATTTTAAAATTTTTAATAATTAATTACATAAATTTCATCTTATCTAAACGTATCGAATAAAACTATCTTAAAATTAAAATCTATTTTACTAATTATTCGGTATTCCAACTCAAATTAACCTACAATAGTGCTTACCCACCACACCATTTCATGAATTTCTACAATAAAGGATATCGCTAGATCCGATATCGCCAAAATTATTGAGTTTATTAGAATGGATGTAAGAGTGGTTTGTTATCATTAATTTGACTCAATAACCAATAAAAAATTCTTCTCTTATGATTTCCGTTGGGATGGATATTTCTTTCGTTAAAATTCTGTCTATGGCATCAACCATGGCAGGTGGACCTGACACAAACCATTTTCTTTCCATGTAGTCAGGAACATTCTCTACAATAAATTCTGCATTAATTCGGCCTCTGAAACCCTTCCAAGTCTCTTCTGGTTGAGACAAAATATGAAAAAGTGTGAAATTACTTCTTGAAATATTCTCTAATTCTTCTTTGAAAGCAATATTATCAGAGTTTCTATTAGCAAAAAGTAATATTATATCAGTTTCTGTTTCAGTATCACATGCCCATCTAATGTTCGATCTAGCAGCCGTGATTCCAATTCCGCCACAGACAAATGCTACTTTAGTCAAATTAGGAGTCAATGAAAATTGCCCCAGTACCATATTCATTTTTATTAAGGAGCCTAAGGGTAAATTGTTTAAGGTTTGTTTAAATTCACTTTCTCGTATACGAGTTGTAAATTCAATATAAGGTTCAGTTGGGGAACTTGAAAAAGTAAAATGGTGAAATAATTCTCCACCTCCCTCTTTTGGAATATAAAAATAGGAAAACTGACCAGCTTTATATTCTAAGTCTTTTGGACGTTCAAACCGAAAACTCTTAATATTAGCAGTTCTCTCAATTTTTTCTATAAATTTAACTTTCCATTCTGACATAATTATCAATTAGGTTATGAATATTTTAGATGGTTCTAAGTCAATTCTTTAATTATTGCAGGGACATCCCAGGGCAAATCAGCGATTGATGCTCCTGCTGCTTTTAAAGCTTTTATTTTACCTTGTGCAGTTCCAAATTCACCAGAGATTATAGCACCAGCATGTCCCATTCTTTTACCTTTAGGAGCACTTTTGCCAGCAATGTAGGCGACTACAGGTTTTGATATGTTTTCTTTAATAAATTCAGCAGTTTTTTCTTCTTCATCACTACCAATTTCACCTATTAAAACAATAAGGTTAGTACTATGATCTTCGGAATAATATTTTACAGCTTCAGTCATAGTTGTCCCGCGAACAGGGTCTCCTCCAATTCCTATATACGCAGAAACACCAATTCCTGCATTCCCAATGGCTTTAGTAATTTCATAAGATAAAGTTCCACTCTTGGATATAATAGCCACATCACCAAAATGGCACATATCACCCGGCATTATTCCCAATTTTATTTTATCTGGAATCATCATACCTGGACAATTAGGCCCTATTATGTGTAAATCGCATTCTTTTGATAATTCAACAAGCCTTAACATATCGAATACAGGAACATTTTCAGTAATTATACATGTAGTTTTTATTCCAGCCAACAAACTTTCTTCCACAGCTCCAAAAGTAAACCTAGCTGGGACAAATATAATACTAGTATCGCAACTAGTCTGTTCTTTTGCTTCTTTAACATCGTTAAACACAGGTATTTTGTGAACTTCTTGTCCGCCCTTACCTGGAGTAACTCCAGCGACTATTTTCGTACCATAATCTAGCATTAATTTGGTATGAAACATACCTTGATTCCCTGTTATACCTTGAACTACTACCCTAGACTTTTCACTAATGTTCATTTATTCCTTTAACACCTCTTTAACTCTATCTACTGCGTTCATAACATCTTCATAAGCTTTCAATCCCTCATCTTTCAAAAGTGCGATACCTTCAGTATCTTTAGTTCCTGTTAATCTTATAATCACAGGGGGTGTATTTTTAAAGTCATGTAGTGACTGGATAATTGCTTCCGCAACAATATCGCAACGAGTAATCCCTCCATAAATATTGACTAATACTACTTTTGGATTCATTTTAAATAATAATTCTAGAGCTTTATATATTCTTTCCTTACTTGCTCCGCCACCAACATCTAAGAAATTAGCGGGTTTTAATCTTAATTCTGATAGTACGTCTAGTAATGCCATAGTTAACCCAGCACCGTTTGCTAAAATACCGATTTCACCCTCAAGTTTTACAAATGAAAAACCCTCTTCTTTTGCTAATTTTTCTAACCGTGAAAGCTTTTTATTTTGTAATTCTTGGACGACTGGTTGTCGAAATGCAGTATCATCATCTAATATCATTTTACCGTCGATAGCTACTAATCCAGAAGGAGTAAGAACTAATGGATTTATTTCTACAAGCTGAGCTTCGACGCCTTTAGTTATTTCCCATAATTTTTTAAATATCCTTATAGCTGAATCTAGGAGTTCTCCTGTAAACCCTAGTTGCTTAGAAACTTTTTTAGCAAGATTCTGCGATAATCCTTCAGTCAGCTTAAAGTTTTCTTTTATTATTGCTTCAGGGTTAGTTTTAGATACTTCTTCGATGTCAATCCCCCCTTTTGTACTAGCTATAATAAAAAATTGTCTTCCCGACGCGTCTAATGCAATTGAACAGTAATATTCTTGTTCAATCTGAGCTAATTCTTCTATAAGAATAGCTTCTACTTGGAATCCAGCAACTTTTCTACTAAAGAATTCTTTACAAAGAAATATAGCTTCCTCCATAGAGTTAGCTATTTTTATTAATCCTGCTTTCTTTCTACTGCCAATGGCTATTTGAGACTTAATGATTGCAGGAAATGTGAATTGCTTTATTTTTTCTTCTAAATTCTCCCCCTTTTCAATTACTATGTTTCTCGCTAAGGGAATACCAAATCTACAGAAAATTTTTTTACTCTCATATTCAAGCAAACGAATAACTTATCCCCCCGTATTATTTAGCATAAAAGACGCATTTAAATTAACATAAGAAATTAATATAAATTTCATGTATTTACTAATAAAATTTTTTCTAATAATCTATAAAATAAAAATTACCAAGTTAATCTATATACTATTTTATGTTTGTTTTTTGGATTAATTTAAAATAATTTAATAAATAAGTAAATCGAATGAATTATTACAAGAAAATATATTTGAGAATTTAATTTAAAATGAAATTTTCAACAGAAATCCAAAAATCAGATGAGTTGAATGATGTCTCAACAATAAAGATGATTTCTTTTTCTACGGGATATTTTCTTAATATTTTTCTAATGGTGGCTTTCAATTCCTATGTTTGGACTTTATACGAGGGAGAACTTGGTTTATTAAGTATTTTATCTTTATGGCCAATCTATATGGCAATAGCAAATTTGATATATACAATATTAAGCATGTTTACTAATCCTCTTTTAGGATATCTAACAGACAAACCTCTCAAATGGACAAAGAAAAGGGGTTTTCACACACCATGGATAGTTATTGGAGCAATCCCGACTATTATCTTTTTTTTCCTGCTCTTTACCCCACCAAAAGTAGCAGGAGTAGAAAGTGCGATACCAATTTTAGTTTATTACATAATTGTAGTCTTCTTATTTGATACATTTTATTCTCTTTTGCAAACACATTCCTTTGGGGCCTTTGGAGCGCACTTCAGAGGTGATAAGGCTCGTAGAAAGGCGGGATTATCAACACAAATCTTCACCTTTATCGCAAATTTTTTGGTTATAGCACTTTGGTCACAAATTGTCGTAACTGAAAATCCAATCTCATTTACAATTGCGGCTGCTATAAGTGTTATAATTCTATTGATTTCATTGGTTATTTTTTATCCAGGTTCTAAAGAATCTGAAGAAATAAAAGAACGATTCATTGTAGGATACCAGAATGCAGAAAAAGTTCCCTTCTTTAAAACTATGAAAATTGCGATAAAGCAAAAGAATTTCATGTTAGTCCTCTGTACATACATTTTATTTATGATAGCTATGGGTTTGCAAAGTATGAATTCATTTTATTTCGTTGACGACGTTCTACAAGCACCTCAGGGGATTAGAACCATTCAATCAACTATCATGCTCGGTTCTTCACTATTAACAATGCCTATATGGCTCCGAGTTGCTAAGAAAATTGGACATTCTGCAACATTTACACTAGGATTAATAACTTTTGGTTTTACTGTGTTATTTAATCTCTTTATTACAAATGTATTTCAATTCTATGTGCTTGCTATTTTTAGGGGCACGACGATTGCCATGTTTTTGATTATGTTGTCACCCATATTTGCTGATTGCTATGATGAGATTGCGGTTAAAACTAAAAAACACCAGCAAGCCACTTTATTAGGAGTGAGGAATTCCTTTGTTAAAATTTCTATTACAATTCAAAGTTTAATTATAGCATTTATTCATATAATTACAGCTTATGACCCTATTAACCCCAGTAGTAATGCATTATTTGGTCTCCGCTTAATCCAAGGGTTTTTCCCCTTTTTGTTTTGCATTATAGGAGCTTTAATATTTTATAAGTGGTTTGATTTGAAGGGTAAAAAAAAACAAGAAGTAATGCAAAAATTAAAAGAAATGGGTTTATAACCCATAGAAACTTCTGGAATATCAAAGGGGAGGTTAGCGTCTACTTTCAGCCCCAATAGTCTCTAATTGTGTACGCTCAGTAAGTCATTCCATCATTTCAACCAATTCACTCCATATGATCAATTAATCTTCTCGACGCGGCAAAGTAAACCCTTGAGAGGGAGTGTAGCAGTTACGGGGTCAGTGTGTTGATTATCGGTAAGAATATTTATATTTAATTTTTCCCAACCGTTTTCTACTCCATACCAGTATCCATGTGGGGCATGGACAACCTTAGGATGCGTATTATTAAAGAATTTGGCTTTAATTTCAACCCGTCCTCTTGGTGTTGACAAATAAACCCACTCTCCATCCTTGATATTAGAGTTTTTTGCTGTCTCTGGATGAATCAGTAACTCGGGATCGGGTGCAAGCTTATGCAATGATGGAATATTACGAAGTGAGGAATGATAAAAAGGAAGAATCCGAAATCCAGTAGTAAGAACTAATGGAAAATCTCGCCATAATTCTGGTGTGCTTACAGGACTCTCTGGTGGTTCTTTAAAATCAGGTAGTGGTGCTATTCCTAGAAGTTCTAAATGTTTTGTATAAAGCATTACTTTCCCTGTGGGTGTTGAAAATCGTTTTCTCTTCTTCAGCCCGTTATAATCAACTGGAACAGAAAATTTTCCAATTTTTTTGAATTCCTCATACGTCATTCCTATTGGTTCAAGTCGATAGTCTAATGATTCCTCCACGGTCTTCCAATAATCGTCAAGACCGATTCTTTCAGCAAGATCAATCAATATCTGCTTTTCACATCTGCATTCAGGAACCGGTTCTAACGCTTTTGGTTGGCATATAATATAATTTTGCATTCCTAAATCCTCCACATCATCCCTTTCAGTCCAATGTGCGGCAGGAAGTACTATATCCGCCATTATAGTAGTCGGTGTATGAAAATAATCAACTGAAAATAGAAAATCTATAGTTTCAAGGGCTTTTTTAACATATTGAGAGTTCCCAAATGCACACATAACATTATTCGCAAATAATCCCCAAGCCTTAACAGGATAGGGTTTTTGTTCTAGGATTGCTTTGAATACCGTTTCTGGTGGTACTTGATCGCTAAATTGATAGAATGGATAACGATCCACAGCTAGTTTCTTTTTTACTTGTTTACTTGGTAAATGGACTGAAAGTGAAAAGTCTCTCCCATAACACGACCTATCACCAAGAGCAGAAGGATAATTAAAATTTCCTCCTTGGATCCCGAGATTTCCTGTTATAGCTGCTAAGATTGCAATAGATCGAGCTAAATCAAATGATTTTATAGAATGACATGCTCCGCCTATACCCGGCATAATACATGCAGGTTTTATGTTGGCATAAGTAAGAGCAGCTTCTTCAATTTTTTCAGCTGGTATCCAAGTAATCTCTGCACAATAATCAGGGGTGAACCGAGAAACTTGTTCGCGTAATTGATCAAAACCAAAAGTCCAATTTTCTACAAAATCTTTATCATATATCTCATTTTTTATAATTATGTTTATAATACATAAAATTAATGCTACATCTGTTCCGGGTCTAACTGGTAACCAATGATCTGCTTTTTTAGCTAGAGGAGTACCTCTAGGATCAACGATAATAAGTTTCGCACCTGATTTAAGAGCAGTTCTAATACTATACATAAAGAGACCTGGAAAGCTTTGTTCAGGATTATGACCCCATAATACTATACACTTGCTCGATGCAAAGTCAGCCGAAGGTAGAGTACCGCATACAGCGCTCATCCCCATAATAATAGGTCCTAAAGAATAATTCGCGGGGCCACTATAGTTAGGAGATCCAAATAATGTTAAGAAACGGTTGATCCAGGGGGGAAGTCCTCTTGTGGTTCCTTGACCAAAAACTACCGATTCCGCACCGAATTGATCCCGAAACTTAATCAACCGTTCCGAAATGATATCAAGAGCTTTATCCCAAGATATTTTCTCAAATTTTCCCTCCCCCTTCTCTCCTACTCTTCTTAATGGATGTGTAATTCTATCGGGATGATAAATGATTTCTCTAACAGCTTGACCCTTTGGGCAAATATAACCATGACTAAATGGATGCTCTTTATCTCCCTTGATCCCAACCACCCTTCCATTTTCTACTTCAAGGAAAACACCACATCGGGAGTGACATTCAAAACAAATTGTCCTAACAGTTTTAACGCTCATAATAATCTCTGATAATTTAGCTAATTATACTTTTTTGTAAACTAACTATGAATAATGTTGTTCAATTGTAAATTAGATAAGGTGTTTTACATATATTAATTTTTTTTGAAAGTTAAAGAGATAATAAAAATGAATAAAAAGTAATTACCAAAGGAAATTATTTCTAAAACTTTCGTGGTTATAAACGATATTTATAATCTATAAAAATAGCATTTTTAATTCAAAGCTTCCCAAACTAATATAACTTGAATATTAACTTCTAATTAAATTTGAATCTTTCTTAAAAACACTTTGAAATATGATAAATAATAAAAAAAAGAGTTTAGATATTTCCATAGTTCTTTGTGGTGCAGCTGGGCAGGGTATTCAAACTGTCGAAGCTCTTTTAACCAAAACTTTAAAAGGAACAGGATATTACGTATTCGCAACCCGGGAATACATGTCTAGAGTTCGTGGGGGTGTTAATTCTACCTCTATTCGTGTATCTTCTAAACCAGTTCGAGCATATATAGAGAGAATTGATCTTTTAATACCATTAAATAAAGAATCAATTCCTCACCTTCAGGAGAGAGTTTCAGTTGATACGATAATTATTGGAGAGAATGAATTTATCAATATCCTCCCTGGAGTATTAGGTGAAAAAATAGAAATTCCATTCTCAGAACTCTCAACCGAATTAGGTGGAAAAATTTATGCAAATATTATTGCTCTAGGGGTAATTTTATGTATATTAAAAGCTGAGAAATCTATAATCCATGACTTAATTATTAAAAATTTCAACAGAAAAGGACAAAAAATTATAGACAATAATATTAAAGCTGTGGATAAAGGCTATGAAGTAATTGAAAGTTATATCTCATCTAATAAAATTAAACTTACAATCGATCTAAGGAAAAATTCTTCAGTAATGGATGATTATATTCTAACTGGTACTCAAGCCATAGCGTTGGGAGCCATTGCGGGAGGTTGTAATTTTGCGTGTTTCTACCCTATGGCTCCTTCCACGGGTATTGGCACCTTTCTAGCTCAACATGCTCTAGAATTTGGTATGATTGTTGATCAGTCTGAAGATGAGATTAGTGTGATAAACAAAACCTTAGGAGCTTCTTATGCTGGAGCTCGTGCGTTTGTATCAACTGCAGGAGGTGGATTTTCCTTGATGGCTGAAGGTGTGAGTTTAGCCGGTATGGCAGAACTACCAATAGTAATTGTAATTGGACAAAGACCTGGACCTGCAACAGGTATGCCTACTAGAACTTGTCAAGAGGATATCGAACTTGTTTTGCATGCAGGAGCAGGTTGGTTCCCAAGAATAATATTTTCTCCAGGGACTATCGAGGATGCCTTTAAATTAACTCAAAATGCATTCAATTTAACTCAAAAATATCATGTACCCGTATTTATTTTGACAGATCAATATCTGGTTGACTCATATTATAATATAAACTCATTAAATCATGAAAGCCTTAATATTGAAAATCATATCATCAAAACTGATTCTGGTTATGAGAGATATGTTTTTACTGATGATGGGATCTCACCTCGTGGCATCCCTGGATACGGAGAAGGGTTAGTTGATGCTGATAGTCATACTCATGATGAATTTGGTGTTATTACAGAAGATCCAAATCTACGAATTAAAGCAGTAGAAAAACGATTTAAAAAACTGGAATTGATTAAAAAAGAAATGATTCCTCCAGAGTTTATTGGAAATGAAGATTTTAAATATTTAATTGTGAGCTGGGGGAGTAATTATTACTTAATTAAAGAGGCTTTAGAAATTTTAAACAGGAATGATGTCGGATTTCTCCATTTTAAACAGATTTTTCCCATTCATGAAAGCGTCCTTAATTATCTTATCAAAGCTGAAATTAAAATTTCAATCGAGCAAAATCCAACAGGTCAATTTGCAAAATTATTAGAAAATGAGACTCACATAAATATGAATCATAGGATATTGAAATACAGCGGTTATGTGTTTTCAGTTGAAGAAATTGTTAGTAAATTAAAAAAAATAATAGGAGATGATTAATATGCAAAAAACAGAATTTGATTCAACGGCAGAAATAACTTGGTGTCCGGGATGTGGTAATTTTGGTGCATTAAAAATAATGAAAGATGCTTTAACTGAATTAAATATAGCACCGAAGGACTTGGTTTTAGTTTCAGGTATTGGCCAAGCTGGGAAATTTCCCCACTTTATGAAGGCTCAAAGCTATAATGGCTTACATGGAAGATATTTATCTGCTGCACTTGGAATAAAAGCAGCTAATCCTGAATTAACTGTAATTGCTGTCAGTGGAGATGGTTGTACCTATAGTGAAGGAGGGAATCATTTTATTCATACAATTCGATATAATCCTGATATAGTAAATATTGTTCATAATAATCAGGTGTATGGTTTAACTAAAGGACAAGCATCTCCAACTAGTCAATTAGGATTTGTAACTAAAGTCCAAATATTCGGAGTTATTAATGAACCTTTAAATGTTGTAGCAATGGCAATTGCTTTAAATGCTTCATTTGTCGCAAGGGCTTTTGTTGGAGATTCAGAGAAAACTAAAAACATCCTAAAACAAGCTATTAACCATAAAGGGTATGCTTTAATTGATCTTCTTTGTCCATGTGTGTCATTTAATCGAATAAATACATTCCAATGGTATAAGGAAAATAGTTATTACATAGAGGATTCTCATGATCCATATGATCAAGAGAAGGCAATGAAATTAGCTTTAGATTCAAGTAAATTTCCATTGGGAATTTTATATATAAATCATAAAAAAAGGTCTTATGAAGAAAATGTGCGCATTTATGATACAGATAAGAGACCTTTGTATCAAAGAGAATTGGATCGAAAAAAATTTAATGAAATATTAAACACCTTCCGATAATTAATGATATTTAGAATGCTACTACTATTATTTTTACCTTAAAACTTTAGCTATATTCGGCAAATGGAATGAATATAGAAGAATATAAATCCTTTAATAAGGTTAGTTTTTCAAATTTTGTAAAGAAAACAATAGGGGATGTATCAGAAATTACAATCATTTGAAATCAGGTTAAAAATTAACGGAATTCGCGCCTTTGAGCGAATACTATCAAACTCTCTATAGGATAAGTGTGCAATTTCAGATGCTTTACCTATTGAAATTTCTCCACGCATATATAACTCTAGAGCATCTTGGACTGCATTAGGAAGTGTTTTTACATATTTCCAGTCTATATGCTTGAGTAAATCTTCTTGATCAAACCAGTACTGCTATGAATTACTTCTTTGAACCACTTATGTTTTTCCTATTTCTTCTTTAAGATTAGATAAGAAATCTGATTATTAATGTATATGTATAAAGGGAATACAAAGAGTTATGAAATAATTTTATTTTTCAGGATTAATAATCAATATAAAATTTCTAAGTAGGCTATAAATCTACCTTATATTTATTTAGATTTCTAACCTCAATCAACCTGAGAATATCCTTGAATATTTGTTCTGGGGTTTTTCCTCTCTCAACTAAACGTTGGAACTCCTCTACCTTTTTATAAGCTCTTTCTACATCTGCAAGAGTAATGTTAATAGGAGCTCGTCTCAGTTTTTTCTGATCCATGATTATTCTATAGAATAATTGTTTTTAGTCGTATTAATAATTTTATGTTGTTTACATCTTTAAATTTATATGCCATTTTTCCAAATTCTTTTTTTATATATTATTAGTAATATCTTTTTATTTAATCTAATAAAATATGATACTTAATGAGAGTAGAAGAATTTGACGTATTAATTATTGGAGCAGGTCTCAGTGGGTTAAGAGCGGGATTAGAACTTTCCAAAAAATGGAATATTGCTGTGATAAGTAAGGTTTATCCAGTTAGATCTCACTCAGGTGCAGCACAAGGGGGGATTAATGCGGCATTAGGTAACTTGGCAGAAGGAAAAGAAGACACCCCAAAAAGTCATGCCTTTGACACTGTAAAGGGATCTGATTACCTTGCGGATCAAGATGTTGTAATGTTCATGTGTGAAGAAGCCCCAAAAATTGTTGTTGAATTTGAAAGTATGGGTGCCCCCTTCTCTAGACTTGAGTCTGGATTTATTGCCCAGCGTCCTTTTGGAGGAGCGGGATTTCCCCGAACTTGTTATGCTGGTGATCGTACAGGTCATACATTGCTTCATACTCTATATGAACAATGTATTCGTAATAAAATTAAAATTTTTAATGAATACTTCTTAATTGATTTAATAAAAGTAAAAGAAAATGTTGTGGGAATATTAACCCTTGATATTTCTAAAGGAGAATTAGTGATTTTTAGGGCTCCATATGTTATTTTGGCTACAGGGGGATTTGGTCGGATATTTAAGCAATCTACAAATGCTCTCATTAATACGGGTGATGGCAATGGCGCAGCCTTCCGGGCTGGAGTTCCAATGCAGGATTGTGAATTTGTACAATTCCATCCAACTACCTTATATGGCACTAATATATTAATGACTGAGGGTGCTCGAGGTGAAGGGGGATTTTTATTTAATAATATTGGAGAACGATTTATGAGTAAAACAGCTCCCAAAGCTATGGAATTAGCTCCGCGAGATATTGTTGCTCGAGCAATCAGTACCGAAATTCTTGAAGGGCGAGGTTTTGAAAATGCTTATGTTCATTTAGATTTGACTCATTTGGGGGCAGAAAAAATAAAAGAAAGACTTCCGGGAATTCGAGAGATAAGCATGTATTTTGCAGGAGTTGATCCTATAGATGAGCCTATCCCAGTTCAACCAGGACAACATTATAGCATGGGCGGAATAGCTACAAAATATAAAGGAGATTTTGGAGAGACTAATTTATCTGGCTTATATGTTATTGGAGAGTGCTCTTGTTTGTCTGTTCATGGTGCTAATCGATTAGGAGGTAATTCGCTCTTAGAAACATCAGTATTTGGACGAGCAATTGGTAGAAATCTTTTAAAGAAAAGTCTGCCTGACTTACCATCAATAGATTTTGTGAAAGAAGCTGAAAATAACGCTAGAAATTTTGTAGAAACTCTTTTAAATCAATGGGAAAATAATGATGGGAAAACTCCCATAGAGATTAGAAATGCTATGGGAGATATTATGAATAGAAACGTTGGGGTTTTTAGAAAACAAGATGATCTCGAAAAAGCGTACGAAGATCTTAAGATCTTACAGAAAGATTTTTTAAATGTTCATGTCAAGACTTTAGATCGAAAATTCAATTATGGCTTGATTCGTACATTGGAACTACGAAATATGCTTGATATTGCAGAAGTAACAGCTTATGCTGCTTTATGGCGTAAAGAAAGTAGGGGAGCCCATTATCGATTGGATCATAAAACTCGAGATGATGAGAATTTTCTATGTCACTCATTAGTTTATCGTACAAAAGATGGGCTTGAATTGAAAAAAAAGCCTGTATCATTAGGAATCTTCGAAGTAAAGGAGAGGGTGTATTAAAATGTCTGAAAATGCAAAATTTTTGGTATATAGAAATTCGGGAGAGGGAAAAACTCGGTATGAACACTATGAAGTTCCTCTTGTTAAAGGTATGAGCATACTAGAAGCATTATTTTATATCCAAGATCACTATGATTCAACTTTTGCGTTTCGATATGCCTGTAGAGGCGCTATCTGTGGCTCATGTGGTATGATCATTGATAAAGTACCTATTTTAGCTTGTAGACAACAAGTTTCTACTGTGAAAAAGATGAAGAAGCCCGTTAATCTTCCAGAGTTTAATTTTGGAGATCTTTCTGATTGGAATTCAGAAATTGAGATTCTAATCGAACCATTACCTAATATGACTGTACTTAAGGATTTAGTTGTCGATATGGAACCCTTCTGGAAATTTTATAGAGAAGTTGAACCTTATTTCACCCGAGAATGGAATGATATAGCTCCTGAGTCAACACAATCTCCAAATGAAATGAAAAAAATTGAGAGTTTAGTATATTGTATTTTGTGTGGATTATGTTGGGCGTGCCCTGTGAGTAAAAAGAATAAAAATTATCTTGGACCTACTCAGATAGCTAAAGCAGATAGATTTATGAGTGATTCAAGAATTTCTAAAGAAACTCAAGAGAAAATTGTAAAAAGAGTTCTTAGAAATGATGGTGTACCAGCATGTGAGAAGTTTTTTGTGTGCAATAGAGTTTGTCCTAAAGTTGTCATGCCAGGAACTGCAATTAAAAATATCCGAGATAATTGGACTACTAAATAATAGGTCATTTTTACCTAATTTTAAAGGCTATTCACTAAAGTTTAAACTTCAATAAAGAAGATCTAAGAGATTCTAAAATATTAATAACTCATTTTCCTCTTATTATATTTAAAGAAATCAACATTATATAGTAAAAATCTTAAATGAAAGAATAAATGACATCTGACTCAAACAAAAATTTCAGAAAAAAAGCGCGAGATTTTAAAGGAAGAATCGAGTTAATGAAGAAAACCGATTTAGTAAAAATCGAGTCAATATTCTTAGAAATCTACGAATTAGGATTACAAGATTACATTCAAAAGGAAAAGAAGAGATATCCTGATAAATCTCATAAGGAAATTATTATAGATATGTATCAGTTCCATGATAAATTACGAGGGAGAAGAAAGTAAATGGAGAGTACTTATAAACAAGCATTTTTACAAATCATTGATTTTTTAGAAGGCTTGGAAGAAAACAAGGATTTTAAATATTATTTAGTAGGAGGTATTCTAGTAAATTTATACTCAGATTTTAGGATTACTCGTGCTATTGATATTGTAATAGACTTGCCATCATCTAAAATTACTCTTGCAGATTATATTTCACTATTGGGAAAAAATAATTTTCATGCCATGCAAGATTGGAGAACAACTTTAATTCTGGCTAGAGAAACCAATATAATTCAATTCTTAGACAAAACTGACACGGTGAGATATGACAATCACATAGTAGTAAAATTCAGTAGCAATAAATATAAAAAAATGGGTCCCATTGGATTAGAAAAGAGAGTTCGAGAGAAGATCTTTGGTATAGAATGCTGGGCTACTTCAAAAGAAGATTTTGTCTTAAGTAAATTAGTATATGGGGGGTGGCAAGATTATACTGATGCTTTGGGGTGTTGGTTACGTTTTCAGAATGAATTAGATAAGGATTATTTACAGGATGTTAGCAGACAATTAGATATAGAACAAGAATATTCACTATTAAAATCAGGAATAGATGATCCAGATGAATTTTTCAATAGGTTAAGGGATCAATAATCAATTCATGTAAGCTTTTAATCTTTGAATAAGTAGTAGTTATTTTTATCTAATTTTAAAATATTTTAAATAAGACTTAATAATCAATACTTTATAATTTAGAGTTTGGTATACCACCTTTCAAGGAAATATCAATCAACTTTCTTTGTTGATGCTGCCATTTTATCAGGATCAGTCATTATTTCTACTATAGCTGGTTTATTTGCATCAAACGCACTTTGTAAAGCATCATCTAAAATTCCTGGAGACTCTACTCTTATGCCATAACCTCCAGCTGAACGAGCAAATTCAGCAAAATTAGGATTAGGAAAATTAACTCCGAATATTGGGTATCCATCTCTTATTAATTCCTTCTTGATATTTTTTAATACGCAATCATGAAAGATAACGCAAACGATATTATAGTGTTCTCTTACCGCTGTTGTGAAATCAGCCATTAACATTGCAAACCCTCCATCACTTGCTAAACATATAACTTGTTTTTCAGGGTAACTAGATTTTGCAGCTATAGCGGCAGGTAAAGCGAATCCCATGCTAGCCATATTTGCGTTTAAATAAGTTTTATGCCCTTCACAGATAAATTTCTTATAAAAATGGTATGTATGATCTCCCACATCAACACATATTATCGCATCTTTATCTAATTTTCTTCTCAATGCTTGAATTGCATACCCGGGATTTATTGGAACTGTTAAATCTTCTGCTTCTGTTTTTAGGAAATCTATATGTTCTTGTTTCATTTTGAAAACATGAGATAAATATTCATTATTTTCTTGTTTTTCTTCTATAAGAGGTAATAATTTTTCAAGAACAAGTTTACCGTCACCTACTAATCCAACATCTACGTTAAAAGTTTTGCCTATGCGAGTAGTATCATTATCAATTTGTAAAAATTTAACACCAGGTGGAACGAGATTTGCTTGTCTAAATCCTGAACCAATGATGATTATTAAATCACACTCTTTTATAGCTTTCGCAGAATATTTCGTACCAATCGAGCCTAATACACCTACAGCGTATTTATGAGTTTCATGAATAACACCTTTAGCTCTAGATGTAGTGGCAATGGGGGCTTTTAATATCTCTGAAAGTTCAATGAGTAATTTTCCCGCATGTCTTGAACCCCAACCTCCGAAAATAACCGGTTTTGAGCATTTATTAATTAAGTTAGCTGCTTTTCGTATATCTTCACCTTTAGGAACCACCTCACTCTTAAACAATCTTTTCTCTGGCTTGATTATTTCATCATCCAATTTATCAGCAAGAATATCGGTTGGACAGCTTAACACTGCTACTCCTGGCTTTTTAATTGCATATTTAACAGCCATCATTGTGAGTTTTAAAGCTTGATTGGATCTTGCAACTGTTTCTGCATATTCTGCAAATGGTTTAAATAAGGTAATTTGATCAATCTCTTGAAAAGCCTCACTTCCGAGATAGACTTCAGGAATTTGACCTATGAGGGCTAAAACTGGGCTTCTATCAGTTGCGGCATCCATTAATCCAGTTATAAGATTTGTAGCTCCCGGACCTGCAATGGACATGCAAACACCTAATTTATCTGTTATTTTTCCAATTGCTGAAGCAATGAAAGCAGCTGTTTCTTCATGTCGAGTTAACACAAAATCTATCTTGTCATTTTTTCTAATAGCATTCACCAAGGGTAAATTAGAATCTCCCGGTATTCCAAAAACTCTATCTACTCCAAAAGCAACTAATTGTTCAATTATCTTATCTGCTACATTCGTTTTAATGTCTTCATTCCCTTTCTTGCTACTTTCCAATACAAAAGCAGTTTTCGGAGCGCCACAGACAGGACAAGTCCAAGAGTTGGGTAAAGAAGGAAACTTCTTTCCTTTTTTATCCTCATCATATATAAAATTACAAACCGAGCATCTAAACCTAGTCATAATTATCACCTTGATTAAATAAATACTAATTAAATCTATCTTCAATTATTATAGAAATTAAACTTTGACTGTTTAAATT
>SDBT01008545.1_pt1 | contig 16715 bp, 15 predicted proteins | sample 2277101 | NCBI WGS metagenome assembly SDBT01 (sample SAMN10404973, study PRJNA504765) | marine sediment metagenome | isolation source: marine sediment core GS10_PC15, 103 cmbsf | place: Arctic Ocean: Southern Knipovich Ridge | collected 2010
CTGGTCCTGCGCGGGCGTAAGCAGAACAATGGAGTCGAAACGAATGCCTCAGCAGAATAATGACGATCAAAAGCTGCTTGGAATCATCCCTTTACGCTGGCGATTCGACCTGGCCTCAATACCGATCATACGCTGGCTGTTCAAGCAGCGATGGTTTCCTATGGCCATCATTCTCGCAAACATGTTCCTGTTCATGGTTATACTCACCAGCGGAGTCATAGGCGGGTTTTCTTCGGGCAATTACAGCTTTGGCATCATGTTCGTATGGATTCTGTGGTGGGTGGTCCTGATGATGCTGCTCGTGCCTGTCTTCAGCAGGACATGGTGTATGATGTGCCCGCTACCGTCGTTCGGAGAATGGCTGCAACGACTGAAGATATTCGGCGTGAACAATAAGCTCGGCGGGTTGAACATCAAATGGCCTCGCAAGCTCAGCAATATGTGGGTAATGAACTTTCTGTTCCTCATTACGACGTTCTTCAGCGGATTCTTCACGGTCAAACCGCTAGCCACTTTCTACCTGCTGGGTGGAATTATTCTTTTGGGAATACTCCTGTCCCTCGTGTTCGAGAAGCGATCATTCTGTCTTTACGTGTGCCCGGTCAGCGGTTTCCAGGGACTATACGCGAACATGGCGATGACTGAGATCAGGGTCAAGGATCCGGCGATATGCGAGAAACATAAGAAGAAGACCTGCGAGACGGGCAACAAGAATGGATATGGCTGTCCGTGGCTGCTACAGCCGCACAGCTTTAAGCGGAATACTTACTGCGGAATGTGCCTCGAGTGTTTCAAGACGTGTCCCTTTGACAACATGGCTTTTAACGTTCGCCCGCCTGGAACAGACATACTCGTAAATGACAAGAGGGGGCTGGACGAAGCGTGGAAGAGTTTCATCATGCTCGCGATAGCAGTTATGTTCTACGTCGCCATGATGGGGCCGTGGGGAACGCTCAAGGACTGGGTCCGAGGCGATACGCTTTCGGGATGGCTGAAGTTCATCACGGTGCATTCTACATTCGCTCTGGTGGTTATCCCTGGCATCTTCCTTGTCACTTCATGGCTGTCAAAGCTCTTTAGCGGCCAGAAGGACGTGAAGCTTAAGACCGTCTTCGTCAATCTGTCGTATTGTTTAGTACCCATGGGTTTGGCGGCTTGGATCGCATTTAGCTTTGGCTTCCTGCTGCCCAATGGCTCATATATCCTGCATATTCTCTCCGATCCCTTCGCGCTGGGCTGGGATCTGGTAGGGACGGCCGGTATTCCATGGACTCCGGTAGCGACGGGGTGGCTGGTTCCGCTGCAATTCATCACGGTGTTCTCGGGCTTTGTTATCTCGGCCGATTTTGGGTACAAGCTGTCCAAACAGACATACGAGGACCCTGCTGCAGCAAAGCGGGGCTTCATGCCGTTGCTTGTGTTACTGACGCTAATTGGAATCGCATTCGGCTGGCTTTACGGAGGTTAAATGTTGATGAGTATGAAAACAATTCTCTCAGCAATTATAGTTTTAGCTTGTACGATAGGCCCCATCGCCGCAACGTTTGCGTATGAGTCTTATCGGACCCGCGATTTGACGGCAGAGATCCTTGCACGCTCACCTGAGAAGGGTAATTTCTCACCCAGAATCACCGAGGTCACGGTCGGCCAGAAGGTGAAACTGCGAGTGAGGAACGTCGATACCGTAACGCACGGCTTCGCAATACCTGCGTTGGGAATTGACGCCGACGAAATCAAAGCCGGACGCTCCACAATTTTGGAATTCACCCCTGACAAACCTGGAGAGTATGACTTTTACTGCACGACGTGGTGCAGCGAATTTCATCTTCAGATGAGAGGGGTGCTGAAGGTAGTTGATCGGTGAGAACTGGAGTATCGAGAGTCCTCGCCGTTCTCGTCGTGCTTGTCGGATTAAGCGTCGCACTCATTCCGAAGTACGTATTTCCAATATGCGAGTCCGCTAATCTCTGGTTCTCGAGTTCCTATCAGCCCATTATGCGATGCTTCTGGCTTGGGCGGGTAGAATTGCTCCTGGGCGGATTAGTTGCTATTGTGGGGGTGATTCTGCTGCTGCGGTCGACCCGCGATACTCGTTTTGTACTTGGCGTTGTACTTGGCGGTTTGGGTCTGGTCATTATCCTGGCCACGCTCAATAGCGTTATCGGAAGCACTTGTGGGCATGCGAACTCACTCTGCCAGATCGGTACTAAACCGGCTGAACGTATTGCCGGTGCATTGCTGATAATCTTCGGGCTGATTCTGGCGGCAATTCCGAACAAGAGATGCGAACAGAAATGAACGGATGGTATATTGCGTTAAGCCAAATTAAGCGAAACCCCTTACGTTCCGGGCTGACGGCTATTGGTATAGTTATTGCGGCGGCGGTTATGACGGCGGTCGCTCTTTTGATGGCGGGGGTCAACGAGGGTATAACAAACATCGCACAGCGATTGGGCGCAGACGTGATGGTTGTGCCCAAAGGTGAACAAGTCGCAAGGCAATTCAACGACGCCCTGGTCACCGGCAAGGCTGCGACCTTCTATCTTGAAGAATCAACCATAGAGAAAGTATCCGCAGTGCCCGGAGTCGACCGCGTCTCAAGCCAGACTTTCGTTGAAACGCTTACAAATGCGAGATGCTGTGCGGGCAAGTTCTTTATCGTCGGTTTTGACCCGAACACCGATTTTACGGTGATGCCCTGGCTTCAAAGTGACCTTGCCGTCTCGGATGACCAGAACGATAACCGGATGATCGTTGGAGACAGAATTCTCCTTCGCAAAGGCGATGTCGCTCAGTTTTACGGAACGTCCTTCACGGTAGCCGGCGTGTTGGAGCCCACAGGCACGGGAATGGACTGGACGATTTACATCTCGGATGAGTCATTGCGGCGATTGATAGCCGGTTCCAAAACCAACTCCCAGCGCCCGCTGAGTATTTCAGCAGGTAGTGTTTCGACCATTTTAGTCAAGGCTGAACCCGGGGTCGATCTCATCGATCTTGCCGAAAAAATCGAGCAGAGCGCACCAGCTACCCAGGTGGTACTGTCTTCCACAGTTGCCATGCATGCCAGAAGTCAGTTGTCAGGCATAGCCGCCGTGCTTGGTTGCGTCGTCGCGGGCCTCTGGGTAATGGCGTTGGTCTTGAATGGTGTGGTGTTCTCCATCTCGGTAAGAGAGCGTCGCAGCCAGATAGGTCTCCTTGTGGCCAAGGGCGCAAACAATCGTTTTGTGTTCGGCATGCTCATGAAGGAATCCGTCATAACCGCAGCGACTGCAAGTGTGGCTGGCTGCATCGTGGGCTTGCTTATCGTGGTGTCTTTCAGGGAATTGCTATCCAATGCCCTCAACGCCTCCGATGTTCTGCCGTCCGCGGCTACAACAGGAGCCTTTGTTGTCGTATTCAGCGTTCTTTTCACAATAACTGCCCTCATCGCTGCTATACTCCCGGTTATGCCCGTCTTGCGAAGCGAACCTTATGAAGCCATCAAGCAGGGGAACACGATATGATCTCTGCAATTGATGTGACAAAATCTTATAAGGTCAAGAACGGTACGATTATCGCCCTTAGCGGTGTCAGCTTGCATATTAAAGCGGGGGAGTTTGTCGCTGTGATCGGCCGTTCGGGAAGCGGTAAGTCAACGCTTCTTGGTGTGATGAGTGGGTTACTTAAGCCCACCAGCGGTGAAGTGCTGCTCGACGGTGAGTCAGTATGGGAGCTTGATGAACGGGCCAGGGCGCAGCTTCGTGCTCAAAAACACGGCTTCGTTTTTCAGAACGCTTCGGTCATTCCTTCGCTAACGGTTCTTGAGAATGTCGCCTTGCCACAGATATTCCTCCCGCAGCCGAGTGTGACGGATATCTCGCGAGCCACGAATCTCATCGAGTTAGTGGGGCTTGGCAGCAGGCTGAACGCTTATCCTGACCAGTTGTCGGGCGGTGAGAAACGCCGCGTAGCAATCGCCAGTGCCTTGATGAACGATCCTCCGTTACTGTTTGCCGACGAACCTACCGGCGATCTTGACTCTCAAACCGAATCGGAGATTATGGGTCTCTTCTTGAGTCTCTGGCGCGGCGGCAAAACGATCGTAATGATAACGCACAATAGTCAACTGGCCAGTTACGCCAGCCGCATATTGGAAATGGATGGCGGCTTTGTCCGCGAGTTATCAGGACACAACAGGGCAGAGGCACCCAGCGATTATGAATCGAACCCTCTTTGTGACGTTCAATCTAACATGGGAGATACACCTGGGTTATGAAGGCGAAGGTTCTCTATGTCGTCGTATTGCTCGCCGTTTTGCTCGGTAGCTGCTCTAAAGGCTCGGATGACGAGCGCCTTATCTGGAGTTTCGAGACAGGCGATGTCCTGCCTGCCTGCCCAGCCGTCGGCCCGGACGGAACCATCTATGTCGGTTCGCATGACTCCTACCTCTATTCTCTCAGTAAAGACGGCAAGATGAATTGGCGTTTCAAGACCGGCGATTTCGTGCATGGCAGCCCGGCGGTGGGTCGCAATGGCAATATTTATTTTGGCTCGTTCGACGGTAATGTGTATGCCCTGGACCCAGCCGGTAAAGAACTCTGGAGATATCCAACCGCGGACAAGATCGAATCGTGTCCGGCGATCCATCCGGACGGTACGCTTTATGTCTCGTCCGACGACAAGTTTCTTTATGCGTTGGATTCCAATAGCGGCACGTTGCGATGGAAGTTTGAGACTCAGGGGAAAGTTGCCTCCTCGCCTGCGATTGGCCAGGACGGCTGTATCTATGTGGGCTCCGGCGATTATCATCTCTACGCGATCAATCCGGACGGAACCTTGCGATGGAAATTCAAAGCCGGCGATAAAGTGCTCTCGTCACCGGCACTCGATGATGACGGAACAGTATACTTCGGCTCGAATGACGGACATCTGTACGCCCTGACTGCCGACGGCACCGAGAAATGGCGATTCGATACCGGGGCGAGTGTGTTTGCATCGCCGACTATTGGCCCGAATGGAACCATCTACATTGGCTCGATGAGTCGTAAGTTCTATGCCATATCCCCGGATGGCGACGAGAAATGGAATTTCAACACTCGCGACTGGGTGATCTCTTCGGCCTGCATCGGTGCCGACGGGGCAATATATGTAGGCTCCTACAATCATCATCTCTATGTGTTTCAGGATGACGGTAAGGTTCTGTGGAAGTTCAAGACCGAAAAGTTCATATTCTCTTCACCCTCATTTTCGTCGGACGGATCGCTGCTGGTCGGCTCGGATGATGGTACGCTCTATGCCCTGCGGGCTGACAGCGGGGGACTTGCAGCGTCTCCCTGGCCGAAGTTTCGCGCCAATTCACTCAATACCGCTTCGAGTGTCAAGTTAGACCAAGGCCAACAGGAGCAACCGTAACGTCTTGGCTGTTTGGAACCTGCGCGTCGGAAAAACTCTATCCAAAAACAATTCGACAGGGCTGATGGTCTCGCAATGCTCTAAACTGGATCAACAGGATAAACTGGTTTTTCCGGAGCAACTATGACCATGCGCGTATTCATTACAGGCGGGAGTGGGCTGATCGGCCGGTGCGTTGCTGCCAGGCTGACAGAGCGGGGAGACTCCATTGTCGTTTTAACACGCAACGCAGCCAAGGCGAGCAAAGTCCTGCCCGCGGATGTCACGCTCGTCGAAGGCGATCCGACTATGCCAGGTCAGTGGCAAAGCGATCTGGCCAGCGCCGATGCCGTCATTAATCTTTCCGGTGAGCCGATCTTTGACCATCGTTGGACCAGGGCGATCAAAGAGCGGATTCTGACCAGCCGTACCAGCGCAACAGAGAACATTGCCCAGGCCATGGCGAACTGCCCGGACGGACCCAGGACACTCATCAGCGGGTCGGCTATCGGGTTCTACGGCCCGCGAGGCGACGAGGAACTCTCTGAAGATGCTCCACCTGGCGGCGATTTTCTCGCACGAGTCTCGATCGAATGGGAAGCGGCCACCCGCAGGGCAAGTGACGCGGGGATTCGCGTGGTGCTGTTGCGCACCGGTATTGTTCTTGCCCGCCATGGCGGGGCGCTGGCAAGAATGACGCTGCCTTTTCGGCTGCACGTCGGAGGACCAATTGGCGGCGGAGGTCAGTGGGTCTCGTGGATTCATATTGACGATCTTGTCGGCATGATTCTTTTCGCGCTCGACAACCCTTCTCTGGAAGGGCCCATAAATGCTACGGCTCCCAACCCGGTTACCAATCGTCGGTTTGCCCGCACACTGGGCGAGGTTATGCACCGGAGAAGTTGGCTGCCCGTGCCCAAGGCCTTGCTGCGCATAGCTCTCGGGCAGGCTGCAAGCATTGTGGCTGCGGGCCAGCGTGTCCTGCCCGCCAAGGCACTCGCAGCAGGGTTTAACTTCCGGTACGCGAGCCTTCGCGGGGCGCTGGAACAGATTCTGATTAGCCAATGACCGACGCATGTGATACATCAGCCGAGACTGCCCAAGCTCACCTGCCGAAAAAACTCTTCGCTTCGCCACGCCCATTGCCGCCACGGGCGATGAATTCATTGGGACGAAAATGCCCATTCTGATATCTTCTTCCTATGGAATTGAGCATGGCATTTTCTCCCTGTCCGAACGACACATTTATGTTTCACGATGTGGCTACGGGCGATCTGCGCCTGGACGGGTACGAGACGAAAATCCACCTGCACGACGTCCAGAAACTCAACGAGCTGGCCGCCCAGGGGCGCTATGACATAACCAAGCTCTCCTGCCATGGGTACCTGCGAGTGCAGGAGCAATACCAGCTTCTCGGCGTCGGGGCTGCACTGGGATTCGACTGCGGACCGATAGTCGTGGCCCGAAACGCAATAAATCGGCCCGACTTGGCCTCCGCACGCCTGGCAGTGCCCGGAGAATTGACCACGGCGCACCTTCTGGCCCGGCTTTGGGCGCCTGAGATCACCGATAAGCTGTTCGTTCGCTACGACGAGATCATGGACTGCGTCCTTAGCGGCGCTGCCGACGCCGGAGTTCTTATACATGAAAGCCGATTTGTCTATCAACAAGCCGGCCTCCACAAGGTCGTCGACCTCGGGGAGTGGTGGCAGGGCGAGACCCAACTTCCGATTCCGCTGGGCTGCGTCGCGGCGCGGCGAGATCTTGGTGCCGATACAATCGCGAAGTTCGAATCGCTGCTGAAGCGATCGATCGAAAACTCTATGGCGCGGCCTGACGATGCGCCGATCAGCGAGTTTGTCCGGCGGCATGCACAGGAAATGGACGAGGACGTGCTGAGAAAACACATCAAGATGTTCGTCAATGAATACAGCCTCGACCTGGGCGATTCGGGCAGGGCGGCGTTCGAGATGCTCAACAAGCTCGCTACCGAAGCGGGGGTGATTCCATGATCGGCCTGCTGCTGGCAACCAGAACCGAAGCCAAACCGCTGCTGGAGCTTCTTGACGCCGAGCCGCTGGATGGCCAGCCGTTTGAGGCTTACAGCTTTCGGGCTGTCGGCGATCTGGCGGGCGGGCTCATTGCTCTTAGCGGCATGGGCAAGCTCGCCGCTAAGAGGGCGACCGATTGGTTGATCAACCGCGGCGCTGAGCGAATCGTGAACGTCGGAATCTGCGGTGCGCTCAACGGCGACTTGCAGACAGGCGATCTGCTGCGGGTGAGCGTGACGTTAGACGGCGATGAGTTGCTCGCCGGCAGGGAGAGCGAAGAAATTGAATGTGACCCCGGCAACTGGGGCGATCTGCCGCAGGTGATCCTTACCACCGTAGACGAGCCGGTGTTCGAGCTCGCCCGCCGCAACGCACTTGCCCGCCATGGGGACGTGGTTGATATGGAAGGCTCGGCCGTGGCGGCTGTCTGCTCTGCTCGCAGCGTTCCATGCACTCTGCTCAAAGGCGTCAGCGACCTGGCCGACGGTTCGGGAAAAGTCGACCTCAAGAAGAACATCCGTTTGATCTCCGCCAAGCTTGCGGACCAGCTCATTGCCGGGCTCGCGCCAACTGAGTCCGCGACCGGCCTGGCTGCGGTGCTGCGGTTTGCCAAGGTTGAGCACAGCGTGTTCAGCCTGCCGCTACTGTTTGCCGGTGCGTGGCTGGGCAGTGACGGCGGTTGGCCTTCGTGGCGGGTGCTCGGACTGATCGCCCTTGCGGGCATTGGTGCAAGGACGCTGGGCATGGCGATGAATCGTATTTTCGACCGTCGCCTGGACGCGATCAACCCGCGGACCGCCCAGCGCGAACTGCCCAGCGGCAAGATGTCGCTCGCACTATCTTACGGAGTCGCCGCCACCGGACTGGCGCTGTACATGCTGGCGTGCTGGGGCTTGGGCCCGCTGTGCCTGAAGCTCTCAGCCGTCCCAGCCGTCCCGCTGATAGTCTACTCGCTGTTGAAACGTTTCACGGTCCTCTGCCATTTTGGCATCGGCCTGTGCCTTGGTTTGGCACCGCTGGGCGCTTTCGTGGCGGCGTCTGGCTTGCTGGAGTTCAACGCCCAAATTCTGCTTTTGGCGCTGTTCAGCTTCTGTTGGATCAGTGGGTTTGATATCATCTACGCCGTGCAGGATATCGACTCGGACAGACAGACGGGCGTTCGCAGCATCCCAGCTGCCCTGGGTTCCGCCAGGGCACAGGGCGTCTCGGCGCTGGTGCATCTTACCGCAATCGCGGCTGGTGTGTGGTTGTGGCTGTTGGTTGGCGGTGGAATCGCTTCCGGTATCGCGATGGCCGTCGCCATCTGCGGGTTTGCGATTGCGTACTGGCAACGCCTGCCGATTGCGGTGCGGTTCTTCCCGGTTTCGATTATATCGGGCGTCGCCGGGGCGATGGTCCCGCTGCTGGGAGGATCGACATGAACCTGGTGCTAGCCATAACCGGAGCGACGGGCGCTTACGCCGCTCAAATGCTGATCGAGCGATCGCCCTGGCCGGTCACGCTGGTAATCAGTAAGTGGGGCAAGGAAGTCTGCCGCCACGAAGGCGTTTGCATGGATCGCATTGTGGACGCTGCTGAGAAAGTCTTCGACGATTCCGATCTGGCCGCTGCGATCTCTTCTGGCTCCACGCCGTCTGCGGGCATGGTTGTTCTGCCGTGCTCGACCAACACACTGGCGAGAATCGCAGGCGGGCTCGCCGATTCGCTGATAACCCGCGCCGCACACTGTCACCTGAAGGAGCAACGCAAGCTGGTGCTCTGCGTTCGCGAATCGCCCTGGACGCTGATCGATCTGGACAACGCCAGGAAGGTCGCCTCCGCCGGCGGAATCATAATGCCGCTTTCCCCGCCGTTCTACATGGCCGAAGGCAAACCTCCCGAAACCGTCACCATGAACGACCTGCTGGGTGCGTTTGCGGATCGGGTACTGGCTGTTCTTGGCAGCCCTGCCGACAGCAACTGGGAGACTATTTCGTGAGCTTTACCGACCTACGCGCATTCATACGCCATCTCGAAGATGCGGGCGACCTGGTCCGCGTCAAAACCGAGGTCGATCCGAATCAGGACGTGACGATTATTCAGCACCGCGTGCTGGCGGCAGGTGGTCCGGCGCTGCTTTTCGAGCGGGTCAAAGGTTCGCCCTATAGATTGGTGACGAACCTCTTTGGAACGCCCAGCCGCGTGATGGCTGCCTTCGGGCGACCGCCGGCGGAAATCGGCGGGCAGATCGCCGAACTTTCCGATAAGTTAATGCCGCCGAGTTTATCTTCCGTCTGGAATGCAAAAGGCGACATCCTGCGTCTGCTCTCAGCCCGCATGAAAACCGTCCGCTCCGGGCCTGTGCTACAGGAGTGTTTCGAACCTCCGCAACTTGGCCGCCTGCCGTGTCTGACATGCTGGCCGCTCGATGGCGGGGCGTTTTTCACCCTGCCGCTGGTCCATACGCTCGATCCGGAAAACGGACACGGGAATCTGGGCATCTACCGCCTGCAGCGATTCGACGATTCCAGCACGGGCATGCATTGGCAGATCGAAAAGGGCGGCGGGTTCCACTTCAAAAAGGCTTCCGCGCGCGGCGAAGATCTCAAGATCAGTGTCTTTCTGGGAGGCCCTCCGGCGCTGACGCTGGCGGCGATCACGCCCATGCCCGAGGGCATAGACGAAAGGCTGCTTGCAGCGCTGATAATGCAACGCCCGTTGGATGTCATCCGTCGCCGGGCGACCGGCCACAGGATACCCGCTTCGGCGGAGTTTGTTCTCGAGGGGCGCGTTGTTCCCGGCGATCAGCGACTGGAAGGTCCGTTCGGTGATCATCTGGGACATTACTCTCACAGCGCGGAGTTTCCGGTATTCCGGGTCGATCGCGTTCTGGCACGGACGGATGCTATCTTCCCGGCAACCGTCGTAGGCAAACCGCCGCAGGAAGATTATTACATCGGCGAGGCGCTCCAGGAAATGACCCTGCCGCTGGTGAAGATGATCAAGCCCGGTATAAGCGATCTCTGGGCGTATCCCGAGACGGGGTTCCATCCGTTGGCGGTGGCGGGCGTGCGTGAACGTTACGCCCACGAGGCGATGAAGCATGCCCTCGGTCTGCTCGGTGAGGGTCAGTTATCGCTCACCAAGGTATTGATTATCACCGATTGCGACGTTGACGTGCGAGACTTCGGGCAAGTCAGCCGGGCGTTGTGGCGGAATCTCGATGCTGCCGATGGTGTACACCTGCTTGCCCCGACGGCGCAGGATACGCTGGATTTCACAGGACCGGCGATGAACACCGGCAGCAGGCTGATCTTATTGGCCACCACGCCAGCCGGGCGGGCACCTCGCAAAAAACCGCCAGCCGATCCGCCGCCTGCGGGCGAAATTCACAAAGATATCATCGGACTTACCCGCCTGGGCGACGCGGTGCTGATAGCTGGCGTTGGCGAGGCTGCCGATTGCTCCGCGGTTCGCAAAGCGCTGGCTGAGCATCCGGTAACCGGTGAGTACCTCTTCCACGTGCTGGTATCGCCCGACGTTCCGCTGGACGATCCGCGTCTGATACTGTGGGGCTGGTTTACCCGGTTCGATCCGCTGATGGACATGCACCCGGCGCGGCGGGAGGCTGACGGTAACAGAATGATCCTGCATTTCCCGATAGCCATCGACGCAACGTGGAAGCCCGGATATCGCCAGCCCGTCGCGTTCGACCCGGCCCGCGCCGAGCAGGTCGAGGGCAACTGGGACAGCTACGGTATCGATCTATAGGCATCCGACACATGAACAACCCTCAGGTTACCCGGCAAAATCGTGATTCGCTTATTTCGCCCGACGACAATCGGCGGATGTTCGATTCGCTTGCGCGGCGGTACGACCTGATGAACCGGATTCTCTCGATGGGGCTCGATCGCCGCTGGCGTCGAAAGGCCGTCGAGACTCTTGCCCCCAGCGCGGGCGGGCGATATCTCGATATCGGATGCGGGACTGGCGACGTGGGCATTGAGATTCTTCGCCAGTGCCCGGCCGTTGAGGTCGTCGGAATCGACCCGGCGGCGAACATGCTCGATATCGCAACCGCCAAAATCACCAAAGCTGACCTGGCGGATTCGATTTCCTTCCTGGCAGGCGACGCTGCGGAGCTATGCTTCGATGATGCGTCGTTTACAGGAGTTATAACGGTTTTTTGTTTTCGCAACATAGCCCATCGTGCCCAGGCGCTTGGCGAAATGCGTCGCGTGCTCGGTACTGGCGGGCGAGTGGTGATATTGGAATTGACCACACCGCGCAATGCGTTGGTTCGCAGGGGGCATAGGCTCTATAATCGCTGGCTGGTCCCGACGGCAGGTAGGCTGATCGCCCGAAGCAAAGACGCTTATCAGTACCTGACGCGTTCGGTCGAGGCTTTTCCGACGCAGGCCGAAGTGCTCGAACTGTTGAGACTCGCCGGGTTCGTCAACGTCCGAGCCAGGGCGATAAGCGGCGGCATTGTTACGATCTTTTCAGGTGAAGTTGAGTGATAACGGATAGCGACAACCAGGCAAGCGAACGATATGTATTCGCGGCGGTCCGCTACGCCAATGCTGCGCCGTTGGCGCATTTTCTCGGCGAGGTTCACCCTGGCGTTGAGGTGATATATCACAAGCCGTCGGAGTTGATGCAGTATCTTCAGAGCGGCCAGGCCGATGCGGCGCTGATTCCGGTGATGGATTACTTTGCCCATTGCGGGCTGACGATGATCGACGGGCTTGGCATCTGCGCCGACGGGGCGGTCTGGTCCGTCCTGCTGAAATGCAATTGCCCCATCGAGCAGGTCCGGACGGTCCGCACGGACCCGGCGTCGCGAACATCCAACGCACTGGCGCGGATTGTGCTTCAGGAACATTTTAACCTGTCGATCGAAATGCTTGACGGAGATGACGACAGACCCGCCGACGCCGAAGTGGTTATCGGCGATCGGGCGTTGAAGGCTGCCCCCGCACCGTGCGGCGATTACGATCTTGCCAAACTCTGGAAGCAGATGACTCGCCTCCCGTTCGTCTTCGCAGTCTGGGTGCACCTGAGCGATCATCCTGCAGCCGGCAAGCTGGCGAAAATCGCCCACGCCGCCAAAACCGCAGGCTGCGGCGCAATCGACCAACTCGCTGCGGTCCACGCCCCAAAGCTCGGGCTATCGCAAGAGCGTTGCGGTGAGTACCTGAGTTCGGCTGTGCGTTACGACGTGGGCCCGGGCGAGAAAGAGGCGATGAAACTCTTTCAATCGCTGCTGGCCAGGACCGGTGCGATTGCTGCAAAGGGAGCCTCGCAGTGAGCGTACCGCAGGGCAGAGTCTCAGCTCAGCGGGCGGTTTCGCTGCTGCGTGATGCACCCGTTGCAGAGCTGATGGCCATGGCCGAGAAGGCCCGCCGCGACAAGCATGGCGCCAAGACCTACTTTGTACACAGCCTTAACCTGAACCCGACCAACGTGTGCGAAAACCGCTGCGATCTCTGCGCGTTCTGGCGCGAGGCGGATGCTTCGGACGCCTACCGCGTATCTCTGGACCAGGCGCGAGAGCGCATGGTTGCGGCGAGCGGCTGGGGCTTGACCGATCTGCACATCGTCGGCGGACTTATACCTGAACTGGACCTGGCATATTACGAATCGCTACTGCGTATGGCCGGCGAATTGCTGCCCGGAGTGCTCGTACAGGGAATGACCGCGGTGGAGATTGACTACCTGGCCGGCCTGGAGAAGCTGCCGATTGCCGAAATTCTTCGGCGTCTCAAAGCTGCCGGGCTTGGCGCGATCCCCGGAGGCGGGGCGGAGATATTCGCACCGGACGTCCGCCAGCGAATATGCGCTCAGAAGATATCAGCCGAGCAGTGGCTGGCGGTTCACGCCCAGGCGCACGAACTTGGGCTTCCCACAAACGCAACGATGCTTTTCGGGCACATCGAAACGCCTGAAGATATCGTCGATCATCTTGGGAGGCTTCGCGATTTGCAGGACCGCACCGGTGGGTTTCAGGCGTTCATTGCGCTGCCTTTCCACACCGAGGGTACGCGACTTGATGGCGTAAAATCGCCGGGCGGATACACCATCGCGCGCACCGTGGCGCTGGCGAGAATATTCCTCGACAACTTCCCGCACGTTCGGGTGCTGGCCAATTATCTCGACCGCAGGCTCCTGCAGATTCTCACCCACGGCGGTGCCGACGACGTAGGCGGAACCAGCCTCGACGAACGCATCGCACGAGCGGCCGGTGCGCCGGATGACCACCAGGTCGCTTCGGTCGATGAAATGAAACGCTTCCTGACGAATCTCGGCTTGGAGCCGGTTCTGGTCAATAGCGCCTACGCCCCGGCCGAGACGACAGAGAATATTGTCGATACCAAACCGAGTGCTGTTTCAGCTCCTGCCGCGATTCTCGATGAGGCGATGCTCACTGCCCAGACCGGCAAGCGGCTATCGGCCGAGATGGCAATCGCGCTGCACGATCACGCTCCGTTCCAGCAGTTGGGCGTGCTAGCCAACAAGCGGCGCTGCCATGCGGTCCCCGGCGATACGGTGACGTTCGTGATCGATCGGAACATTTCGATCACCAATGTCTGCCAGGCCGGCTGTCGGTTCTGCGCGTTTCACGTCGAGCCCGGTTCGGATCGCGCCTTTACGCTCTCGCTCGATCAGATCGTGGACAAGGTAGCCCAGGCCACCGAACTGGGGGCGACGCAGATCATGCTCCAGGGCGGGCTGAACCCCGATCTGGACCTGGAATTTTATGAGAAGATGCTCTCGACGATCAAGCAGCTGGCGGATGTCTGGATTCATTCGCTCTCTCCGGCGGAAGTTTATTATCTCGCCGGTCGCCACGATCTGACGATTGCCCGGACGCTCGAACGGCTGGCCGCAGCGGGGCTGGATTCCCTGCCCGGCGGTGGTGCGGAGATTCTCGTCGAGGCGGTTCGCCGGAACGTCAGCCCAGACAAGATCAGCGCCGCCCAATGGTTCGAGGTCATGGAAACCGCCCACTCACTCGGCATGCAGACGACCGCTACGATGGTCTACGGCCTGGGCGAAACCACCGCCCAGCGGGTCGAGCACCTGATGGCGATTCGCGAGCTTCAGGATCGCACGGGCGGGTTTACGGCGTTTATTCCGTGGAGCTTTCAGCCGAACAATACGCAACTCTCGCTTCCGGAGCAGACGGGCGTGGACTATCTGCGCATCGTGGCGTTGGCGCGGCTGGTGCTGGACAACATTCCGCACATCCAGGCCGGTTGGGTCACCGAAGGTCCGGACCTGGCGACAATGGCGCTTTCGTTCGGCTGCGACGATTTCGGCGGCGTGCTTATGGAAGAGAGCGTCGTCCGCGCGACGGGCGTTGCCTACTCGGTCAATGTGGACAAAATCGTTTCGTTGATCCGCGAAACAGGCATGGCCGCCGCCCAGCGAACCACGCAATACGAAACCCTTCGCGTGCTTGGCTGATGGAATGTTCTGGTGTGCCGATAAGAGCAGGGCACATATCCAGCGCGGTGAGACCCGCCGCGCTAATGGAATGCGTGCTTGGCTGACCGAATGTTCTGGTGTGCCGATAAGAGTTGGTCACATATCCAGCGCGGTGGGTCTCCTGACCCACCGCGTATATAAGAGGAAGTCTGTGATCGCGGCGGGTCAGGAGACCCGCCGCGCTAATGCGGTGAGACCCGCCGCGCTAATGGAATGCGTGCTTGGCTGACCGGGTGTTCTGGTGTGCCGATAAGAGCAGGGCACAGACCCGATCACTCATAACTTGCCAGCTCCGATGGCGGTGATGATTTTAGCTTTTGTGGTGATCTTGCCGATTGGTACAATTGCCCTGAAGTGATTACCTATTAATCCCCAGTGAATCAGTGAAAGAACGTCATATGGTTAGTGAAACACAAGCGGCCGAGACCAATAAAAAACGAGGCAGTTCAGGCAAGTTCATCGTTATCGCTCTGGTGCTTGTGGGGGTGGCGGTGGCTGGTTACTTTGGCTACGCTAAGTACGCACGCAGCGGGAAGAAGAACGTCATCATCATTGTAATCGACACCTTCCGGGCAGACAAGTTGGGCACCTATGGCAGCAAGCTCGGCTGTTCACCGGAGATAGACAAATTTGCCGCTCAGGGCGTAGTCTTCGAAAGGGCCTATGCATCGGCCCCCTGGACGCTTCCTTCGGTTGCAACCATCATTACTTCGCTTGATACAATCGAGCACGGAGTAACCCAGCATAGCGTGAAGCTGAGTGAAGACGCCGTTACGCTGGCAGAGGTTTTCTCGGCGAACGGATATCAGACCGCTGCTGTGTTAAACAACGAATTCATCACAAGTGAGTTCGGTATGACGCAGGGTTACGATACGGTGGACCTGCAGCTTCACACCCGTAATCTGAATACCCGCACATGCGAAGGTACTACCGATGCGGCGCTTAAGTGGCTGGACTCCCGCAACGACGAACCGTTCTTTCTTTTCGTGCACTATTTCGATCCTCATCTCGTTTACGAGCCCCCCCAGCCGTACCGGTCCCAGTTTGCCGATGAGCAGGACCGCTATACCACGGACTATCTCTTTGGACACGTGCCTCAGATAACTGACTTTCATATGGGACGAAATACCGTTGAACCGGCTTTGGTCAGTCGTTTAGAGAAGCTCTATCACGGTGAGGTTGCCTTCACAGACGCCCAGATCGGCAGGCTGCTCAAGGAGATTACCGGCAGAGGTCTCGACAAAGATACGGTGGTCGTCCTTGTCTCCGATCACGGTGAAGAATTCATGGAGCATGGAGGTTTCGAGCACGGGCAATCCCTCTACGATGAGTTGCTGCACGTTCCGATGATTATCCGCGCCGACGGCATCAAGCCGGGCAGGGTACCATCCGCGGTGGGAACTATAGACCTTGCTCCGACGATATGTGAACTTGCAGGCGTCGAGCCCGCTCCCACTTTCAAGGGAAAGAGCCTGTCAGATCATCTCGCCGGTCAGCCGCAACCGGACCATCCTGTTTTCAGCCATGGAATCGTGTGGGGAGACATCAAGTCTTCGTGGCGGGACGGTAAATACAAAGTCATAGTGCAATACATTGGTTACCAGGACAAGGTAGCCGTCGAATTGTACGATATCGAGAACGATCCTCGCGAAACGAACGATTTGGCCAACGCTAATATCGAACTCTGCAGGAAGATGCTGGGCGACTTGCAGTCTGTAATCCGGAACTCGAAGGCGGCGGCTCTGTCCGGCGAGGTTTCGACTTTGTCGGACGAAACCAAGAAACGCCTGCGTTCCCTGGGATACATGGAGTGAGTTGTGC
>SDBT01008546.1_pt1 | contig 16715 bp, 11 predicted proteins | sample 2277101 | NCBI WGS metagenome assembly SDBT01 (sample SAMN10404973, study PRJNA504765) | marine sediment metagenome | isolation source: marine sediment core GS10_PC15, 103 cmbsf | place: Arctic Ocean: Southern Knipovich Ridge | collected 2010
GATAAGATCCTCTCTCATGTCGGTTCTCCTTGTTTGTCTTCACAAAGAAGAACCTTACACGATTTTCTAAAAACCGGAAATTTTTGCTTTGCCCAAACCGGAAATTATCACGTTGCCGCAACAATCTGTCCGAATCATATTATAGTGACTAAAAAAAAACTCCGCTGAGACACAGTGCTGAGAAACTGTAATGGAGGAAGTTATTCATTCCCATATTCGGTGGGTCAGGACTTCAATTTTTCTTTTAAGATATGATATGATCGTGAAAATAGATCGTTACTCTATGATTAGCAGAGAATTAATAGACGCTTATGAAAGGAGATCTTCATGACCAATTCAGGAAGGTTCATTCTCATTGCTCTTGTCTTTATTCTTGCTATCTCCCTGCCGATTAGAAGCGGCCAGGATAACGACCTGTCAGATAGAATGGCCATATACAACGCATACCTCGAGTTTCCTTCTCTTGTCAAAGGGGGCATAATCGAGGTTCACTGGATGGCTGACGGCCACAGTTTCTGGTTTGCTGAAGGAATGCCGGAAAGTATAACTTTCTACAAAGTTGATCCAGTTAAAGGTTCAAAGGAACGTCTTTTTGACACGGAAAGATTACGTCATGCTCTCCTTCCCCTGCTTGAGCATGAGCTTCCCTATAAAGGACTTCCTTTTACGGAGTTCAGTTTCCGCCGCGGTGAGAAAGCCGTCGAATTTACGGTGGAGGGAAAAAACTTCTTGTGTGATCTCGAAACATACACTGTAACTCCGCTTCCTCAATCCTCACCGGAAGAAAAGGCCAGGTGGCAGCCACGGATTGTTCGACAGGGATTCCCGACAGGAGTACCGGGGGTGAGGGAGAAACTATCTCCAGATCGTCGATGGTTTCTGGGGGAAAAAGATTATAACCTTTATTTGAGGTCGACATATGACGGACGTTTTGAAGCTTTGACGAAAGATGGCGTCAAAGATTATGAGTGGTTCATCGAGTTCCCCGAGGGCAGGTATGGCGAAGGAGCCAAATGGTCTCCCGACAGCACTAAAGTCGCCGCAGCCAAGGTGGATACACGAAAGGTTGATCGGCTTCCGGTTGTCCATTGGCTAAAGCAGACGGAAGAGGTTGAATTCATTCCCTATCCTAAAGCAGGAAGAGCCATGCCCCAAACCGAGCTTTTTATCATCGATATCTTATCGAAAAAAAAGATCCGGATCGAGACCGGTGATCAATCAGATCTGTATCTCAGTATTCTGGGATGGTTGCCCGACGGATCGGAATTGCTGATCGGACGTATGAACAGGGAAAAGAAAAGATTGGATTTGATGACGGTTGATCCCGCTGACGGAACCTCTCGCATCATTTTGACCGAAACACAAAAAACTTTCGTGGCAGGACAACGGCCCCCTTATTCTTCCTTCACACTTTTGAAAGACGGGAAGAGGTTTATCTGGAAATCTGAGAGAAGCGGGTGGGCGCATCTCTACCTGTATGATCTGAGCGGCAGTTTAATCAGGCAATTGACGAGAGGATCCTTTCCAGTACTTCAGGTTGTGGCTGTTGATGAGAAAGACGGATGGGTTTACTTCACAGCTCACGCCGAGGAGCGTCTGTATGATACCCATCTCTATCGAGTGAGTCTGGGGGGAGATGGATTCGGACGCCTGACAGAGGCAGTCGGGCAGCATGCGGCCCTGTTTTCTCCTTCCAGGGATTACTTCGTGGATGTCCATTCGAGTCATGAGCGGCCTCCCTCTTCTGAACTGAGGAGAGCTGACGGAACGCGAGTTCTGACACTTTCCGAAGCAAATATCGATGCTCTGGAAGAGTTGAGGTGGAGCCCGCCGGAGGAATTTGTCGTCAAAGCCGCCGATGGAGAAACAGATTTATACGGAATCATGTACAAACCCTATGATTTTGATCAGGGAAAAAAATATCCGGTCATCGATAACATCTACGGGGGACCCCAGATGACCTGGGTGACACGGACTTTTTCCACACGCGCCTACGGTGGTATCATCAAAGGAACAATGGCCCAGGCCTTAGCTCAACTGGGTTTTGTTGTCATCACTTTAGATGGCCGGGGGACGCCGGAGAGAGGAAAGGCCTTTCAGGATATCGTCTACGGGAATATAGGCAGGAATGAGATCCCCGATCATGTGGCTGCACTCAAGCAGTTGGCAGCAGAGCGGTCCTACATGGATTTGAGCAGAGTCGGTATCTTCGGGATTTCCTGGGGCGGCTACATGACTATTCGGGCCGCGCTTCTTGCCCCGGATGTCTATCACGTCGGTGTTGCGACACATCCGGTCACAGATCTCTACCAGCGTATGTATCCCATCGAGCCTTACATGGGACTCCCACAAAACAATACAGGTGGATATGAGCACGGATCGAACCTCAGATTGGCTGATAAGCTTAAAGGGAAGCTTCTTATCATTCACGGTAGCAGTGACGTCAATGCCTCATTTGATGCCACCATGAAAATGGCGGAAGCTTTTATCCGGGCGGGGAAACCTTTTGATCTACTGGTGATGCCGGGCCAGGATCATCTCTTCAACGGTGTATCAGGTAAAGCATTCCGGTACTGGCTGGATGCTGTTCCCAGGTATTTCTTGGATCATTTTTCCCCTGAGAATTGAGTTGTATCATTCGTTATAGATATAATTGATATAAATTTTCTATTCGTCTAAAGATATACATAGAGCTTACATTTAAAACAAATGTTTGAGGAGGAAAGATGAGATTGAAACACAAGAACAGTTGTTTGAGTGCAATATGTCTGAGCTTAGTTTTGTTTACCTCTCAGTTATGGGCGCAAAAGCCGAAATATCCGGTCCCCGAAGCCAAATATGATGTTCGGGTGGAACGGAGTATCATGATTCCTATGCGGGACGGCGTCCGACTTTCAACGGACCTCTATTTTCCGGTGGGAGCAGTTCGGCCATGTCACGGATTCGGACCGCTTCGATGTGCCAGCACTCCACATCAATTCCTGGTACGACATGGGAGTGGCCGATACCCTCTACAATTTCAACCTCATGCAGCGGAACGCCGAAAGTGACCTTGGCCGCCAGAATCAGTATGTCATTATTTCCCCTTCCACACACTGCCAGTCTGAATATATGTCAGAGAATACAGTCGTGGGCGAGCGAAACCTGGGTGATGCGCAGTTTGATTATTTGGGGACATATGTTCGCTGGTTTGACTACTGGCTTAGAGGAATTGAAAACAACGTCACACAAATGCCCAAGGTTCAGATCTTTGTGATGGGGAAAAATGAATGGCGAGGTGAAAACGAGTGGCCCTTAGCCAGGACAAAATACACAAAATATTACTTTCACTCTGACGGATACGCCAACAGCCGTTTCGGCACTGGAGTCCTTTCGATGAAGGAGCCTGGTAATGAGCCTGCGGATAGTTTTGTCTATGATCCGAAGACTCCGGTTCCGACCTATGGCGGCCCGATCTGTATGGCCTGCACGGGCAACACAGTACCCGACGGGGCCTTCGACCAGGCTGAGATCGAGACGCGTCACGATGTTCTCATTTACTCAACGCCTCCTCTCAAAGAAGGGGTGGAAGTGACCGGTCCGCTGACTGTGGTCCTCTATGTCTCCTCTTCAGCCAAAGACACGGATTTTACCGGCAAGCTGGTGGATGTCTACCCCGACGGAAGGGCCTTCATCATTCAGGAGGGGATCTTGAGAGCCCGTTACCGGGAAGGCTTTAAAAAGAAGGTCTGGATGAAGCCCGGTGAAAGCTACAGGCTGGAAGTCGACTTGCACGCCACAAGCAACTACTTCAAGCCAGGTCACAGGATTCGGATTGAAGTCTCAAGCAGCAATTTTCCCCGTTTCGACCGCAATCTTAACACTGGCGGGAATAACTACGATGAGACCGAATGGGTGATTGCGAAAAACACGATCCACCATACAATGAAATATCCCTCTTGCATTATTTTACCCGTTGTGAAATAAACAGAATTATTTTAATGTCGAGTTGGCCGCAGGAGCTAGACTGAATTAGATTAATCTGTGTTCGTCGAATCAGGTACTCATTATTACAAAGAGCCATCTATATCGGTTTATGACATCGAAATGGGTTTATTTAGTCTAAAGGAGTAATGACCATGAAATTAAAACCTAAACTACAGAAAAGTCTTATTATCGGATTATCTCTTGTTTTTTGTGTTTGCTTAGCTGCTCGAGATAAAGAACAAGATTATGCCCGGGCTGAGAAATTTCTACCCTGGAATGTGATGAAGCTTATTGATACTCTGAGGGTTATCCCGCACTGGATTGAAGAAAGCGATCGGTTCTGGTACCGGATGGACACGCAGGATGGCAAAGAATTCTGGCTGGTCGATCCTGTCCGAAAAACACGCAAACCCGCCTTTGATCATGTCAAGATGGCAGCATCCCTCTCGAAATCAACAGGCGAATCCTACACAGCCCAAAAGCTCCCCTTTGACCAGTTTGAATATATAAAAAAAGGCAAAGCCGTCCAATTTACACTAGATGAAAAGCTGTGGACCTGTAATTTGAAAACCTATCAATGTCGAAGCACTCCCGAAACCCAGAAATTTGCCCCCCATGAGCTTCCTTCTCCGGATGGTAAGTGGGAAGCTTACACAAAGGACTATAACCTCTATGTCCGTTCAGTGGCATCCGGTGAAGAGATTCAACTGACCACCGACGGAGTGCTTCACCACGATTATGCCTCTCTGCCCGAATCGAGTCAGAATGCCGTCGCTATCCAGCGTTCCAACAGGCGCATACCTCCTCTGGCTATCTGGTCTCCAGATTCGAAAAAACTTGTCACCCACAGGCTCGACCAGCGAGGAGTGCAAGAGCTTCACATCATTCAGGCTGCTCCTCCGGGAAAAGACCTGCGACCTCGCCATTATGCCTATCGTATGCCCTTTGCCGGCGATGAAAAAGTGGCTGAAGCTGAGCTATTTATTTTCAACGTTGAAGAAAATAAGAAGATTAAGGTGGATGCCAAGCCATTTCCTGTCACCTTTATTGGCCCCATCGAAATGAAACTGGTCTGGTGGGGGAAAAACAGCGATAAGGTCTACTTCGCTCCGGAAGAAAGAGGTTTCAAATCGATTAAGCTCTATGAGGCAAATGCAAGCACGGGTGAGACTCGGACAATTCTGGAGGAAAAAGGGGACACCTTTGTTGAGCTGAATGTCGACCTCTACAGTTACAATCCTAACGTGCGGATTCTCGGCGACAGCTCTGAAGTCATATGGTTTTCGGAGGGAGACGGGTGGGGTCATCTCTATCTCTACGATGGAAAGAGCGGTGAGCTGAAAGGTCAGATCACTAAAGGACCCTGGGTGGTCCGAAATATCATTCGAGTCGATGAAGCCAAGCGCCAGGTTTATTTCACGGCTGGGGGCCGCGAAAAAAGCCGAGATCCGTACTATCGACATCTGTACAGGATAAACCTGGATGGCACAAAGCTCGAACTGCTCACGCCGGAAGACGCCGATCATTGGATTATGTTTTCTCCCAGTGGAAATTATTTTCTTGATACTTACTCACGGGTCGATAAGCCTCCCGTCACGGTGCTCCGCTCTTCAAACGGGAAGGCGCACCTGGAGCTTGAAAAAGTTGATTTGGGAAGACTTCTCAAGACAGGTTGGAAATGGCCGGAACGGTTTGAGGTCAAGGCGAGGGACGGTAAGACAGATATTTACGGGATAATCCAATTCCCTTCGAATTTCGATCCGGACAAAAAATACCCGGTCCTGGATGACATTTATCCGGGTCCGCAGACCATCAGGACGCCCAAATCATTCCCCTTGGATCCTTTGAATTTTTCCTGGTTTTGGAGCGCTCAGGCCTTGGCCGATCTGGGATTTATTGTCGTCAATATCGATGGCCTGGGAACACCCTTTCGGTCAAAAGCATTCCACGATTTTTGTTACGGGAACCTCGGAGATGGGGGAGGATTAGAAGATCACATAACCGGAATTAAACAGTTAGCCGAGCGTTATCCTGCTATGGACCTTGAGAGGATCGGAATCTACGGTGGTTCTTCCGGAGGATACGCGTCAGCTCGGGCTATTCTAACTCATCCCGAGTTTTACAAGGTCTGTGTCACGAGTGTGTTGTACGCGCATCCGGAGGCTGTGGTTGCCTGGTGGGGCGAACGATATCAGGGTTATCCGGTGGGTGAGAATTATAAAGGCCATGACCTTATGAGCCTTGCCGGCAATTTGGAAGGCAAGCTGCTGATTGTCTACGGCGAGTTGGACGAGAATTCCGGCCCTATCATGGCGTTGCAGTTTGTTGATGCCTTGATCAAGGCTAACAAAGATTTCGATCTCCTGGTGATGACCAACAGAGCCCATGGCGTCGGTGGTCCCTACTTTACCCGCCGGCGCTGGGATTTCTTTGTGAAACATTTAATAGGAGCTGATCCGCCCGCAGGATACAAAATAAAAGGGCCTTCTGGGCATTAATGCAATTATGGTTTTGTACCTCTTATCTCCGGTCATAGTGCCTGTCAAGAAGGATTTCCTAAGTATTGGATTTCGAACTGATTTAACCGGATCTTAATTTTTGAGGAGTAAGATAACATATAAAACGGTTTTCAGTATCCTCTTGTGCTTGTGTTTATTTGTATTCTCGTTGCAATGTACAAAGAAAGCACCTGGAGAAGTAGATCTTTCCCCTTCAGTTTGGCAGGAGGGAGAGTTGGTAAAGTATACAACACTCAATCAAACATTTGATCAACCTCATCCACTTGCTGTAGGAAAAAAGGGAATGGTTGTGGGAACCAGCGGTGCACTCGCTGTCAAAGCGGGTCTTGAAGCTTTGAAACAAGGAGGAAGTGCTGTTGACGCAGCGTTGACCACATCTCTCGCCCAAATCTCTCTCTCTACAGGATGCTGGGTGAGCTATGCCGGATTTATGACGATGGTCTATTTTGATGCAGAAACAGGGAAGGTGTACTCTATGAACGCTGCCTATAATACTGTCCAGGCAGAGGATGATCCTCTCTCTATTCCCTCTCGAACTCCTAGTGGAAGAGCTACGCCTGTGCCCGGATTTATGGCTGGCGTTCAGGCCGCACATGATCGATTCGGACAACTTCCATTTGCCAGCCTCTTCGATCCTTCCATCTATTTTGCCGAGGAAGTTTTCAGCACGATGGAAACAAGGTCAAGACATTCAGATTCCGTGGTCGCCGTGGACGATCTAGGCAACATGGCCGCCATCGTTCATACCATTAATGGGGGGCTCTGGGGTTCATTAGGTCTTCGTGTGGGTGGAATTTCGATTCCGAATTCAGCCTCTTTCCAATAGGATCTCATAAAAAAAGTGGGACCTGAGGTCCGCCTTCCGGACCCGACTAATCCTCTTATTGTCATGAGAGAAGAAAGGCCGGTCCTAGCTTTAGGTAGTATAGGTGTGGGCCTCCACGACGCAACTTTTTTAGGGCTCGTAAACATCTTGGACTACGGATTGAATCCTAAGGAAGCTGCTGAAGCTCCTTTTTTCATGTGCCCTGAATGGATGTCATCAGAACTTACCGGGCAAATTATTACATTCGGTAATTTTAGAGATGCGATTCTGGATGAAGTTCGGTCCAGGGGACAAGATTTGAAACAACTTCCCAAAGAGAAACAGTCGAGATATAGAGGGATTTGGATCTGCCTGACCTCCAATCCTGAAACTGGAGTATATCTGGGGTGTATTTCCCCTTACATCTTGAATGGACACGCCGAAGGATACTAATCTCAATTTTAAGAATACGTGCAGGCCTGTCCCGTTTTCACCATTGTCATATAGTTTTCGGGTTTGACCGAAGCGAGCATGGAGCTGGAACCCATCAGGATGTGGCCGCCCCCTTTGGAAGCTTTGGCTATGGTTTGGTTGACCAAATCCGCCACTTCCTTTGGGGATTTTCGAGAAAGGGAATCGGTGCTGATATTGCCTCCCAAGACCACTCTTTTCCCGTATTTGTTCTTGACCTCTGCGATATCCATTCCGGCATCAGGATCGATAGGATTGAGCACGTCAATGCCTGTGTCCACCAAATCATCGATGATACTCCAGATGTTGCCGTGGGTGTGGTAGAAGATATACGCTCGCCTCTGTTTTACAGTCTCTACGATCCTTTTAAGGCAGGGGATGAAGATTTCCCGGTACAACTCGGGCTTAATGAACAGTCCGGTCTTGTAGGCGATGTCGGACATGTCGATGATCATTTCGGCACCGATATCAATCGCTCTGCGAATGACTTGGAGAAGCCAGTCGGTTGTCATTGCAAAAACCTTTTGAACTAGCTCCGGCTGTTGGATCCAGGCGATCAAATATTCTTCCAAGCCCATCAGGAATTTTGACAGTTCAAACATATCGATAACAGAATAGGAGATGAGCTTTTCCCCTTTGAATCGTTTGATGTATTGCCTCAGGTATTCAAACCGGTGTTCTGCCAATGGATCCGGAGGGCTGTAATTTTTTAAATCCGATTCGTTTTTTATGAGAGACTCTTTGACCACAGGATAAGCATACATCTCTCCCGTAGCCTCGCGTTCCACTCCCCATTCGTCGACAAACCTTTCCCCGGGTTCGAGGTTTTCTACCATGCCTGGCACATAAGCCCCTATGGATGGCTCCCAGGCGGTGATGGCGTCGAGATCCAGAGTTTCCACCACATCAGCATAAGTGCCACCGGGACAAATCCCTTCGACAACTTTTTTATCGATAGCGTATTCAAATGTGGGGAGCCTATCGGGTAACTCGTGGTTGAGAACCTTGTACATTCTTTCACGTGAGTTCATTGGGCATCGACCTCCGATGTCCAAAGTATCACTTCAAAAAGAGATTGTAAAAGAGAATTTTCATTTTGAGCGTGATTGCGAAAATTGAGATACGTCCTTGCAAACTGTCTGAAATTGTGTTTTAAAAGTAAGGTGCCATAAACGAAGGATAAATAATTTTTACGTCAAACTCGAGGAGAAATAGTGAAGAGAAAAGCTTTTAAAATATGCGTGCTGAGTATTTGGATATTTTGCCTTATTCTGACATCATGGGCTAGCCCATACTACCAAGAAAACACAGCCCCAGAGCCCGAGTACAATGTACGTGTCGAGAGAAGCGTGATGATTCCCATGAGAGACGGTGCCCGCCTCTCGATCGACCTCTATTTTCCGGTGGGCGTAGAAGAAAAACTCCCTGTTGTGCTCATCCGGACACCGTACAATAAAGATACATTCTACAAAAGCCAGTGGCTGGGTCCTTACATTTTTGCCGAACAGGGATTTATAGTGGCTGTTCAGGACTGTCGAGGACGCTATGCATCGGAAGGCCAATTCATTCTCTCGGATAATGAACCGGAAGACGGGTATGATACGGTGTCCTGGTTGGCCGCACAGCCTTGGGCTAACGGCAACATAGGAACCTACGGGTGTTCCTATATGGGAGAAAATCAGATAGGGCAGGCTGCCCTCAGGAATCCTCACTTGAAAGCGATGATTCCGCAATCTGCCGGAGGCCAGGTTGGCTCGGCAGGGGGCCGTTACCGGTATGCGGCTCTCATCAACGGAGGAGCTTTTGAGTTGTCTACTGGGTTTGGTTGGTTCCGCGGGCAGGGGACCAAATATTTTTTCAGACCCCCGCCAGAATTGCCGCAGGATGAAGTGCGGCAGATCGAAGATTTCTTCAATCCGGCACCGGAGATTCCTGAGGTCGACTTTCGTAGAATTTGGAAAACCCTGCCTGTCATAGATATGATGAAAAAAGCGGGTGCGCCTCCCACCGACTTCGAGGATTATGTCTCGCACGAACCGGCTGATCCTTGGTGGGATCAGTTTGGCTTCATAACGGATGACGATCGCTTTGATGTGCCGGCCCTCCATATTAACGGGTGGTACGATTTGGGTGTTGCCGAGACCCTCCTCCTTTTTAGCCTGATGCAGAAGAATGCTGAGAGTGCACGGGGTAGGGACAACCAGTTTGTCATTATCTCCCCGACTACGCATTGTATCGCTGAATTTTTCATGGGAGCTAAGGAACAAATGATAGTCGGTGAGCGCGATGTCGGTGATGCCCGCTACGATTACTGGCAGACGTACATTCGTTGGTTTGATTACTGGCTAAAGGGAATCGATAACGGTGTGAGGAATATGCCGCGAGTCCAGGTTTATGTTTTGGGAAAGAACGAATGGCGAGGGGAAAAAGAGTGGCCCCTGGCCCGCACCGAATACACCAAATATTATTTTCACAGTGACGGGCATGCCAACAGCCGGTACGGCACCGGTGTTTTAAACACAGAGACGCCAGGTGAGGAGCTCCCCGATCGGTACGTTTACGATCCGAAAACCCCGGTGCCTTCATTGGGCGGGCCGATCTGCTGCACGGGAACACCGGAAGCTGTCCCGGGTGCCTACGACCAGTCAGAAATAGAAATGAGAAACGATGTATTGGTCTACACCAGCCCTGTGCTCAATGCGGGGATAGAGGTCACTGGCCCGATTTCGGCGACGCTCTATGTGTCTTCCTCTGCAAGGGATACGGATTTCACCGTAAAACTCGTCGATGTCTACCCCGAAGGAACAGCGTTCAATGTCCAGGAGGGCATATTGCGAGCGCGGTATCGTGGGGGATTTGATAAAAAAGTCTGGATGAAGCCGGGAGAAATATATGAGATGACGATCGACGTTCATGCCACATCCAATTACTTCGGTCCTGGGCATAGAATCCGCGTCGAAATATCAAGCAGCAACTTTCCCCGGTTTGATCGGAACTTGAATACGGGCGGAAACAACTACGATGAGACAGAATGGGTTGTAGCCAAAAACACACTGCACCATTCCAAGACATATCCCTCTCATATCACTCTCCCTGTCAATCCTGAAAGGAGATAACGATGAATCACAGAGAAAGGATCATGACAGTGCTCAAATTGGAGGAGCCTGATCGGGTGCCTTACTTTGATTATTTTGATGTGGAATCGGTGATCAAGATGGGGAGGCTTTTCCAGGATGATGTTCCCGAGCTAAAATATGATATCGATTACAGCTTAGATGAAGTGTACAGGCTTTATGAGGTCCAGTTTTCCTTTATGAAAGAGTTAGACCTGGATGCCATGTATCAAGGTTTTTCTTCCGGGGAGGAGCGAATTCCGGGGTCGAACGATCTCATGAAGAACCGTTATGGCATCGTCTATCAGATGTCACCCCACGGTGAACCGTTTGCCGTAGATGGGCCTGTTCATGATCCGTCAGATTTGAAAAGCCTTCCGACCCTGGGAGACCGCTATCGCCATCCAGGTTCATTCCGTCGGAATATGCGTGTGGCAATCGTAGGAAATTCAGATGATTTCCGCGACAGACCCGGCGCCTCCTACCCAGCCTCTGATTGGGCGGGAGGCTACGGAGGGCTTACGGGTATTTTTGCCGAGAAATTGGACCGGGATTCTATTTGGAAAGCTATCAAAGCCAGACATTGCTATGCCACTTCCGGAGCGCGAATATTTCTACAAGTTCTCATGAATGATGCCCTGCCAATGGGGCGCGTCATCAATCACAGTCGGGCGCAAACCTTATCTGTGAGAGTAGCCGGAACTGCGCCCTTAGAGAGAATTGAGGTGAGGAATGGAATAGAGGTCGTCCAGACGATTCGCCCTTATACAGCGGATGATCTCGGGCATCGCATAAAAATCATCTGGAATGGGGCCGCAAGTAGGGGACGAGGCCTAAAATTCAAATGGGATGGGAATTTAAGAATTTTGGGGAATCTCATTAGGAATCACGCCCTTGTCAATTTTTACGGAATGCAGAGAGAGCGATTTAAGCGCGATGAGAATCAGGCTGAATGGGAATCAACCACGGCAGGGGGGAATGCCGGAGTCATACTCGAGTTGGAGGAGAAAGCTGAGGGGACACTTGAAGTGACCACAGAGAACGTTGCCTTCCAAATTCCCATCGAGGATATTGGTTTTAAGACAAAGAAATACCCTGCAAAAAAAGGGATAGACGCTTGGATGAGTATTTACCGGCTACCCGAGAAAGGAGTTTCAGATTATCAATTCTCCTGGAAGGTCAAGGCACTCAAAAAAGGAGATAATCCCCTGTATGTCTATGTTGTCCAAGAAGATGGCCACCGCGCCTGGTCCTCGCCGATCTATGTCGTGGGAAAATAGGAAAATGATTAAGTCATCTAAATTCTCCCCGGTTTTAATCTTCGTTGTATTGATCGCGGCTATTGCTTTGTTCGGTTGGAGTATGGAAGAGAATTTAAAAAGCAATAAGCTTTTTTTTGCGGGAAAAGAAAAGAAGATTGATATCTCTGATAAAATCGGTATATTCATAACCCATGGTCCTATTTTAGGAAGACCGGGTTCAACCCAGATGGGAGTCTGGGCCAGGACCTCAAAGCCCGGAAAATTTCGAGTGATCTACGACCAAAGGCCGGACGATCTTAAATTATCATCGCCTTCAGTTGAAACCACACTTGCCAGAGATAATACAGGGTGGGTGCTTATTGAAAATCTGAATCCGGATACAAAATATTACTTCGCTGTCGTAACTGGCGATGAAGTTCCCATGCCAAGGAACAGAGGTTCGTTCCGCACCCTTCCGGCTGCCGATCATATCCGAAATCCAAAATACAATCCGGAGGGGCTCTTCAATTTCTCCTTTGAAGTTGGCTGTGGAAACGCCCAGAACGAGATATACTCTATCGGTCCAGATGCCTCTTCCTTCGGCACCATGCTCAACCATCTGAAAGATAAAATCCATTTTGCAGTTCAAACGGGTGATTTCATCTACGAGGACAGAAGAGAGTTTCCCCTGGCTGAATGGCTTAAAGAACAGAGCCTCACAGAAAATGAAGTGCCAAAAATCCTTCGCATCGCCCCCACACTTACAGGTGTGTGGGAGAACTATAAAATCTATTTAGAACGTAGTAACCACCTCGCTGCATGGCACCGCCATATTCCCAGCTACTTCATGTTCGATGATCATGAAATTCTCAATGATGTCATGGGGTGCAGTGTTCCGGGTCACAGAAGTCGTCCTGCCTGCTTCCGAGATATCGGTGTTAAAGCCTGGTATGACTATATCGGGTGGAGCAATCCGGTATCCTTTACTCAGGATATCCATTTTGGTGAAGCAAGACTTAAAAAAGGAAGCGATATTTTAGAGGATAAAAATGCCGATTTCACTAGGTTAGACTTAAGCCAAATGGCTACGCTCACCATTCACTGGGGCACAACTACTGCGGGTGTGTGGGATCCACTGCTAGATAGAGATGATCAAGGTGATAAAAACGCTGGTGTTTATGAAATTACCAAGGTAATAGATAAACATCGGATCCGATTAAATCCGAAGGCTAGGATAGACGGCGTTTCATCCTATTCCGTCGGGAGACGCAACTACTATGCCTTCCGCGTAAGCAACTCCGATTTCTATGTCCTCGATACCAGGAGCCATAGAGACGTCCCTGTATTGAATCAGGAGAGAATCAGAGGGCAGAGTATGCTTGGGTTTGAGCAAAAACAATGGCTCAAGAAAAACATGTCTGCAAGCGATGCGGATTTCTTGTTTGTTGTCTCAACAGTTAACGTCATGATCCCACATACGGGAAAGGGGGGCTTCGTTCAAACAACGGTTAAAACGGATGAGTCGTGGACCGGTTTTCTCGAAGAGCGTGAAGAACTCATTGAATTCTGGCAATCCTTAAAAAAACCGGTCATTGTTTTATCGGGTGACCTGCACAACGCATTTGCCATAAAAATTACCGACAACATCTGGGAATTCACGGCTTCACCTCATTCTTCCGGAAACCATGATCTCAAGAGTGAAGGCAGCCGTCCTATTAACGGAAAGTATGACTCAGCTGGCCGTGTCTGTGATATCCGATGGTCTACGTTTTTTCTCGATGATGTCCAGACATACAACCGCAGACAGCCGGTGTACACTGTGGTTCGGGTGAATAATGTCTTTCCTAATTCCACTAATGCGAATGAAACCAGATGGGTCGCTTACCCTCACCCTCAAGTCATTGTGCAATTCTACGACGGCTTCACCGGCGACCTGCTGTATGCCGAATCGATTGTGATTGGCAAGTAGGCGCCCTTGCTATCATATGGATTTCCATAATCGCGAAAAGTTGAGATGATCGTATTCCCATTAGCCTGAATTGCACCAAAAAACTAACGACACTTTTTTCAAAATCTCTTTTTTCCCTTTGTCTTTTTACTTCTCCCCGTTTACTTGCTGCCTTTTTTTAGTTTAAATGGGCCGCCCTTTTCTCCTTTCACATCCATCTGAGGCCCGTTGGCGAGATCACATGTGTACTTTATGACGAACTTGAAGTCCTCTTTTCCCTCTCGTTCCCACACCCATGTCTGTTCATAGGTCACCATCTGATCGGCGGGTTTATCCTTTGGCAGGTGAATCTCCCAGGCAAATTCCTGGAAGATCTTGCTCGACTCGCTCTCCCAGTGATAGCTGTTCCCTTTACAGTGATAGCTTATGGTGTTGTTTAAAAGGCTTTCCTCAATCCAGCAGTCAGCACTACCGGATATTATCTTGGGGTAGGGCTTTTCGGGAATTTTGAGTGCCGGCTGTATCGGCGGGAGCAATGGGTCGGGCAGCGGCTCGGCAGGCTGTCCCACCAGGGGAAGTAAAATATATGCCCCCTCACCCTTGTCAAAAAAGACTTCGTTTTCCGCGTAGTTGGGAGAGGGCCAGATAAAAGGCCAGTCGCTGCTCGCTATCGCCAGACGTATTCGATGGCCTTTCTTGAAAACGTAGGACGTATTGTGAAGTGTGACCTTATACTTGTAGACTTTGCCCGGTGTGATTTTTGACGGTTCTTTGAATGCCCAATCTTCCGGATAGCGGGGATTGACATTGGATTCCCTGTAGGAGGAATTGAGCCAACCTCGGGTTATCATTTCGGATTTGCCGCCGGGCAGAACATCGCATAGCTTAATACAGAAATTGGTGTCGTCAGCCGTGGAAGTAGCATAAAACACAATTTCCGGCATGCCTGTCACTTCCAAATCCTCCTCTAGCACTTTGCCCGTGAAAATCAATGATCTTTCATCTCGCCTCTGATCCATTTGTTCCCTGAAACCATCCTTGATGTAGCGAAATCCGATGTCAATTCCGTGAGGACCAGCGGCCACACCTACATCCGGCTTGTAGGTAAAACGCGCAGAAGACATCCTTAGCTCGTCCATATCGCGATCAACATCTTCCTTTTTGGGAGAGAGGACTTCTCTGGGAGAAAGATAGTATTTCACATATTTTGTCCTTTTTATGGGCCAATCCTGCTCGTACCTGTATTTGTTTTTTCCCATGACGAAGATGTTCACAGGAGGTTCATCCATAATTCCCGTGTCCTTGCCTTTGAGCCAGTAATCGAACCAGGCCAGCTCCACCTTGAGCAACTCAAATCCGTAAGGCCCAAGAGGAAGCCCGTGCCTGTAGGGATAGACGATCAGTTTTTGGGGGACTTTGTTTCTTTTAAAAGCAATGTAATTCTGGAAGACCTCGTCTATATCGCGGCATCGGTCGAACCACATCCCGCACTGAAAAACAGGTATTTTTATCCGGTCGTACTTGCTCCGGAGGTCAGCTCCTTTCCAGAACTCATCGTAGGATGTGTGATTCCACCACTTGTCCTTGTGGTATGTCCTGTAGTTGTTGTTATTGAGATGATATTCCCAGATTTTTTCCAGGCGGCCGGGATAGCGGGGATCATCGTAGAGCGGAGGTCTGATGTAGGTGATGGCCATATTGGGCGGTCCCGAGATCCAGACAAAAGGAGCGGTGATACGCGCACCCCCGCCAAAAAAATGATCTCCGAATAAATTGGCGAAGGAGCTCTGGACGGAGATGGTTATCAAATGGGGAGGATTCAGGGAAGCGACTCTCGTCGGTGCTATAGCTCCGTAGGAGAGGCCGTGCATGGCCACTTTTCCGTTGCACCAAGGCTGTTCAGCTATCCATTCCACAAGATCATAGCCATCGGTCCATTCCTTGTCATTAAAGTATCCCGGCATCGACCCTTCTGAGCTCCCCGTTCCCCTGAAATCACAGAAGACACCAACATAACCCCTCTGTGCGAAGTACCACAGATCGTGCTTGTATGGGCCGCCGAAATAGGCAGAGTAATCCTTGCCGTAAGGGATGTAGACGACTATAGCCGGAGATTTTTCAAGGCCCTTCGGCTTATAAATATCCGCGGCAAGTTTGACGCCATCCCTCATGGGAATAAAAATATTTTTCTCGACACTCACTTCATAATCGGCTGGGGATAAGTTTTTGTAAGGGCTCTCTGCCGATCCTCCAAAGCCTGGCTGAATCAAAAGACATAAGAATACAATGATGGATGAAAAAAATGCGCATGGCCTATGTCTCATGTTGAGACCTCCTTTCTGCTTCGAGCATATCTCGAGTGCGACCTTTTCTCACAAGAAAAGGAATTTTAATTTTTATTCTTCTAATCGAATTTGTCCAATTTCAACTTGCAGACATCCACAATCACATGTATTATAGCGAAAATTTTTGGGCAATCAAAGAAAAATTGCTGGAAAGAGTGGAATCACAGAGAAAGTTATGAAAAAGGCCTAAAGCGATATAGACTTCCCCTTCTCAATTATGAATCGGGCAATTTCCGGCTCTTAGAAATATTCACCTCTATCTTCTGCTGCCATTAAGAGTTGCGCTTGGGTAAGCGCTGGCGGGGGT
>SDBT01008547.1_pt1 | contig 16708 bp, 13 predicted proteins | sample 2277101 | NCBI WGS metagenome assembly SDBT01 (sample SAMN10404973, study PRJNA504765) | marine sediment metagenome | isolation source: marine sediment core GS10_PC15, 103 cmbsf | place: Arctic Ocean: Southern Knipovich Ridge | collected 2010
GATTATAGCAATCTTTTTTTTGGTATCAAAGAACAGGAAGTAGAACCGGAAAAAAAGAAAAAAGATGCCGATCCGGTTGCAAATGTGGATATATGGCATTGGAAAGATGAAAGAATTCAATCTGTCCAGATAAAACAGGCGACAAGAGATCGTAATTTTACTTATCGATCGGTTTTTAATCTAAAAAGCAAAAAGTTCTTCAGGCTTGCCGATGAAAATAAAAGACGGGTGAATATTACCAGGGACGGCAAGTGGGGAATCGGTATCGATAATAAACCTTATATTTCTGACTGGAAACCCCGTTTGGGAGATTATTATCGTATCAATATTTCCACAGGTGAAAAAACGCTGATGTTCAAAGCCCACCTACGAACTTTGGGATTATCTCCCGACAGCAGACATTTTCTCTACTGGAAAGATGGGCAAATTTGGGTTTATTATATTTCCTCGGGCAAGAGTAAAAATTTAACTCAGGATCTGGCGGTCAGTTTTGTCAATCAGGAGTTTGATCGTTTCGGAGAAAAACCTCCGTATGGTGTTGCCGGCTGGACAAAAGATAAAAAATCGATAATTCTTAATGCAAAATATGATCTGTGGTCGGTTCCGCTAAACGGTGGTAAAGCCAAAAATCTCACCGGTAGTGAAGGTGATAAAAATGAAATCCGTTTTCGATACGTAAGATTGGATCCGGAAGAGAAATTTATAAATATGTCTGAGCCGGTATTGATGTCGGCATTTGGGCAATGGACCAAAAAAGCCGGTTTTTATGAATTGAATAAAGGGGAAATTACTAAATTAATTTATGAGGACAATGTTTTTGGCCGGCGGCCCCGTAAAGCTAAAAATGCCGGTAAACTGCTTTATACGATCCAGTCATTTGTTGATTTTCCAAATTATTATGTCAGCGACACCAAATTTTCCTTCCCGAAAAAAGTAACCGATGCCAATCCCTGGCAGGGTGAATATAAATGGGGCCGCAGGATCCTGTTTGATTTTAATAACAGCAAAGGGGTCAGATTGCAGGGTACATTAGCAATTCCGGAGGATTTTTATGAAGGGAAAAAACTCCCTATGCATGTGAATTATTATGAGAAAAATTCACAAAATTTACATAGATACCCGGCACCGCGCTGGGCCGGGAAGCCTAATTTTGCCGGTTTAGTCAGTAACGGATATTTGGTAATGCAGCCGGATATCCATTTTAATTTCCGGACAACCCATTCCGATATGCTGGAATGTATCGAAGCCGCAGTGAAAAAGGTAATCGAAATGGGCTACGCTGATCCTGCCAAAATCTCTTTACACGGTCACAGTTTTAGCGGCCAGGGTTCAGCATTTGCCGCAACTCATTCAAATATATTTGCCGCCATCGTCTACGGTGCCGGAGCAACTGACCTGATCAGTGATTTTAATCAGTTGTGGAAATCCAACGGCACCAACCAGCACCGTTATGATATTTATGACCAGGGCCGGTTTACTACAAACCCTTATGATGACCTGGAATTGTATATACAGGAATCAGCCGTATTCCATGCCAGGGATATGAACACCCCGCTTTTGGTCCTCCACGGGACTGATGACGGCTCGGTTGAGTGGCTCCAGGCGATAGAATTTTATAATGCACTGCGATTTAACGGTAAAAATGTGATACTTCTTTCTTATCCCGGTGCAGGTCATGGATTACGTAAAATTGAAAATCAAAAGGATTTTCAAATTCGCACTATGGAATTTCTAGATTTTTATATAAAAGGAAAATCAGCCCCGGATTGGATGGCAAAAGGGGTGCCGTTTTTGAAGAAGAAGAAATGACCACTATTACCCCAAGTGGTCATCCTGAGCGGAATCACGACGGTTTTTAGTCGTGATGCAGAGAAGGATCTTCGTTGAAAACGCGCTAAGAAAAATGAAACAATATTACGTATTAATTAAAATAAACTCCTAAAAAAATGACAAATAAACCAAACTCAAGCCTTCGCCGTGTGATGAAACTGCCCCAGGCTACTGCAATGGTTGTGGGTATCATAATCGGCGCGTCAATATTTGTGCAGCCTTCTGAAATCACCGGAAATGTGCCATCCGTTCCCGGGATATTTTTAGTCTGGATAATTTCAGGAATCCTTACCATCTTCGGAGCTCTGGTTTGTGCTGAATTAGCTTCGATTTTTACCAGATCCGGCGGAGTATATATTTATCTTAAAGAGGCCTTTTCGCCATCGGTTGGGTTTTTATGGGGTTGGGCTATGTTCTGGTGTATGCATTCCGGAATTATAGCTGTGATTGCGGTTATTTTTGCCCGCTATGTGGCATATTTTATCCCGTTAAATGATATCGGAATCAAAGTAGTAGCCATATCTGTAATTCTTCTGGTATCCGGAATCAATTATCTTGGAGTCAAACAGGGAAGTAGTTTGCAAACTCTTTTCACTATCGGCAAAGTTGCGGCAATTTTACTGATAATTATTGCCGGATTTGTTTTTGGGACTGCTGTGCCTGAGCATTTTGCCCCCGGTGATTTAGCCGAAGAAACTGTTTCGGTAACAAGTTTTTTACTCGCTCTGGTCGCCGGTCTTTTTGCTTTTGGCGGCTGGCATATGGTGACTTATAATTCTGAAGAAACAATCGATCCCCGGAAAACAATTCCCCATGCTTTAATCCTGGGAACCCTGATCGTTACCGTTTGTTATATCTTGTTGAATGCCGTTTATATGTATATTTTACCCCTTGATGTTGTAGCTTCATCAAAGCGGATCGCCGCTGATGCAGCCGATGTTTTGCTGGGCAGGGGCGGTGGTGCTTTTATGGCAGCTTTAGTGATTTTTTCCACCTTCGGTGCATTAAACGGTGTTATACTCTGTGGTCCCCGTGTCTATTATGCCATGGCTAACGATGGTCTTTTGTTTAGCTGGTTTGAGAAGATTCATCCAAAATATCAAACACCCTACAAAGCAATTTTTGCCCAGGGGATCTGGTCATCTGTTTTAGTGGCAACCGGGACTTACAGAGCACTTTTCACCCGGGTTGTCTATACGGAATGGATATTTTTTGGTTTGATGGCCATCGGTTTATTTATTTTTCGTCGGCGCAGCGAACTGAAAAGAGGCTATAAAATTTGGGGTTATCCTCTGGTGCCCTTGATATTTATAATATGTTCATACGGGATTGTTATAAATCAAATTATTTCCGATCCTAAGGAAAGTTTTTTCGGACTGTCACTGGTTTTGCTGGGATTACCTGTGTATTATCTATGGGCTAAAAAAAATGCGGAAAGGAAAAGGACAAATGGCTAAAGTAGATTTCCATAATCATTTTTATCCACCGGAATATCTTGAGGCAATAAAAAAAGGACCGAGTAATGTGAAAGTTACTTTTGATGAAAACAGTAATCCGCTGCTCCATTATCCGGGTGATTATAATATTGTAGTACCGGGACATCGTGATATAGATTACCGTCAGGAAGTTCTTGAGCAAGCCGGTATAGATAAACAGGTGCTCTCTTTTACAACACCGGGCACCCATGTTGAAGAACCAAAACGGGCCCTGGAATTAACTCACATTGTAAATGACAATTTTGCCAAAATCATGTATGAACGAAAAGACACGTTTGCTGCAACGGCTACACTCCCCCTAAATGATCCCTCCGCTTCAGTAATAGAATTGGATCGTGCTTTTAAGCAACTTGGCTTCAAAGGGGCGACTTTACATAGTAATGTGAACGGTGTTGAGCTGATTGATAAACAATTCTGGCCTTTATATGAATGTGCTAATGAATTAAACGCTGTATTTGATATCCATCCCAGTTTTCCCGTCGGTGTCGAAGCAATGACCGATTATTGGCTTATGCCGTTGATCGGTTTTACATTTGACACAACCCTGACTGCCGCGAAATTAGTATTCAGCGGGGTAGTCGAAAAATTCCCCAATATCAAATGGAAACTATGTCATCTTGGCGGAGCGATTCCTTATCTGGCGGAAAGGTTGGACCGGGGATATTATGCTTTTAAAGAATGTCGGGAAAACATTAAAATGCCGCCAAGTGAATATCTCAAAAACTTTTATTATGATACGGTAAACTTTGATCTGAATGCCCTGCAGCTAGCAGTAAAATTTGCCGGAGCGGATCGTTTGGTTGCCGGCAGCGATTATCCCCACCAAATCGGCAGTCTGGACCAAATGGTGGAAAGTATAAACCGAATGGAAATATCCCAACAGGATAAACAAAAAATTTATGGTGATAATACGATAAAGCTTCTGGGATTGGAGTGATGGAGATAGACGATGGACGATGGACGATGGACCATGGACCATGGACGATGGACGATGGACGATGGAACATAGAGCATAATCAGAGTGAAGTAGATTAATTCAGCTTGATACAAGCTTTGAAAACTGATAAACTGGAATAATGGAGCCGTAGGGGCGAAGGGCTCTTCGCCCTTGGTGGAATATCGGAGCAATGGAATATTGGAATGGTGGAATAATGGAATAATGGAAAATGTAGGTTGATTCGCTGAATCGATTTTGCGATGATCTGCAATTTATGAATATCAATTTGATCATAATCAATAACATTTATATCCATAAAGGCTCTAAAAATGATACGCAATAATTACTTCAAATTTGTAGTAAAAATTATCCTGCTCTGCTGTTTCTCTCCGGCAGTTTTTGCACAGGTTACCCCTCCCGTGGAGTATCTCGGTTATAAACCCGGTGATGATTTCCGGCTTGCTACTTATGAGCAGTTAATAGGTTATTTTGAACTTATCGAGGGTCAATCTGACCGTTTGAAAGTGTTTGATATGGGGCCAACCTCAGAAGGCAGGAGAATGAAATATGCTATTATTTCATCAAGGGAAAATATGGCGAATCTTGATCGCTATAAAGAGATAACCGGAAAGCTCAGTCTGGCCAGAAATTTAACCGGGGAAAACGCCAAAAAACTTGCTTCCCAGGGTAAGGTTATTGTCTGGATCGATGCCGGGATCCATGCTTCGGAAACCTCACCCCAGATGCATCATTTTCAGCTCGCCTATGATTTAATAACCGGAACCGACCGGCAATCCCGGTTTATCAGAGATAATGTGATTTTACTCCTTGTTCACGCAAATCCTGATGGCATGACTATAGTTGCAGATTGGTATAACCAAAATGTCGGTACCCCCTACGAGATAAGCCGTCTGCCGGTTTTATATCACAAATATGCCGGTCATGATAATAACCGGGATTCTTTTATGGGCAACCTGGTTGAAACCAGGAATATGAACCGGATCGTCGGTAAAGAATGGTTTCCGGAACTTCTTTATGTTCAGCACGAAGCCGCCCCATTTCCGGCCCGGATCTGGATACCCCCGAATCCTGAGCCGGTAAATCCGAATATCCACCCGATTATATTCAGGTGGAAAAATCTCATCGGTGCTGCCATGGGACAAGGATTTGAGAGTGCCGATCTGCCCGGCGCTATATCTCGTACAGCTTTTGACCTGTGGTATCCGGGGTATGCGGACGGCCCAAGTGTAGAAGGCCACAATATCCCCTCAATTTTAACTGAAACAGCCAATTATCGTTATGCAACCCCACGTTTTTACACTATAAATGATTTTCCTGAACAATATCGCGACCTGACCATGGGCACTTTTTATCCCAGTCCATGGACCGGCGGCTGGTGGCGATTCCGGGATGCGGTTGAATACAATTTGACCGCCTCAAAATCGGTTCTTGATATAGCAGCAAAATACCGTTATGAATTTCTTTATTACAAATATAAAATGGCTAAAGATGTAATCAATAAGTTTAATAAAAATCCGCCTTATGGATGGATTATACCGGCCCAACAGCGAGATCCCAATTCAACAGCACTTATGCTTAACCGCCTTATCGATTATGGCATTGAAGTGTATAAAGCGGATAAAAATTTTGTCTATAATGGTATCCCCTATCCCCGGGGCTCCTATATTATCCCAACCGGTCAACCCTTTGGAATGTATGTTAAAAATATATTGGAAAAACAGCAGTATCCTGATTTGAGAAAATATGGCCATCTGTGGCAGGGAATTTCCAGAACCTTAAAATGGGATGGTGCTCCCCTGGCTCCTTATGATGGTGTCGGCTGGACACTCCCCCTGCAGATGGGTGTTAAAACCCATAAAATGGATACCCGGCAGAATATTAAATCTACATTAATCCCGGAGGCGGTTTCACCGGCAGGGAGGATAACCGGAAAAGGGCCTCAACTGTTTTTCTCCCAAACTGATAATAACAGTTTTATAGCTGTAAACCGGATTCTAAAAGAGAACGGAAAGGTAAGCCGCGCCCTTTCAGATTTTAGCATCGGAAGTAAAAAATATCCAAAAGGAACGTTTATAGCGGCGACCGGGTCTATCTCATCAGCGGCCTTGGGTTCGATAGTTTCCGGGAATCGAATACAGATGACCGCTGGGGGTGCCCAGGTAAAATCAAAAATTTTGTTAAAGGCAAAAGTCGGTTTATACGAGTCCTGGGTGGCGAATATGGATCGCGGCTGGATATCCTATATTTTAGAAAAATACCAATTCCCTTATTTGTCAATAACAGATGCTGAAGTGAAGGCCGGCGATCTCCATAACCGTTTTGATATAATAATTCTGCCTGATCAGTCTGCCTCTTCTATTATTAACGGCCATCGAAAAGGAACAATGCCTCCGGATTATACCGGCGGTATCACTTCAGATGGTGTTGAAAATTTGAGAGACTTTGTTCAAAGTGGTGGTGTATTAATCTGTAATAAAAGTTCATGTTTACTTCCGATTGAACAATTTTTATTGCCGGTAAAAAATATTCTTGAAAAAGTTAAAGCCGATAGCTTTAATTGTCCCGGTTCCCTGTTAAAAATGGATTATGACACTAACCATCCTTTGGCGTTTGGCATGAAAAAAAGAGACATTGCTTACTTTTCCAGGGCTTTGGTTTTTGAGATCCTCCCGGACAGTTTAAAAAAGGAGAGAAAAAATAAAAATCTGCCCACTAAAATTGTTGCCAAATACCCGGATGAAACTTTGCTTAAAAGCGGTTGGATATTAGGAGAGGATGTTATACAGGATAAGGCCGCCATAGTTGAAGTTCAGTTTGGCAAAGGTAAAATAATCTTATTTGGATTTAATGTCCACAACCGTGCTCAGGCATATACAACCTTTAAATTATTGTTTAACGGTTTATATTTGTGAGTAAATTGTATGGGTACTGAATAAAAAATTCAGCAAAAACCGGATAATGATCAGAGACCTTAATTTTTATCATTTCGGATTTTACCGGAACTACATTATTCATACTAAACAGATAGTCCAGTCGCATTGAAGGTAATTCGGTTGTAAATGTATATCCTCCCCAAATATGATCCTCAAGATAAGCATCCGTGGCGATCTGCCGTAATTTTTTAATTGTTTTTGATGAGGGCGGTGCGTTTAAGTCACCACCGAAAATTACCGGTCCTTTAAGTTTTGATACATAATTTTTAAAGAATTTTACCTCTTGTAATTGAGTTGCTAAAACATATTTACTCCATTTATACCTTTCCGAAATCGTCTTGTTTTTTGGCCGGCCGGCTAAAAACCGAACCGAAATCACATTCAGTTTGAAACCAGCCACTTCCAGAACGGCATGTGAGAATGAACGATTAGGATTTAAGTGTTGTTTCTCTATATCATTTCCGCCGGAAAGTGAGGCCTGGTGACTGGGGAGGACAACCTCATTAAATTCAATTACCGGATATTTTGAAATAATTGCCGTGCTCTCTTTTCTGCCCATATAGAACCGGGCAGGATAGAGTTTCTCTTTAACTATTTTAAATTGTTCATTTGATAATACGTTCTCCGATAATAGCGTTACATCGGCATCGATTGTTTTGATAACGTTTATGACCTTATCCAGACCGTATGAATAATATTGGACATTTAAAGCGGCGACTGATATTTTTTTTGATCCGGTATTTTTTATCGGATATGTAGAATATGATTTTATAAAACCAAAATCGTCAAAAACAAAAAAATAGAGCAAAAAAAATCCGGTTAAAATTATAGCAAATCTTCTATAATGTAATAACCAGTAAATTAGTGAAACCGGAAGAACCAATAACGACAACCAGATAGGAGGAAGAAAATCCAGTCCGTAAAATGGAGAATCCGGTTGAAAAAAATTAAAATGATCTAACCAGGACAAGCAGATTAAAATTACTATATTGAATGCAATAAATGAATTTATTATAGTAAAACATAATTTAGCTAGTCGTTTCATAATACACCTCCATATTCTAACTGTTTTGGCTACAACAATAATGGGAGTTGAAAGTATTCCGAATTAATTTTCAGAAACTGTTTTTTTTTCTGTTTTACTTTTATGTTGAAACTTCGCGATCGTCACAGAAATTAGCGAAGCGGTCTCTGTGACAATACCCCTCCAATAACAGAGGATTACTTTTTTTTCTGTTTGACTTTTATGTTGAAACTTGTTATACTCAACAGTTTTAAGGCCGGAGTTGAAAAAGAAAAGAACTATCCGGCGTTCATTTATTTTTTCAGGTGGTAAAAATTGACAAATATTCTTCTATACTCAATAACTGTACTTATCTGGGGTACAACCTGGCTTGCCATTAAATTTCAACTCGGTGTTGTTGATCCTGTGGTTTCAGTTGTTTATCGTTTTGTATTAGCGGTAATTATCTTAATGGTTTATTGCAGAGTGAAAAAACTCAAACTGAGTTACACTTACAAAGAACACCTGTTTTTTGTGCTGCAAGGATTTTTTTTATTCGGGATCAATTATTGGTTTGTATATTTGGCTGAAGAATTTCTGGCTAGCGGACTTGTTTCAATAATATTTTCAACGATTATTTTTATGAATGTTTTAAACGGTGCACTTTTTCTTGGTTCGCCGGTAAGAGGCAGGGTTGTTGCCGGAGCGGTTGTTGGAATATTGGGGATAATTCTGGTTTTCAGAAGAGATTTGAGTGAATTTAATCTGTCCAGTGACAGCTCGATAGCATTTCTTACTGCTTTTGTCGGTGTTGTATTCGCTTCATTCGGGAATATTATTTCCGCCCGCAATCAAAAAAATAATTTACCGGTCATCCAGACCAATGCTTTTGGTATGATGTACGGTGCCCTGATTATGCTGGCGCTTGCCCTAATTTTACAAAAACCGTTTAATTTTGAAATGTCATTTTCTTATATAAGTTCTATGTTATATCTTGCTTTGTTTGGTTCTGTGATCGCCTTCACTTGTTATTTAACCCTGGTTGGGAAAATAGGTCCCGATAAGGCCTCATATGTTACCTTAATCTTTCCGATAATTGCTCTTTTATTATCTACTGTTTTTGAGGGCTACATCTGGACAATTACAGCAATTTTCGGCGTGATCCTGATCCTGTTGGGTAACCTTGTAGTGCTTAGAAAAGAAAAAAAATCTGAAAGATATGTTTGACAGGATTAATAATTTATAATTACCAGGTGCGGTTAGAAAAAAAACAGATGTATTCTCTAAAGGATAACTACTTAAAGTAACCTCAACGGTCAAAAAAGCAGCCTCCCGCAGGCTGACTTATTTAAATCTGTAGGGGGCTAAAATTTTATCTAACTTTTAAAGTAAACCTGCGGGAGGTTTGATTATATTATTTGATCTTCTAAATTGAACAATGTAATTTGTATCAAAAAAATTATTACTACCCTTCAAAGATATATCGATGATTGCAACAAGAATCTCCCTATTTTGGAATGGCAACGAAGGGATTGAATGCAGCAAATGGCTGCAAGTCAAATGTCAAACGTGAAACTTGAGAAGGGAAAGAGTTTATTTGACCTTTCAAATTTCATATTTCACAAATTCTATAGCTTGGAGAGAGTCAAAAACTTTACAAAAAGTGACAAACGCAGAAACCTCCCGCCGGTTTACAAATTTATTTCGGTGTAGGGGCGAAGGGCCCTTCGCCCTTACAACTTTAGCACTTCAAACACTAATTAACAAACGCCCCCCGGTCGGCTTCCTCTAAAAAATATACCGACGGTTTTTCAATAACTCCGGCTTTTTCCATTCGATCTTTCAGCTCAGGAGAATCCATAAAATTTCGGGCGTTTACCGGATTATCCCATTCGAAAATTAAGAATAAATTATTCGGATTATCATCCGGGTGATATATTTGGTATGATTTTTCACCGCCGGCTTTCCGTACATCCTTAAAGTTGTCAAAAGTTGATTTCCATATGGAATAATCTTTTACCTGATGTTTCACCAGAACATGAGTTTTTTTTGAAATCGCCATCTTATTTCTCCTTTTTTAGTTGGTTTATACAGTTAATTATTTATTAGTAAAATGTATTTTTATTTGAGCAAAAATTACCAGGATAAATATGCTGAAAAAAAACATGATAAATAACACCTGTAAAAATAATAAGTTATAACCTTTGTTTTTTCATTAGGAAACATGCTTACCCAATCACAAAAACGAAACCCGGATCATCCATGATCCGGGTTCGGTTTTTTTCAACTTATTTTTTCTTTTATTGAGACGATGTATGAAAATGGACAATCTCCCTGGTATTGTTATCTGGTTTTATATTCAAAATTGCCAGCATGGTCATTCTAATCTTGAGATTATTCTCAAACACTAAATCATGTTTTACAATATCCAGGGCAAATTGGTTCTGAGTGGCATGGATAGTTACCAGGGCCATTCGGCGAACCTGCTCATCTTTGTCGTTTCGATATAAACGAACAATATCTAATATTGCCCTATCTACGTTTACCTGTGTGCCGTATTTTATTACATGTTGCATGGCGGACGTTTGTAAGCCCTGATTCTCAGATTTTAAGGCTTCCACCAGATTATTGCTAAAAGATTTCCAATCTGTTTTTTCTATTACACATCCAATACATTTGAATTCTTTATCCCCGGCATAAAGATTGTTCCCCGTTATTAAAACAAAGCTAAAAACTAAAGCCGTTAATATTGTCAGTGATTTTTTCATGATCTACCCTTCCATTTGGTAACTGTTATAGTTTTTATTTTTAATCTGAACTATGTTTGTTCAAATTGTGTGCCAGATAATATAGTGAGCAGTTAGTATTTGTTATTAAGGCACTTATACCTGTTTTCGAAAAAGTAGTATTATTAATATTGGGTAAAATGCCGTGAAATATCGCGGGTGGTCATGAAATGCCATGGGGTAATTTGGTGTAGAAATAATGTTCAGCCTGGTCTTCTTATGCCAAGTTTTTTCATCCTGGAGCGCAGGGTTCCCGGATTAATATCTAAAGTCACAGCGGCGCCGGAGATTCCTTCAATAATCCAATTTTTAGCTTTGAGGATCTGAACAATATGGCTTTTCATCACATCTTCCAGTTTGCTTATACCGTTATTATGGAATTCTTTTTTACCGGACAACTCAAAAGTATCGTCAAGTTGTAATTTTGAACCTGGCGATAAAATTACAGCACGCTCAATAATATTTCTTAACTCCCTGACATTACCGGGCCAAAAATATGCCGCCAAAGAATTCATCACTTTTTGAGGGATAATATGGATATTTTTACCTAGTTTAGCGCTAAATTGTTCAGTAAAATGTTTTACCAACGGGGAGATATCTTCTTTCCTGTCCCTTAGAGGGGGAATGGAAACCGGAAATACATTTAGCCGGTAAAACAGGTCCTCACGAAAATTTCCGGTTTGTACCGCATTTTCAAGATTATGATTGGTTGCTGCGATTACCCTTACATTCACTTTTATACTTTTAGGATTTCCAAGCCTCTCAAATTCACCAGCCTCAAGCACTCTCAACAATTTGGCCTGAAGTTCCACCGGTAGATCACCGATCTCATCCAAAAAGATTGTTCCGTTATTTGCCAGCTCAAAGCGGCCTATCTTCCTCGAAACAGCGCCGGTAAAGGCACCTCTCTCATGGCCGAAAAGTTCACTCTCGATTAAATTTGCAGGTAATACTGCGCAATTTACTACAACTAACGGTTGCTCTTTCCGGCTGCTGATATTATGGATGGCATGAGCGAACAGCTCTTTTCCGGTACCGGTTTCACCTACAATTAATATTGAACTATCTGTTATTGCGACTTTTTGTATCTTCCTGATGATTTGCTGTAAGGCTTCACTTTCCGAAATTATGTTCTCAAAGTTACGGTCTATATTTATCTCTTCTTTTAAATATATATTTTCGACCATGAAACGATTTTTTAGTTGTTCGACTTCTGCCATAGCTTCCTGAAGATTTTTTTCGACCAGTTTGCGTTCATCAATCTCATTTTCTAATAATTCGTTGATTCTCGATAGCTCCTGAGTTCGCGCGGCAACCCTCTCTTCCAATTTTTCATGTGATTTTTGCAGCGCTTTTTCTATTCGTTTACGTTCAGTGATATCCTCTTTTATCGCGATAAAATTACTTATTGTACCATCAGAATTTTTTATCGGTGATATTGACGCCAGTTCCCAGTAAAGCTCACCGTTCTTTTTTTTGTTATGGAACTCTCCACGCCACTCGTTTCCTGACCGGATAGTCTCCCAGAGATTTGTGTATTCATCCGGGGACATTTCACCTGACTTTAAGAATCGTGGATTTTTTCCGATAACTTCAGCAAGGGGATATCCTGTAAGTTTTAGGAATTTAGGATTTACATACTCAATCTTTCCCTCATAATCGGTTAAAATAATTGAAACCGGGCTTTGCTCTACGGCGTGCAGCAGTTTATGAAAGCCATTTTTATTTTGATCCAATGTCTTGATTTCAATTTCCCGATCTGTTGTTTTGATTCCTGTAATGTCCATTTCCTGATAGAATGCAATAATTTTACTTAAAATTAATTCTGTCATAATTTGGAATCAAATTTTTGGATAGATAATAATTATACTTTTTGTAAGTATTTAATTAACAATAATATGAGTTTGGGATAAAAATTTTATCAGGTTTTTAAATATGAGGAAAGTTTGAGCAAGCTTTTCACTGGATCTCCGTTTCTCTTTTCCAATCTTCCAGCCTTCCATTTTTCCCTATTTCTATTTCTTTTCGCGTTCATTCCGGTTTCGCGGTTTTACATGTTTTCAAAGCGACTTTTTCCGCAATTCCAACAATCTGAGAACTGGTCTTCATTTTCTTCGCCACATTCGCTGCATTTCCATTTTATTTTGTTTTTGTCCGGTTCATTAGACAAAACCTCATTGATAAGAGTTCTTGCCCTTTTTTCATCGGAGTCTTCAATGATCCATAATTCCGGCCAAACTTTTGTATACGGTACTTCACCGGCCAGACCGACCAGGTTATCATTTTTTAACATACATCTAATTTTATTGTTATCTAAAACATTCTTAAGCAGGTGAATAATTGTTCTTTCCGGCGCACTATGAATTTTTATCATGACTCCTCCGTTTTGGATTTTGCCTGGCCGACCTCTGGCGGGATTGTAACATTTTACTGTCTTGAGCCGGGACCTGTCATAATCATTATTTGTTTATGATCAGACAACTGAGAGCTAACTACTATATTAAACTATTACGAGAAAAAAAGAATTGCCATAAAAAAAATACTTGACATACATAGAAAATCTATGTATATTAAAAATACATAGAACTACAATGTAAAATATTATGTGGGAGGAAAAAATTATGATTCCTAAAGATTTGGTGGCTGCTTCTGCAAAACCATTGATCCTTTCCATTCTCTGTTCCGGTGAAAGTTATGGTTATGAGATCATTCAGCAGATTAAAAAATTGTCTGATAATCAAATTTTGTGGAAGGATGGTATGCTTTATCCGGTTTTGCACAGATTACAGGACCAGGGACTGATTGAATCCGAGTGGCGGATTTCCGATAACGGCAGGAAAAGAAAATATTATCGCTTGAAGGAAAATGGTAAAAAAGCTCTTGAAACAGACAAAAAGCAATGGATGTTAGTGCATTCAACGTTTTTAAAAATGTGGGAGGGAGAACTATGTTTGACTTAAAAGAACAGATAAAAAAATGGCGTTCTTTATTGGAAGGTGATGAATCGTACAAAAATACCGATATTGAAGAGTTGGAATCCCATGTAGTAGAAGAAATTGAGCAACTGAAAGATAATGGATTAAATGAAGAAGAAGGTTTTTGGGTGGCAACTCACAGAATCGGCAAATCAGAGGATTTAAATCTGGAATTCAAAAAAGTCAATTCAATATTTATCTGGAAAAAACGACTGCTCTTATTTTTAGGCGGGTTTCTGTTTTTTACGATTATGCCTCAAATATTTAAGATCTTTACCTATCGGTTGTTTTCTATTAACCTGGATCAAAACAATTTTCCAAGTATCGAATATTCATTTTTCCAAATTTTGGGTGTAAGTTTAATGGTTTATCTGATTTTTTCCAATCGAGCCGCTATTTTTATAACCAGGTGGTTTGAAAGACTTAAGAACCGGAAATTTACTAAGTTTATAATATATGGACTGATTTTATTAGGTTCAATTTCCCCGGTCCTCGGATCCTGGACATATTTTTCTTCAGGGTTAATGATATTTCCATTTGCGTTTTTCGCCTCAGGATCTGTGTGGCTTTTGGCTCTTATGGTTTCATTTTTATTTCTGTATTTATCAGTTAATCGTTCAAAATCCGGAACCCGAATAGTGGAATAAAATAACTTCTGTCAAAAATTTAATTTGGAGTGCGTCAGCCCTATCCACGCACTCCAAATTTAAATATCTTTAAATCCGTTCTTATCCGTTAAATCCGTTCGATCCGTTCTAATCTCTTTTATCAATTTTCAAAACAGTATGCAGGACCACGTTCGCCCCTCTTGCCAGATCTTCCGGTTTGGTGTATTCCTTTGGCGAATGACTGACGCCGCCGATACTGGGCACAAATAACAATCCGGTGGGAACAATAGTGGCCATATTCTGGGCGTCATGTCCTGCTCCGCTGGGCATGAATTTGTAACTATAGCCCAAATCTTTAGCAGATTCGGCGATTATATTTTTAATTTTCGAATCCATCGGCGCCGGTATCGATTTGGCATCGATCGAAGTAAAAGTTATTTTAGTCTCCGTCTTTTTCGCTATCTCTTTTGCTTTCCCCACAATTTTTTGATAAACGGATTTTATTTTATCTTCCGCCAGGTCACGAATCTCTAAGCTCATTATAACTTTGCCGGGAATTACATTTGGCGCTCCCGGTTCCGCTGTAATGCGTCCAACGGTTCCCACCTGGCGTCCGGGAATACTATTAACCACTTCATTTACAGCGATTATCAAATGAGCGGCAGATAGCAGGGCATCCTGTCTTCTATTCATGGGAGTTGTACCGGCATGATTGGCGAATCCTTCTATAATAACATCCCACCAGAAAATCCCGACTATACCTTCAACCACCCCGATATTTATCCCTTCGCTTTCCAGTGTGCTGCCCTGTTCGATATGAAGCTCAATAAAGCATCGCATGTTGGTTTTATCACGTTTTGCACTGGCCAGGTTATTAAGATCACCGCCCAAAAATTTTATACCTTCACCAACGGTTTTGCCGCTATGGCTTCGAACCTCTAAAGCCTCAGCCGTCATTTTACCGATCATAACCCGGCTGCCGATCAGTCCGCCTTCCTCATCGGTCAAAACTAAAACTTCTAAAGGATGTTTTGTCTCGATTCTATTTTCATTCAAAATCTGAACCGCTTCAATTGCTGCTATAACACCCAGCGCACCATAAAATTTACCGCCTTCCGGGACCGTATCAATATGAGAGCCGAAAGCAATTGCCGGAAGGTCTGGATTTTGTCCCTCCCGGCGACCGATAATATTACTGCCGGCATCAATTGAAACGGTCATTCCGGCTTCTTTTATGATGTTTATTATATATTTTCTGGCATCAGCTTCAGCTTGACTAAACGCCACCCGGTTAACACCAGCCCCGGAAATATCACTGAATTTAGCCAGCTCAAAAATTCGCTGTTCTATTCTTTTCTGATTTACACGTAAATTTTTTATATCTTGGTCCGGCATATTCTGCCTCGCTATTAAGCTAAAAGATATAATCAGCGTAAAAATAATACCACTTATTCCCGATCGTTTTATGATTCGATTCATATTTTCTCCACTAAGTTTTGGGTAAATAGCGATCAACATTCAGCCAAAGCCATCCTGTCTTTTGTTTGTTGACAGGTAATCAAATATCAATGATAAGTTAACATTCAGCTATTATCTGTTAGCTTTACGCTTTTAGCTGACCGCTGCATTCAGCCACGAACCACCGGCTGAATAGTACAATTAAATCTTTTTTTGAAGCAAAACAATGTGAATATTAATTTTTTTCAACTTTTTTAATTTTTCTCTTGACTCTCCCCTTGGGGAGGTGTTTTGTTTTTCAGCAGGGGCGAAACATTCTTGACAAGGAGTAGAAATTCAGTTGGTATCTTTAACCAAAAATGCTTCGTCCTTACTTTTGTTTTACCTAAAAAACAAATTTTTTCTTGCTATTATCTTCCCACATACTTAAATTTTGCTCAACACAACAAATAAACTTCTAAAAAATGGGGGCAGACGAAATTTCCGCCAGAGCAAGTGTTGCAAAACACATCAAATGTCACTCTGAGTGAAACGAAGAGTCTATCTTCAAGCTAGCTCGAAGTAGATTCTTCAGCCGCTCCGCTCTTTCAGAATGACATATTGGGGTTTTCGTCCATTCTGCAATACTCTGCAGAGGTCGGACAGGCAAGAAAGGAGAAAT
>SDBT01008548.1_pt1 | contig 16707 bp, 23 predicted proteins | sample 2277101 | NCBI WGS metagenome assembly SDBT01 (sample SAMN10404973, study PRJNA504765) | marine sediment metagenome | isolation source: marine sediment core GS10_PC15, 103 cmbsf | place: Arctic Ocean: Southern Knipovich Ridge | collected 2010
TAATACATAGAGTATAGGTATCAGGGGTCTACGGGTGACTACCGGACTACCGTAGTCCCGGTAGTCACGGTAGTACGGTATTACTAGAAATTATTCGGATACGCACCGACCATTTCCTCCATTGGTATCGCATCTTCTAAATAATCGAGTCCGGCATAGTACTTCTTTTGGTGGCCACGGCCCCCCCTCCTTACGGCTTCCATGCCCGGGTAGGCCCGTCTAACCTCCTTGCTAAATGTGGATATAGCGAGGGGGCGATAGTTGCCTGCCTCTGCCCATTTGCGATATTGGCGGTACACGTGATCACACCACAGTAGGGTTCCTCCCACCCTGACGGTGTGACTAAGGATCCACTGCTTGGCCGGATTCAAGTCGAGCTTGTATTCCTCAACGGCCTCGGTCATGGCCTCGACTTGGGTGAAATCGCCTTGCTTCCGCAGCCTCGCGAGACCTTGTAAGGCCCAAATGAACATGCCGGGAACCTCGCCTGTTTGGGTCCACCATTCGGCTTTGTCCATATTCTTAATGCGCTTCTCTTTGGGTACCCGGACGTCCCAAGGACTAATGAGCACTCGCCGCCAGATGCCTTCTGAGCGGTCCCGTATTCGCGGCAGCGTGTTACACGCAATGATCAACCTGGCCGTGGGTTTCGCCTCCGTGGCCGGCTGCCCCTTACGGTCGAACATCATTCGATTGCCCGCAGTAAAGGCTTTAATCGCCCCCTCGGCCACGGCGTCGATTTCGCCTACGTCGCCGCAGATGTTGATGAGTTTGCCGAGGGTTTGGGTCTTACTAAACCGGTCCCCAAACGTCTCCAGCGGTACGTACGAGCAGTTGGGCACACCCACGATGGCCTCCAGCCCGGCGCAGAAGACGGACTTGCCGTTGCCTCCCTCGCCGGTCAGGATGAGGAACCGCTGCTCTCCCGTGTCCGGCAAGAGTAGATAACCGACCCACTCCTGAAGAAATGCTATCATGTCTGTCTGGCCGGCGAGGTTGAAGTCGAGGAAGTCGAGCCAAATAGGGCACTTCGCGGCCGGGTCGAACTTGTAGGCGAAGTGAGACGGCGAGAACCAATCGGGCGTGTGCGGCAACAGATAGCCGTCTTCCGCGTTGGCCATGACCTTCTCGACATCTAGGATGCCGTTGGCGAGCGAGATATAGGACCGCTCCTCTTTGGTCGGTAGCCAGGTGTTCAATTCCGCCTGGCCGGAGATGCAGGTCTGCGCTTTGGTGTTGCCGACTACCGCCCCGATGTACGTCGGCGTGATCTTCCTCACAAACGGTGGCTTCTCCCCTTCGTTGAGCTGGCCAGCCTCTTTCCTTATTTCGAATTCATCCGACTCGACTTGATTGAGCCGCTCGAATTCCTCATTGACCGCCATCCAAATCTTCGAGCGGACCTCTTCGTCGCCCACTGGCCTGTAATAGCACCCTTTCCATTGCCACCAGCCACCGTTCCAAAACTTGAGCGTCCGCCCGCCGGTCTTGGCCGCGTATCGCTCGAGGTTCAGTGCGGCCATGCGAAAAGGATCGTCTACATCCCGATTCACGGCCCTCGCCGCGACCTCGACCGCCTCCGCCTGGCCGGCCAGTTCCCGCAGTTGCTCAAATGAGCCGCCGGCCTGGAGGTAATCCCGTAAATCCTGGCCGTGGTCCTCGGTAATTGGACCGGGCAATACCACGTTGCGAACCTCCTGGACGCTCCTGGCGAGGCCCTCGCACCATCCCTCTCGGCGCCGGCCGCGGTTATCATCCCAACCGAGGGCGCCGTCTTGGCCCGGGAGATCTAGATCATGGAGCACCAAGACCGTCTTGGCCTGGCCGGCAATCAGGTCACACATCCACTTGGTGGGCCGTTGCTTGGCACCGAAGTTGTTGGTGGCCACCGCGTGGTCCGGCGGGAGGTCGGGACAAGAGAGCATGGCCAGCATATCGGTGACGCCTTCGACCTTCCATGCCGTGACCGCATTTTGAAGCCGCTCGACGTCGCCCAGGATGCCCGGCTCGCTGCCGTATGCGACCTTGGGCTTGTGGACTTTCTCGTACTCACCCGTGGCCGTGCGACGCATCAGGAAGCCGCCCGAGATGTTCATCAGCACCCAGCCGACAGGGGAGGCAGACGGGCTCTCGATTTCACGGCTGGGTTTGCCTTTCCCCCATATCGGCAGGGCCAAGACAGTGTAGTTTTTGCGATACCGGGCCATTCGAGCACCAGCGGCCTTGAGTGCGGCCGGCGTAATCGGTGGTTTCTTCAGGCACCACAAGGCGACCAAGGCATCATTCCATGGCCGCCACGTCAGGTGCTCGCTGGGGTCGGCCTTGGGCTTCGGGACGCCATCGCCTTCGACGCCCAGATATTCGGCGACCTTAGCTAGGGCCGCCTTGAAGTCGATGCCCAACGCCCACTGAGTGGCCGAGATGCCGTCACCGTTGGCTGTGCTGAAACACTGATTACAATAGACGGCGCCCGTCTCGGCGAAATCGTCGAGAGCACGGAACCGGTCTGTGCCGTCACATTTAGGACACGGCCCATGGCGGCCGTCGAGTGCGTCTCGTGGCAGCCCGGCGACGTCGGCTAGGATATCGGACCACCGGCCTGACGCCGCTTGCTTGACCTGGTCGACGTCAGTTTTCGTCTTTCGTTTTCGCTTTGCCATTATTTGCATCCTGCGATCTAGAGTAGTCTCGTCCAATGCCCCCGGCAGGATTCGAACCTGTAACAGACTCCCGGCAGGCATCAAGCCACAGACTTAATGGGAGCCGCGTCTTATCCATTTACGCCACAGGGGCAGCCGATGTCACTCCGTCGGCTTCGGTCCATTGTCTCGCAACCAATCCAGTATCGCGTCTTCGATCTTCGTGATCGCCGCCGGCCCGATCCCCTTCGGCCACTTCTTCTTGCCGAGTGAGATTTCCTTGCGGAGATTTTCCAGTTCGCCAACCGTATCCACGCCCAGCGTTTCGATCTGCTTCTTCGTGAGCGCCAACTCGTGGACGTCTCGGTCTTGCCAGTTGACCTGCGAGGGCGGCGTGGGGAACTGCAGCGGCGGCTGGTGCAGGGTGGGCGAGTCCGCTGACTCCGGCCACTCCTCCAAGACCTCGTATGTGTCACCGGCGCCGACGTCGATCATGAACTCATTTCCGGTGTCCTTTTGCCACCACAAGTCGGCGTCGTCGTCGACGGTGCAGATGATGACGGCGCCAGGGTTGAGGGCATCGGTGTCCACGTCGTCCGTGCCCTCGACAAGCTGCCCAATCCGCACTCGCACCTGCCCCTTTTTAAGCGGAGGCAGGTAGTCGGCGTCGGATGCCTCGACCGTGGGCGTAACCGGCTTCTCGAACAGCGGCATTTCCTTGGGGCCTCGGTCGTCCAGGTCACGAAGATCGGCCACGGCGGTGTCGAACCTCTTCTTGGCCGACTTGGCTTCCGACTGTATCTTGCTCCAGTAGACGGCAGCCTCCGCGACCCTAGCCTCAGTGTCCGCAATCTCTTCCTTGTGGTCGGCCGCGGGGTCGATGCCAGGGGCCTCGTCTTCTTCCTCGTCGTCTTCCTCGTCCGGTTCCGGTTCAAGGTCCGACTCGGTGGCCATGTCCTCCACAACCTCAAAGGATGGGTCGATAACATCATCCTCTGGCGTGTCCTGCTGCTCACTAGCCGGCAACGTTTCCTCTGGTGTGTCTGTAACTTTGTCCGGCTCTTGTCCGCCTAATATGACTGGCATCATGGTCTCCTTTTTTGCTGAAAAATTTATCATCTACCCTAACTTCGGGATCAGTCGCACAGCTCTTCTAGCCGCATCTTCCAACCATCCGCTTCGGCTAGTGCTTCACTAAAAACATCCTCTTCGTCGAGACCGGGGGCATCTTTGTAGCACTGAGCGACGGCATTTTGGATCGAACCCGTCATCTTCTGGATCGCTTTACGGTCCGCGTCCGTCATGGGGAAACTCCTTTTTAGCTTTGGTGAACGCTGCTTTGCCAAAGCGGGCCAGGTCCTCGTGGAATAGCTGGAACAATTCTTTTTGGGGCCCTTCGATCGCTTTTCCATACCAGCCCATGGCCTCGATTAGCATGTCGAGCCTGTGGACGTCGACTACGACCGCTACTTTGCTCTCATCGTCCAGTGCTATGAGCAGCTTATGTTCGATGATTGCGTGAGACACGGGCTTGATTTCTGTGCCACTCACTTTTGCGATTCCTTCCAAACCTTGCTAAGAAATTGAAACGTATACACTTCCGCCAGCCGCCGGTCCTCGGCCATGATCCACGGCACGCCGTACCTCACGTACCAGCTGATGGCCGTGCGCCACACTGTCTTGGGGCTCAGCTTCGAGTGGCTCGGCGGTAGGTTAATGGCCTCGAACCAATTGGCTTCGATAACGACTACGGGCCGGGCGATGTCGGCGGCCATCCGCTCATGCTCTCGCCCGAACCGCTCCCTACCCTGGCCAAGCGTCGAGTAGAGGTCGGCCAGGGATTTGCGCTCGACGACGGCCAGGTGTTCGTAGCCCGCGATGGCGTAATCACCCGTCTTCATGTGGCCGGACTCGGTCGGCACGATGAGCGGCCGCCGGTTGTGCTTGGCGTCGGCGCGCAGCCCGGTAAACCGGTAAGGAGCCTTCTCCTGCTGGTCGATCAGGATGGTGAAGGGGGTGATTATGGGGTTAGTGTTAGTCATTGTGTCTTGTCACGTCGAGTGCAGTCATGTCGTGTTAAGTCGGACCATGTCGTGCCAGGTCGGGTCTCAATCTTATGGATGTTCATCCCCTCCGCCTCCCTAGCATCCTCTCCCGCTGATTTTGTGCCCGTGTCTCTTCCCGTTGGATCCGCCGCGTAGGGTCGGTGCAGTAGTCGCCGCCGCTCTCGTCGGGTTCGTCGTCGAAACAGACCTTGCATGTCCGACAGTAGTAGTTGCGGTCGCCCTCGTGGTAGACGGAGCGGTTGTCATCACATCGGATACAGCGTGGCATCTGGCTCATGGCTTGGCCTCCGTAGGGCAATGCCCTTGGTCGTCCTCGGCTCGCCAGTGAGCATTGGGATGCTGCGGGTGCATGTAGATCAACATCAGATAATTGGCCGCGTCCACGACGGCCTCTAAGTTTCCGGTGTCGGCGTAGGTCGTCAGCTTGGCTTGCAGTCCCGCCCAGAGGTCGTACTGCCACTTGTCCGAGGCACTCAGTAGGCCATACCTCATCGCACCCAATATCAGGCGGTTGCGGCGCAGCTCCTCGAACTCGTGGCACCACTCTGATTCGCGTAGTGCGTCCAGGTCGGGTAGCCGAGGGTGTCCGTGCGGGTAGCCGAGGGCGTCGAGCAGGTGGTCGCGGATTGCGTCGTGGGGGTGGGTGAGCATGGCGGCTTGTTGAGGTATAGGTAAAAGCGTTTCGTCTTGTTGGGTCAAGTCTCGTCTCGTCGCATCCCGTTACGTCGTGTCCCGTTAAGTCGTGTCCCGTTAAGTCTCGTCTAGTCGGGGCCAGTCGCGTCCCGTTAAGAACACCCCACTACTCAAGTGATTCTGTAGCCAGACCCTCGACTTTGAACCGGCCGTTGACTCCGCCGTTTTCGACTCGCATTGAACCGAATCCGACGAACTTTCCGAGGGCAACCAAGTGCTCCTCCAAAGTCTCCTCGTCAATCTTCCCGTCGTACACGTACAGCTCCGCACCCAGCACTCGCCAGTCGTGGGCCGTGGGGAAGATTCGGGTCACCCGTGAACCGCTACCCCGCTTCCCATCGGAGGGCACGAACAGCTCCACCGGGTCGACGTCGTCAATCGTCAATGGGTTGCCGTCCTGTTTGAACAGCAGCAGGGTGCCAATCGCCTGAGTACCTTTGCGGAGCCGGTCGGTGTAGGTGGCGCCGCGTCCGCTGGGGATCTTCTTACCGAGAAACTTCCCGGCCACCTCTAGTCCGTTAGTGAGAGCGAACGGGTTGATGTACACTTGGCCGTCTTCGGTGCGTCGCACCTTCTGCTGCCACGTCCGCTTCTCGAACTGGACGTGGGTCTCACTGGTCTTCTTCTCTTCCTCTACGTGGACGCCGAACATCACGTCCGAGATTCCAATCATGTCGAATCGAGCTAAGTACATTGTCGTGTCTCCAGTAAAGGGGGGGTGTTATGGGAGTAAGGTCTTGTCGGGTTGCGTCCTGTCTTGCTCTGTCGAGTTCTGACGAGTCCGGTCTTGTCAAGTCACGTTATACTTGGTCCTGTCCAGTCCTGTCGAATCCCGGCGAGTCTCGTCACGGGTAGATGTTATGAGGGCATCGCGTCTTGTCGGGCCCTGTCGTGCCACGTCCTGTCAAGTCAAGTCGCGTCCAATCCTGTCACGCCACGCCGAGTCTTGCCGCGTCCAGTCAGGCCACGTCACATCCCATCACGTATCTCTCTTCATCACCTCAATCAGCTTCGCTGGGTCGGGCTCTCGCAATTGCCCCACTCCGATTTTCTCCATCCGCTTTCGGAACGCGCCGCCGCCGCATAGGTAAATCATCCCGGCGGCCGACATGTTGAGGTTGTGCTCCTGGCGTGCTCCCTCGTCGAGTAACGAGGTGTCCACGGTGGTCCCGACAACTATCCCCCGACGTGCAGCGCGTCGGCTGGATTGATTGCAGGCCCGTTGGACCTTGGTTTTCTCTACGTCGTTCAGGCATCGCCACGCTTGGGCTTCACGGTCCCATCGCCAACAGATTCCGTGGTACTTTTCCACGTGACGGATGGCGGAGTTGACATTGCCGTAACCGAGACTGCCGACGGCGCAATCTCGGCCGACTACCGTGGCCATCTCATCCCGGGTGAGCAGGTCACCCGGCCGCCCCGTCTTTAGTTTTTCAACCGCACGATGTGTGTGTGGGCCCATCACACCGGGAAATTTCCCGAGTTCCGGGGTCGGGGTGCTGTCGCTTGACATCTGATTGTCTCCTTGCTGGGGGTGTAGTGAGTCTTGTCTTGTCGCGTCGAGTCTCTTCTCACCAAGTCACATCACGTCAAGTCACACCACGTCGGGTCCAGTCTCTTCTTGTGGTTATCTCTTAAATCCCCTTCACCCAAACGAACGGGATGGACGCCCCGGGACTAATGGTTAGCCTTCCCTACCGTCCAGGATCAGGGGTGTCACCCGGTAATCAGTTCCTTCAAAAAGGTTTTCCTCTTCCGTATCGCTTCCCTCTGAATCATCGCGTGCGCCGTGCCGAGCTTGCCGACCAGGAAGCATGCCAGCTTGGCTCTCGATAAACTAGTGTAAAGCCACTCTCTGCTACACACCATTCTCGCCCCTGGATATTCGTCTAGAATCGTAAACACCACCGACCATTCCGATCCCTGCGACTTGTGACAGGAAATCGCGTACGCCAAATCCCACTGACACCCGGCCCCGCCTTCCTCGCCGTCGTCCCTGCCGCGTGGGATCTTAATCAGCCTGGCCGGCGAGTCCAGTTGAGCGATCGTCAGACTCGGCTCGACGTGCTTGACTGCCGCTTGCTCGCCGTTGGCAGTGAACACCTTGCCGTCGCCGGCCTCGGAATTGAAGCCGTCCGGCGCGTCCTCAACCACGGGGTAGAATCCGTTCCGGAGGCAGACGATCTTGTCATTGACCCGAAACGGATTGTTCCCCGCTCGCGTGCCGTTCGGGTTGAGTGCCCCTTGCAGTTCCTTGTTGACCGCCTTGCGGCCGAGTTGCGACTTGGCGTTGACCGCCACGATTACCTGGCAGTCCCAGACGGGGTCGACCAGGCCTTTGTGACCCATCGCCTTGATGGTCTTGATGACCTTCTCAATCGCCGTGGCCGGTGAGCCAGCCGGTAGTAACACCAGGTTCTGTCCGGCGTCCGGGTCCAGCCGTGGGCACACCTGGAACGGCTTGCCCTGTCGAATTTGATGGCACGCTGCCACAATCTGGCCGGAGTTGCGGCGGACTTCCGTGAGTTCACCCGTCGGCACACCGGCCGCTATCAGGTCGCGGAGCGGTGCGCCATGGCCGACCGGTGGTAGCTGTCCGATGTCACCAACCAAGAGGACGTGAGTGCCGGTCCCGCACGCGCGAAAGAATGCCGACGCCAGACCGCAATCAATCATACTGGCCTCGTCGACCACAATGAACTTGTGTGGCAGGGGGTTGGTCTCGTCGTGCTCAAATGTCCAGCCGCCACGCTCGGATTGAGTGGCCACCTTGAGGAGTGAGTGGATTGTTCGTGCCCGCAAGCTGATGCCGTACCCCTGCATGACTTCCGAGATTCGCACGGCCGCCTTGCCGGTTGGCGCCGCAATCGCAATCTGGCCGTGACCATAGGTGTCAAGCACAGCCTTAATGATGCCCACAGCCGCAAAGGTTTTTCCACAACCGGGCCCTCCACATAAGACAGCTAGGGACCCCTGAGAAGCTTTCCAGTAGACCGCCGCTTGGTGCGGGGAAAGCAAGGGGATCTTATACGGAAGAGGCCACATCATGTCACGTGTCTCCAGTTCCTGCGTTGTACGATATCCACAATCGTTTTTTTGGCTACACTGAACCTTCGGGCCAAGTCGTTCAAACTGGCGTCTGTCGTGGCGCGTAGGTGGCGAATCTTTCGGACGGCGTCTTCAGTTAGTTTCGCTGCTGGATTTCCTTCGCCCGTCTGGTGTGTTCCATGGGCCTTCTTGTCTTCCTCGTTTTCACGCCGGGTATCCCACCGAAGGTTTCGCAGAGTGTTGTTTTTGGGGTTTCCGTCTCCGTGGCAGCAGACCCAATCATCAGGAGATGGCCCGACGAAAGCATTTAGAACTAAATGCGAAACCTGCCAACGTTCATATACTCCATTCTTCACACGGAGGGTCACTCGCAGATAACCTCCTTTGATTTCGTCAGCGGAAAGCTGTTTCCATTTGTCTTTATGGATTCCTCCACTGTTGGAGCGGCAGCTCCACACGGAGCCATCGGAGCCAATTCGGTAGCCGGGGCACCAGTCAAGTGTCTCGTAAATCATTGCCAACTCGCCTGGCAACTCACTCAGCCACGTCCGTACGCGCTCAGCTATGGTCGCCTCGTGCTGGGCCTTGCTCGCGTCGGCCAGCCAGACGCCCTTGTCGTCTCGCTTCACGTCCAACATCCTAGCCCGTTTCGCCAGTCGCACCGCATCCACTGGCCGTACTGCCGTACCCGCCAGTCGCTCTCGCAAACCCTTCTCTACGATCCTGGGCGGATGCCACGTATGGCCGTCGGTGTCGCTGGCGATTGCATGCCACGCACAGAGGGCCTGCCGCTTCAGCCTGGCCGGGTCGCCGCCCAGGTCGAGATAGAGCTGGTCGGTCAGCAGGAACCCGCACCCGCGAAAGCCCATCAGTAGATATGGGTTGCGGCGGATGAGTTCAGCCGCCTTGTTGCCCCACTCTTTGATGGTCCTGATTGCCAGGTCCTTCGGAAAGCCCCGGCCAGCGAAGAGGTCGACCAGATCGACGGTCACGTCTTCGAGTGCCTCTTGCTCGACCAGGTAACGACAGGCCTCGTCCGCCCTGGCCGCGTTCATGCCAGTGGCCGCTACTGCAATGGCCGGGGTAGCTCGTAGGACCTGAATAGCCTGACCTCCGAACTTGTCCCACAGTGTGGTCGCAGTGACCTGGCCGATCCAGGGGGCCAGCATGAGGTAGCGAATCGTGCCCACCCGGCCGTGCGGCTGAACTCGCACGAATGTCTTGGCCACGAACTGCCGGCCGTACTTGGGGTGTTCAGTCCATCGGCCATAGAGGCGGTAGTCGAGACCGACCGTGAAGTCCGCCGGACCGCAGGGCACCTTGACGGTTACCCGTTGCAGTGGCTCCAGGTTGGCGAAGGCATCACTGTCCGGCTGCGGCACTAGGTCGCACTCCAGGATCGCCACACTGTCGCTGTCTCCGTTGCCGAAGCGGGCTTTCTCCCAGTGATACGTCAGGGTGATTTCTTCGAATTTGGCTGGCATGTGAGTTTGTCCAAGTGATCGCGGCTCTGTAAAACCCGCCGCCGCCTCCCGAACGGAGGAGTAACGGTCGACGATGGCGGGGCCCAGGAAAGGGCACGCTACACTAGATCTTCCCAGCCGCCCTTCTTGGTCTCCCCGGCGGGCTGGGCGGGCGTGTCGGCTGGGGGAGTAGCGGCGGCCGGTGGCGAAGCAGTCGCCGGCGGAGTCGCTGGCGAAGCTGTTGCGACGCCACTGATCATCTTCATGGCCTCGGCATCCTTGGGCACGTCCGCTACCTCGGAGTTCCCGAGTGACCACATGCCCATGTAGGACACGGACCTCCCTTGCTTCATGACGCCGTTTTTCTCGTAAGGGCTGTCCTCAATCTCGATGATCAATTGACGGCCAATTGCCTCGGCGAAGTCCCGTTCCTTCGGCAGATCGTTGGGGGGGATAAACCCACACGACACGCCCAAGCGAATCAGCCTCGGTAGCGACTTTTCCGTCAGGTAGTAGCGTTCCGTTAACGTCTTCTTTTCCTGGTTGGGTTTGTTGCCGTTCAGAATACAAAAATCCACGACAACTTTATCTGATTCCTCTTCGGCGTTGTGGATTACAACGTGATATCGACCAGGGTCGGGAAACCCTCCCGCGACATCGTTCTCACTGTCAATCCCTGTAGTTCCAATTTCGACCATAACTCATTCTCCTTGTGTGATTTCCGTTTGAATTGCCAACGCCTCGACGTGCGTCCGGCACCATGCGGGCGGGTAGTGTAGAGCCTTCAGCCCGGCCCGCTCGACCGTGGCGGCTCCGTGTTGCTCGACCAGTGGACGCAGGACAGCCGACCACCAGTCGAGCGTCAAAAAGGGGTATCTAAGTCCGACGTCTTCTGCTTGAGCTTTTCGAGCAGCTTGCTCGCCTGACGAAACGGCAAGTCAGACAGTCGTTTGACTCCGTGCTTCGCGAGAATTTGTTGGAACACCTCAAGCGGCATGCTCAGTGCTTTGCTGATCTTGATAATCTCGTTCGCCATCTCCGATCCGCACGGGTCGCTGTCGTTTACCGCGTAGTCATCGCCGCCACCGCCCAGGACGATCGGCTTGGTGGCTGTCGGGGCAGGCTTCTCGGTGGGCGGGGCTGCTTCCTTGACCGGCGATGGTGTTGCTACTGGCTCCGGTGCTGACTCCGGCACTGCCGGTGTGACTTCATCGGCCAGAACTACGATCTCAGTCTCTGGCTCGGCAGTCACTTTGACCTCGCCGAAGTCGTTGATTTCCTCCGGCGCGTAGTGGCCGGCCACGACCTCAGGCGCCATAGCTCGCACGCCGTCGGACACGACGCGAGCCCAGAGCATCTGCATCCGGGCCCGGGGCGTGGCGTACTTGGGTTTAATGGCGAGAGTCTCAGTCTTGCCGGCCTGGAGTTTGCGTACGACGGGGTCTTCTTTGCCGACGTAAACGAACGGTTCCAGCAAGGCCTCTGCCCATGTCAGTCCGAACTGTTGCTCTTGGCCGTCCAGCATGAGGATGATCGTCGCTTCCGTGGGCGTGCGAGAGACTACGACGTGACAACCGCCACACTTGGTGCGAAAATCCGCCAGCATCGTGTCCGTCTTCATTGACAGCTTGCCTTGGAAGAAATGGTACCGTTCAGCCAGCCTCAGCGGCGGCATCCGGCGAGACGCGCATTCTAGGGCCATCACCTCGCCCTGGCTGGCGTTGTCAATGCCGAACATCTTGGATTTCATGATCGCCTGGCCCATCAGCCGGATGAATTCTCCCGGGTTACTGAACCGGTCATAGATACTGAGTTCGTTCACTGGTCACTTCCTCCTCTTGGGTTGATCGCTAGGTCTCTTGCCGTACCCGTCCAGCGGATGCAGCGAAAACTGGTGACCGCCGAATAGAATACTCTTGGTCCCAATCTTCATAGCAGTCCCATCCTTTCCGCGACGGCGCGAGTCATGTCCAAATCATTTGCCAGGTACGCCAGTGCCTTCTCCTGGTCGGTCTGGTACACCTCGGCGAACATGCCGCCGTCCATATCGTCAGGCTTGGCACCGACGCCAAGCAGCTTGGCCAGCACGTCTAGCTTGATAAAGGCGTCTTTCCCTTTGGCTCCCTGTGTCCAAATCCGCATGGTGTCGGCGAAGTATCGCCGGTACGCGTACGGGTCCCGCATCATCTCCGGCACCTCGACACTCAACATGAACGACCGCTGGACGGCGAATACTATGTCGAACCCGAAGATGTTGTGGCCGACACACAGAATGGATTTGGCGATGGGCTCCTTCATTATCTCCCAGAACGCGACAAGCATTTCCCTCTCTGGCCGTCCATGGTCGAGGAGCTGCTGCTTGCAATCCGTCGACAGGTACCCGATGGCCAGGATCCGGCCAGTGACAGGGGACAGTGCCGCTCTGTCGATAATCTTCGCCCAGTACCCTGTCTCGCCGGCCTTGACGTCCGCCTCGTATCCGGCCACTGCCTTGGCGTGCGTCAACCTGGCCGCCTCAACCTTGGTCGCCTTCTTAGCCTCATCCTTGAGGTTACCGAGCTTGACGGCGTACGGGTCGAATGGACCAGGCGGCGGGTCGGGCTTGTAAGGCGGCATCCGCTCTCGGATGACGTCCTTGGGTTCAGGGCCTGTTTCTTTGTCCCATATCAGCATTCTTGGTCTCCTTTTTTTAGCTGTCGCTGAACTGCCTCGTACACCTCCCGCCGATGGACGGGAACTTCCTTCGGCGCCTCGATACCGAGACGAACCTTGTCGCCTCTGACGTCAACGACGAAGATCCTGATGTTGTCGCCGATGACGATTGACTCGTCCTTCTTCCGGCTCAGTACTAACATGGTCGACTCCTTTCAAGTCACCCCGGCCTCACCTCCCTGGCCGACCGGGTCCATTCCTATCATTCCGCTCCCTGCGGCTCCTCGGGCTGGCTATCCTGGCCCGCCGCGTCCGTTGGTTCCTCTGCGTATCCGTACAGCCGCATCCAAGCGGCCATGTGTTCGATGTGCATCCGATACTCTTTCTGCTGTTGCTCGTTGTAGCCGTATTCTTCGGCACAACGCTCGATATTTTCGAGCCACCACGGCAGCGGCTTGGTGATGCACCCAGATGCGACCAGGTTATCTCCGGCATAGCCGATCCAGTATTGCGTGCCAAAAATTAAGAGAGGTGTGTGATCGATCGTGCCGCCCTTGATCGTGCCGCCCCAGATCGTGCCGCCCCTGATCGTGCCGCCCCAGATCGTGCCGCCCTTGATCGTGCCGCCCCAGATCGTGCCGCCCCTGATCGTGCCGCCCCTAATCGTGCCGCCCCAGATCGTGCCGCCCCTAATCGTGCCGCCCCAGATCGAGCCGCCCCAGATCGTGCCGCCCTTGATCGTGCCGCCCCCGATCGTGCCGCCCCTGATCGTGCCGCCCCTAATCGTGCCGCCCCAGATCGTGCCGCCCCAGATCGTGCCGCCCCTGATCGTGCCGCCCCAGATCGTGCCGCCCCCGATCGTGCCGCCCCTGATCGTGCCGCCCCAGATCGTGCCGCCCCCGATCGTGCCGCCCCTGATCGTGCCGCCCAAAACTAGGGCACGCTCTCCGACCATCGTGTCGTCGGACACCGTGACTGTATCTATCACCCAACCGCCACCGTTAGCGTGCTGGTGGTAGCCATCGCTGGTCTCAGGCAGATAGGGATGGCGTTTTCGTAGTTCGTTCCAGTCCATGTGTAGGTCTCCCCGGAGAGTTAAGGACGTTAGTTCAGTTCATGTCTCGTGAGAATGAGCACACCGTCGCATTGAGCACAGTGGCCCTGATTGCCTTGTCGCGGGGCGGGAGCAGGCCAGGCTCGCCAGTGCCGTGGCCGTGGACCGCGAAGCTGGGCGACTACCGAGCTGTCCGAAAACACGGCGACGATCCCAGGGAATGCCGTGGCACCGTCCAGTGGGCCGCCGATGAGGACGTAGGGTGGGGTGGGCATGAGTTACTCCTTGTCTTCCCATTCACTCGCCAGCTTGTTCAGCCGGTCCCGGGCGGCCTGCTGGCGCTCCATGGCTTCGTCCCACTCGTTTTGATCGCGATATAGCTCCACCGTGTCGCGTACCAGAGCGGCCAGCACAGACGGCTCCAGAGCGTCGAGTTCCCATGATTGGTCGCCGTGTGCCTCGACGTATTTGGCGTACCGGCTGTCGGTCGTCTTGGCCGGGTTTGGCGGCGGGTCGTTATTTATCCACCTGGTCGCGATTTAACGCCAGGCGTTCCACTTCGATCGGGCTTTCGCCATACAGGCTGAGCCGGTCGACGATGTCGCGGGTCATATCGAGCCCACTCGGATCGTGGTCGCCGAAGTGCAGGATCACAGGCCTCTGGTCTGCTTTGATCCACTTCCGCAGGCGCCGGCCACGATTCCGCCCAGCCGCTTGTAGCCCTTCGTGGTGTTTTCCAGCAGGTCGCGAGCCACAAACTGGTAGTACAACTGCCGCAGAGTCAGATTGAATCCCTGTCGCCGGTAGTCGGCGATGATCTCGTTCGCCTGCGCGATGATCGCGGCATGATCGCGAGTGAAGGTTTTGGGGATGTAACATAATCGTGGCATGGTTAATCTGTCCTGTCGCGACTAGGAAGAAGAGCAGTCAAACAACCGCGCCCGCTCCGCTGAGCAGGTCCTCGACATCCGGGTTACTCGGCAGCCGCGTCGCACCCGTCGACCGGTCGACGTATCGTTGAGCGAGCGCAAAGAAAACGACCGACCACCGGACCCAGGCGGGGCAGGACACCCGGGATACCGATAGTCGGTCGCGAAATTCAGAAGAGCCGCAGTTGCGGATCGTCGTCTGGTAGATTGAGCTTCGGCAGCACGTCGACCGCCGACCGCTGCCGGGCGATCCGGGGATCGATGTAGTGGCGGCGAGTGGTCGTGGCCGAGGCATGGCCCGCTTGTTGTTGGGCTAATTCGATGCCGCCGTTGGCCGCCGTATAGCTGAGATTTGACCGCCGAAGTTTGTGAAACAAGCCCATGCTTGGGTCGGGCTGAAGTCCGGCATCCATGACGATCATCCGGAAATAACGGAAGAGCGTGCGACGATGATGGGGCCACGGCCAGACCCGTTTTCGGCACGGATCGTAATGCAGGGCGATCTCGCCCACCGCCTGGTCGGACAGCCAGAACAGCCGGTCGATTCGGCTCTTTTGATGTTCGGCCCGGATCATCAAATAGCGTTCGGCTAGGTTGCAATCGTCCGCGGCCGTCGAAATCGTCGCGCTGACCCGGGCACCCGTATCCCAAATGACTAGAACGAGGGACGCCCACCATGCCGATTGCGGGATACCGGCGAACTCGCCCGACAACCGACGGCAATGTGTTACCAGTCGCTCGACTTCGGCCACAGTCCAGGCCAGCGGGGTCCGGGAGTATTCGCGTGCAAAGGGCACACGCTTGCGGTTCGGCGGTCGGCAGAGCCCAGCCGCAGCCGCCGCATCCCACAACGTGAGGATCGCCCGCCGCTTGGAGTTGGTCGTTGAAGGGGCATACCGCTGGCAATAATCGGCCAAAACACAAGACAGGCCGGTCTCCGACAGATCTGACAGCGGAACATCGTAGAGCCGGGCGGCAACGCTGAGTTGTTCGGCCGAACTGGCTTTCATACCGATGCGAGTAGGCAGGTATGCCTCCGTGCAGTACCCCAAAAGAGTTAGGGATTGCATGGTTTGCCTCAGGTAAACCTACCCCGAAAGTACTATGCTTCCAGTTTAGTCTGAGCGCGCGTCCATACATAACGAAATCCGTTTACTTTCCATATACCCCCCCTAGCCATAGAGGGGGTCAAGAAGACAAAATGCCCCGCACCGAATCGGCACTCTTGGCTATGCCGAAAACGGTGGGGGCGGGAATAGAGGCGTAATGGCGCAAGCGTGCCAGCCAAGAGATACGCATGGGAATCTTCCGGGTTCGAAGGCACCCAGGGTGTCAGCAGAGGGCTGACTCAGAAGGTGCCAGTGTCACTTAACACTGGCGATTATAGCACTGTACTATAACGTGTCAACAGGCGCAGACACATTTTTCCCGAATTCTTTTTCCGGGACAACGACGGCCGGACAAAAAGCATCCGAACTGACAAGGGTATCGGGCGACGTGCGAAGGGCCGTGGCAAGGTCCGCCAAGAGGTCAAACTGTGGCGTTCTGTCCCCGGCTTCCAGTTGCGCCCAGTAGGCTTGGGAGATTCCGGCAACCTTAGCGGCCTGGGATTGGGTAAGGCCCAACTCCTTGCGGCGCGCAAAAAGATTGCCCTTGAGGATGTTTCGCAATTCTTGTGCTTGCATTGGTTCCATTCCCCAAGTATAACTTAGTGCTATAACCAAAATCAAGAGCCGGGAGGTGTGTTAAATGACACCAGCAAAGCTGACCGCCCGTCCTCACGGCACGGGCCACCTCCCGGCTGTTTTCATGCTGCTCTCCGGCCGTCTTTCGACGCTCCCCCCTTATCCCTCCGCTCTAAGAGGGGGACCGGAGAGCAGTTTTACGTTTCACTCCGGCAATTCGCTCATGACTCGTTCGAGGTCGTCGCCAACAAAGCGCAGTTCTATACGACAGGAAGTACAATGAAACGGATAGTTTTTCAGGGCACTCATGGGCCGATGACAACGGAGGCAATATACACATTCGTGATACCCCTCTGGATTCCGGCGTTTGAAGAGCGCCCCGCGATGCTCTACAAACTCCTCTCGAACCGCGTGATCTGCTATTGTGCGATTGGCGTCTCCAAGCTGTTTTTCGAGGCGGCCATTCTCTTTCTTCAGG
>SDBT01008549.1_pt1 | contig 16706 bp, 19 predicted proteins | sample 2277101 | NCBI WGS metagenome assembly SDBT01 (sample SAMN10404973, study PRJNA504765) | marine sediment metagenome | isolation source: marine sediment core GS10_PC15, 103 cmbsf | place: Arctic Ocean: Southern Knipovich Ridge | collected 2010
GCTATAGGCCCTATGGTAACTGAGCTGGTTTCCCAAGACCCTAGTGTCACTTGGGAGAACCTCGTAACCTCTCTTGAGACTAAGGCAAGAAAGGAGCTAGGGATGCCTAGGAAAGCTAAACCAGTAGAGCCCAGCAGGAGCTCCAAAGTGTCCTCTGCACCTGCTCTACCTTCACCAGGCTCTGGAAGGGCTCGACCAAGACAGCAGCCAACTGGTATAAAAGCTGATATAGGTGAAGAGATAGGCGAAATGATAGATTTAGATTAAGGGGAAGGAGGAACTGTAATGGATAAAACTGTGCTTGAAAGAATACCAGGTCAGGGTGTCAAAGTGATGACAGAATCTGGCACATTGACTATTGCTGATAAGCATATCTACCTAGACTCTAGTGGTGGAGCGTTCGTTGTTACGCTCCCGAACGTGAGTGAGGCAATAGGGTCTATCATCACCTTCTACATCATAGGTACAGGTGCCTTTAAGGTGGAGCTTGTAGATAGCAGCGATGAGTCAGAAGATAAATCAGCTATGGAAGGGCTTGATCTAGACATCGTAAATGATGGCCTGGTTATATTCAGTAACGGGTTGAAGTGGATGATACTTCTCAACGATATCTCTTAAAGGGGGAAGGACAATGGATAAGAATGTACTTGAAAATATACCAGGCAAAGGTGTCAGAGTAATGACTGCAGCTGGTACACTTAAGCTTGAGGATAGACACATATATGCTGAATCGGCTGCGGCAGCTTTCGCCATCAAGCTCCCTAATGTCTCTGAGGCAATAGGATCTATTATCAGCATCTACTTCATTGGCTCTGGTACTGACTCTGTAACTATTACAGATTTCAGCAACGAGTCAGAAGATGCAACTACACTGGAGGCGCTGGATCTAAACGCAGTAGATGATGGTGTGGTACTGATGAGCAATGGTCTAAAGTGGCTAATTATCTGCAACGACATCTCGTGATAGGAGGTTAAAATGGGATCTGATAACACCAAACCCACTGTGAGTCGCAAGGATCGTATGAAGCTAACTGAACCAGATGCAGCTGCACCTGCACCTGCCTCAATACAGGATGCTACAGATGTACTCCGTAAAGCTGAGGCAGATAGAATGGCTCTATGTAGGAAGGAAGTTGATATAGTACTTGCTAAGTATGGCTGTACGCTGGCTAGTAACATCTTGATCTGCGGCTCTGATGTAACCTCCAGAGTACTAGTAATACCCAAGAAAGGAGGGTGAAAGATATGAGTATGAAAGGACAACTAGCTAAGCTAGGTATGTTTGCTGATGGTGTAGGTAACTTTCAGATAGCTGGCAGTGTAATTGCTACTGGTGGTATTATAGGAGGAATAGGGGCAGGTAGTGTCTACTTCCTAGATGGAGTAAATGGCTCTGATGACTACAGTGGCAAAGAGCCAGATAAGGCATACCTGACTCTTACGTATGCCTATACTAAACTAACGGCAGGCCAGAACGATGTACTGTATGTCATAGGTGGTGCAACTAGCGTCAAAGTAACAGCAGCTCTGGACTGGGCTAAGGACTACACCCACATGATAGGTCTCTGTGCACCTATACCTATGTCTCAGCGGGCTAGGATTGTAAATAGTGGAAGCCTCGCTAGCATTATCACAGTGTCTGCTACTGGCTGCATGTTCTCCAACCTGCAGATTGGTCAGTACGGTTCGGCTGCTGGTAATATCAACTGTCTCATTGTAACAGGGAATCGCAACTATTTCTACAATGTGCATATAGCAGGTATGGGGCATGCTACACCAGGTGCACAGGCTACTGCAAACTCGCTAAAACTGGATGGTTGCACTGAGTGCTTCTTTGAAAGATGCACTATTGGGCTAGATACAATTAAAAGAACGACCAACTGTCAAATACTCTTGGACTCAACTGCTAGTAAAATTGAGTTTAAGGACTGCAAGATCATCTCACAATGTGAGACTACTGGAAGTTTCATGGTGAAGTTCAATGACTCAACAGCTTTTGGTAGTTATCTCCTCTTTGATAACTGCTTGTTCTTCAACAAGTGGGTAAACAACGTTAATGGTCTTGATGAGTGCTTTGACATGGTAGGTGGGGTAACTCACTATGTTATCCTGAAAAATGGTTGTACTCTAGTTGGTATAGATGAGTGGAGTGCAGGAGATGAAGCTAGACTGCTAGCACTGTCTCCAACAGGTACGGCAGCAGCTATGGGTCTTGCTGTTACCCCTGTGAAAACATAACGACTAATAGAAAGGAGATGAATATAATGGCTTTTCTTGGAATGAGAGGAACTGGAAATTGGGATACTTATGAAATGCCAGAAAACTGGCGTCAGGGTATCCTCCGCCTGTTCCCAAACGGAAGTGCCCCTCTTACAGCGATAACATCTATGATGGGGTCAGAGAAGACAGACTCCCCAGTGTTTCACTGGTGGACTCAGGACTTTCCGACTCAGGGAGGGACTGTCAGTGTCTACATTGACTCTAATCTAGGAACTGTTTATGACTATGACGACCACCTTGCTGTCAATGGACAGGCAGGTGCTACTGTCTACTGCAAATGTACATCTACTGTTGCACAGATGTTTCGTGAAGGTCATACAGTTGTACTGAGGGATGCTAGTAACTTCCTGGTTGATGTGACAGGTATAGTCACAGCTGTCGTAGAGAACTCAACTAGCTCCTACATAGCTGTCAAGCTACTGGAGGTCGATGATAATGCTGCTACATCTAGTGATACAGCTTCCCTGAAGTCAGTCGACACGATACTTGTCATAGGTAACGCTAACGCTGAGGGTGCTCTTATCCCTGACACGCTGGCTCTCAATGTATCTGAAAACTACAACAATACGCAGATTTGGAGAACACCTCTGGAACTTACCAGAACTGCTCTCCAGACTCACCTCAGAACTGAGGATGCGTATAAGAGGGCTAAGAAAGAGGCTCTGTTACTGCACTCAATCGAGATGGAGAAATCAATTCTCCACTCTATCAGAACATCTGGGACTGGCAGTAATGGTAAGCCCCTGCGTACCTCTCTAGGTATAATCCCTTGGGTTAAGGCTGGTGCGTCAGCTAATGTCGATGACTACACAGTCAACACTGACTACTCTAGCGATGCTTGGATTACAGGTGGTGAGGACTGGTTTGATAGTATGCTGGAGCTCGTCTTCAGGTACGGCAGCGATGATAAACTGGCTCTCTGTGGGTCTGGAGCTATGCTTGGCATCCAGCAGTTGGCAAAGGCAACTGGTCAAATCCAGCTTACACCGACATCTGCAGCTTATGGGTTGAAGGTAAATAGCTGGCTAACTCCATTTGGTGTTATCCACCTCAAGATACACCCTTTGTTCAGCTTTGAAGCTACTACTAGACACAGCATGCTCATCCTTGAGCCTAAGAACTTGAAGTGGCGTCCTATTCAGGATACTACCTACCTCAAAGAGGATAGGAAGAAAACTGGTAGGTATGGCTATGATGGAATCAAGGAAGAGTTCCTGACTGAAGGTGGCTATGAACTACATCATCCAGCTACATTCGCTTATCTGAATGGCGTTGGACAGGATAACTCTCTGTAAACGATAGTAGGGTGGGAGGTTAGCGCCTCCTACCCTCTTTTTCTGGAGGTATATAATGTTAGATGAATATAATAACACTATTGTAGATGACGACACATTGGTTAAGATGCTCAGGGAGCACCCCTATCCTAAGCTAATCCTAACAGACCCTCTGCATCCAGATGCCTTCGGTCATCTCATTCACATACACCAGCGAGGCTCCTATACTCATGCTATGATGTTCTACGGCTTCGTCAATGGCATTCCGTACTGCGTATCACAGGGAACTACACTGAAGCTTGAACCACTAATCAAGTGGCTTGGTGGTACTCACATGATTAAGGTTTGGTATAATCCACTTTGGTATCACAGCGATTTGAAGAAGGCTAGAAGGAGAATGGATAAGGATATAGCTAGACCTTGGTATCTCAGGCTCTACGATGCTCCTGGTATTATAGGACAGGGCTTGAACGGTATTGGATTAGGGTTTATAAATATACCCTTCCTCTGGTACTGCTCTGAGCACGCTGGGAGAATCCTCAGGATACTCGAAAGGAAGTTTAAGCTCAGGAGACCAGACCCTAGAGACATGAATGTCTGGTGTAATAGAAGTAAACATATGAAGGTATTTGCTAGGGTAATTCCTAGTCAGACATAGGAGGTATAAATATGGACAGATCGTATAGATATGCTAATGTTACTGGCACTGGTGACGATGGATTGCTGATTACTGGCAGAGGTGTGCTACACACCATTACAGTTAATGCTCCACCAGGGTCTGATCAAACACTCACCTTGTATGATAGCACAGCAGCAAGTGGTACTCTAATAGGTACTATTACACTAGAGTCAACCTGTCTCAACCACCCATTTAGTGCTATATATGATGTAGAATTCAAGACAGGCCTACATGTAGTTGCTAATGGTAACATGAATGTTACTATTGCTTATGGCAAGTTGTAGGAGGTGCTATTATGGATTTAGGTGAGATAAGAGCTCAATTTATAATCACATCTGGTAGGCAGGACCTGGTAAAGACAGTTGGTGAGGACACCAATACAGATGATGGTGCTAACTTCTATATAAACTCTGGTCAGCGCCTCTTGGATAATATGATAGATTATCCAGCTCAGCTTAGCAGATACCAGAAGGATATAACTGCTGGTACTTTTACCGTATCTGTGCAATACCTAAGATCTCTATTCACAGTGCATGTAGCAAATGCTGATGGTAGAACTGAGCTTATTAATAAGTCCTATGAATGGTTGAGGAATGAATATAGAGACGGCTTTGATAATGTAGACCAAGGTACTCCTCTATACTACTCAGCAGGTCCAGCTAAGACATCTCCACAGCAGCGTGATCTTACATCTGAGAACTACACTGACGAATTTACCTACGATCACCAGGATATAGTTTGGGGAGATAACTTTGACTATAGAGTAGTCACTATAATGCCACCTCCTGATGGCACATTCACTATTGTAGTTGCTGGTAGATATAACCAACCTGTTATGTCTACTGATACAGATGAAACCTGGTGGTCAGTCAACTACCCATTTGTGTTAATACAGGCAACATCAGCTGCACTGGAAACTGCATATAGAAATACAGAAGGCTTCAAGGACTGGATAGGTGCTATTCGACTCTCCATAGATGGTATAGACAAGGATAGCATTCTGGAAGATATGTTTAAGCCAGTTAAGATGAAAGGTTAGGAGGTATGTCATGGCACTGCGCAGCAGAGGCGAAGTAATATGGGGTGGGAGTGGGCTTAACTCTACTAGAAAGTTTAAGACAAAAGTTGGAGGCAGCAGAATCAGGATATACCTTCCACACTCATTGATAAGTGGACACGTTGCCGAGCCTATAAGAGGTGAGGTATTCAGCAGCACCTTATTCCCACATGATGGTCTTATTGCCAGAGCTGTATTCAGGGTAGGTACCTTCGGCCCTGATGGAGCTCAGATGGGTATTAGAGCTAGATTTATAGATAATGAAGACAACGAATTCCTTAGGAATATACCACTTGAGATCGGTCTAACAACCTTCACTCCTGGTATTGAGGTAGGTGCTGGTAATAGATTACAACTATCTGTACTCTGGACGCCTCCAGCAGCTGCTATTACCGACCTATGGTATGCTATCTTATACAGACCCAACCATTCAGAGATGCTTGAAGAGTTAATAGTTCCAGATTAAGGAAAGTAGAATGAGAGAGTTTAGAATAACCATAGAAGATAGCTTCAAGACTGGCATAAGACAAGATACTAGAGGTAAGCTAGGTGAGCCTACTTTAGAGAGTGCTACCAATGTTAAGCCTTCTAAGTATGGTCTTATACGATGTAGTACAGTAACAGCTAGATATAGCACCTCACAGCTGACTGCTGCTGGTATTACTACAAACTACCCTTTCCCAGCATTATTCCTAGTTGGAGCTGAGAAAATATTGCTAGATGGAACTAAGGCATACAGTGCTGAATCTACTCCTGTAGCTATTACTACATATAATATAACTAACACCAGCAGTGCACTCGACCCACTGGCTGGTATAAGCTGGGACTTTGTAGATATGAATACTGCTTGGTTAGCAGTTAACTCAGCTTGTGCTGTACTCCGTACAAATTTACATAATATAGCGGGCTCAACATTCCCTGATAAGTATCTTGTTGATAGTTCTCATTTTCCAACTACAGCCTGCTTTCATAGAGGTAGAGTGATACAAGGTGGGTGGTCAGCTAATTCAAACCACCCTCTATATGGAGCTTTAGATACTACATCTGTAATGTGGAGTACTATAGGTGGAGGTGATGTATTTCTCCCTTACCTCGATAGCTGCCCTGACTACACGCTGGATACAACTTGGGCTCAGAAGCTGCTAGATAGAAACGAAGGTGGTGTGTATCACCTTGCTCAACTTGGAGTTATTCATACAGCACTGCCACTGGGGAAGGCAGTGGTATTGTATGGTACTAATGGAGTTGGTATACTAACCCTTGCAGGCTCCCCAGTACCAACCTATGGGTATGAGGACATACACCAGATAGGTATTATAAATCAAGGTGCAGCTGCTGTTGGTAAGGGTAGACAGATATTTGTATCTAGGGACGGTAAAGTGTATGAGATAAACAGTGAGTTTAGCCTACGTGAGCTGGGGTATGAAGAGTTAGTAGAGGAGTTCAATGCACTGGAGTCAAAGCAGGTGATGTATGACCCTCTCAATAATGAGTTTATTATCACAGATGGCATAGCTGGCTTTGTGCTAACAGATCATGGTATAGGTGAGCAGACTCATCTATCTACCTCACTAAGCATGAGTAGCGGTATTCTCTATGGTATCCCTGTTACTAGTTCAACTACTGACTTCGACTTTGTGACTACTACGCTAGATATGGGCTTGCCTATGTTGAAGCATGTATCTATGGTAGAGGTTGGTGGGTCTAGCTTATACAGCATGGAGGTGTCTATATATTATAGATACGCAGAAGGAGAGGGGTTTGTGCAGACTAGTTGGAAGCCTGTTAATGCTCAGGGCTGGGCACATGTAGGAGTGACTGGTAAGGAGTTTAAGATAGCTGTGAGAGGTACTCTGGCAGATACTAGTATAGTTAAATATATAAATATAGCATATAAGACACCTGATAAGAGAGCCTTAAGAGGCTTCTACCAGGCGGGAAGGGGAACATAGTGCTTGTAAAACTCCTCCCAGGTCAGGTTGGTGAACTCTGGGATATATTAAAGGGACTAATAGCAACATCATTACCTCCTACTACATACAACAGTGCAAGAAGATTAAACAAGGTTTTAGAAGCTCTACTCTGTGGAAAGCTAGTATGCTGGCTCCTCCACGCTGGAGGTAAACCAGCAGTTGTTATTGTAACTGGTCTTGTTGAGGACGATTATACAGAGGCAAGGAATATGTTGATATTCTCCCTCAACATTATTGACAGGTTAAGTAAGGAAGACTGGAAGCAAGGTATGGCTACTCTAAAAGAACATGCTAGATTGGCTGGCTGTGGTGCTGTGATATTCTACAGCTCTAACAAGGCCATTATCAAGCGTGCTAGAGAGTTGGGAGCTAGAATAGAAAGCGCATTCGGTCTGTTTGATATTAACTAAATTCAATTATTGAATTTAGTGGATAATGGAGGAAACTATAATGGGTTCAAGTGGTGGTGGTGGATCTTCAGGGTTGGTGGAATATCATGCGGATATTCAGGATAGGCATAATGCTTGGTTAGACCAGATGGCTGTCTTGACAGACGATGTAATAGACGGAACTACTGTCAATCCTTATTCAATAGCATATACACATAATCCTGAGGACGACTTCACTGGTGTTGATGATCAGGCTAATAGGTACCTAAGACTCTTAGTGAACTACGAGCCAGAGACTTCATATAGAAGGGCCTTTGAGGTCTCCGAGGATCTTATTACAACTAGCTCCTATCTATCTGAATCTTCCTTGAATAGTCTTGTAGATAACTTTGAGGAAGATGAGTCTGCTACATACCAGCGGAGTATAAATAGCTTCAGTGCAGGTATGGCTGATATAAATGCTGTGCAATCAACTGCCTTTGTGGTTGGCTTGGCTAACCTAGAAGCTCAATTTGAGCGAGGTGTTAGTAAGTTCAGAACCCGGCTCCAGCTTGAATATGAGGCTAAGAGGCTGCAGTTTACACTCCAGATTACTCAAGATATAGCCAACGCTGACACTAACAGAATCTCAATGTATAATCAATCTTCGCATTACTTAGGTGAACTAACTCGAGTAAAATCTGTACTAATGCGTGAGTTTCTTGAACGTGATCTTGACTTATCGGTGAAGGAAGTAACCTTCCCTATGACTGTCTTGCAGTATGCAGGTAACTTGCTCGCAGCTCCTGCTGGTGGTACTGTTGTATCTGGTGCAGACAAGCCAGGCAACCCTGTTATGAGTGCTGTGGGAGGTGCTATGTCTGGGGCAGCTACTGGTGCTGCGATGGGTAGTGTAGTACCAGGAATTGGTACTGCTATAGGTGCTGTTGCAGGTGGTCTCTTAGGTTTAGGTGCTTCATTTATGTAATAAATAGGAGGTAATTATAATGGCTTTAGGTATGCCTGGAATGGGTATAGGTGGGCTGCTTGGTAATGTACTAGGGCGAGGAGCTAGCGGTGGTGGTATGGTAACTAAGAGTCCTGTTCCTGGACTAGAACTACTCTCTGGCCTCTTCGGTGGAGGAGGGGGTCAGAACAGTCCTCTTGGTGGTCTTCTCGGTGGTATAGGAGGAATCCTCCCGCTCATATATCTATTCAGTCAACTATTTGGTGGAGATAGTGGAGGCGATAAGAAGGAACCTACCGCTGGTGCTGTTACTCCAGCTGCTGCTCCTAGTGGTGTACAACCTGGAGGTGCACCTGCTCCTGCTCCTATGCAGGCAGCTCAGCCTCAGCCTACACCTATGCCTGCTTGGCAACAGTACCGTGATCCAGCCAGTGGTACTCCATCTGGTCCTGGTACTCCAGCAGCACAGCAAGCAGTAGCACTTCAAAATCAGCCTGGCTTCTTTGGTCAGATGGGGCAGGCTCTTCAGGATCCTGGAGTAATAGCAATGCTAGGCAACATGGGAGGTCAGCTCAACCCTCAAGGTCCAATGGCAGGAGCTGGTCAATATGCTGCTGGTGTTGCTCAGAATAAATCAGCTTGGGATTATCAGCTAGATACCCTAAGTAAGCTATTTGCAGGGCAGTCTCCTGGAGGACCGTCCCCTTTCTAACAGGCCCTGTATCTTGGTCGCAGGCTGCAGGGCTACCAGCTGAATCTATGTCTAAGCCTTTTGATATGTACTCTAATATTAAAGGGCTTGAAATGTCTATGGGTAGAGAGGGTAGAGCAGAAGAGATGCACGAGTTTGATGTACAGAAGGCTGAGGCTGAGGTTGCTGATATACCAATCGCTCAGGCGTTGAGGGAACTGCAGCTACTCAGAGCTCGGAATCCTCAAGCTGAGCTAGTTAAGCATGAGGGAGGTCTGTATCTCATAGATGAGGCTGGTAACATTGAGAAGACTATCATAAAACCTCCAGGTATTAAACCTTCTACTATAACATCTGGTCTTAAGCTAACTCCAGATGGGTGGGTTCCTTATACTGTTACAAGAGACCCAATCACAGGTGGGCTTGTATCAGAGACAGGTGGTTCTATACCTGGTTTGCCTGTTGAGGCTGATATGTGGCCTGGTATTGAGCGGACTGTAAATGTGCAGATTCCAGAGATCTCTCTAAAACCTGCTGATATGTACTTCCTACCTCCAGATCTACAAAGAGAGCTATATGCTAAGGCACCTAAGGTAGAGCAAGATAGAGCTAGGTTAACTAATCTACTCGCCTCTCTTAGAGGTCCTCAGCTGGACATAGATTCTAGTACTTACAATCCTGTAGATGTTACTAATATTGATAACTGGCCTACTGATCTACGACCAGTTGCATTGATGATCTTAGAGCGAGATCCTGCCTACCCTAAAGGTCCTGTATCAGTTGAGACTGAGGAAGAGTTGTATGCTTTACTGGATAGAGTTAGAACTGGAGAGTACTCAGTAGCTAGAGCTGAGGCTAGATATGCTGAACCACCTACTGCTGAGATGACACCTGATGAGATAGCTAATAACCACCTAAGGAGGTTGGGACTCTAATATGCCTTATACTAAAGAACAATATAAAAGTACATTAGATCAGGTACGAGCCAGCCCTAAATGGGTAGATGCAACTGATCAGCAGAAGATGTCTGTACTTACTGATGTAAGCAACCAGATGGGGTTTCCACTTGGTGGTGTACCAGGAGGTACATTCCTCAGGTCACAGTCAGCTCCTGCTCTATCCTCAGTTGAGGTTGAGAAACAAGAGAGGGCTGCTATTAAGCCACCTTCAGGCTCTAGGATGTCCCTACTAGAGCGTACTGCTCGAGGTCTTGGTGGTGGTCTCATTGCTCCATATCTTGCAGGTAGACAGAAAGCAGCTGCAGAGAAAGTAGAGTTCCAAGATATGATTGAGTATGCAGAGGCTACTGGAAGAGAGAAACCAGCACGACCACTGCTTCCTGGAGATAAGTTTAGTAAGCTCTCTCCTTATGATCGTGAAACCAGGAAGCTATTCGAGAAAGAATTTATGGAGCCTCAGCAGGAGGCAATGAAAGCATACCAGAAAATCCTTTATGATTCAGGTGCACTAGAGGATCAGGTAGATATGTTTGGTGTACCTGCTGCTAAGACAACAGCTGAGAAGGCTGCAGATATAGTTGGTGGGCTGAGTGCATTTATTCTAAAGGTTGCTGCTGCGAGACGTATGCTACCTAAAGGCTGGCTAGTAAAGCATCCTCATCTAGGTGAAGCACTTGCTTGGGAGGCGTCTAATCTTGGGACAGGTGTACCAGTTGGTCATGGCGCCCTGATGTCGAGAACTCTAGGTCTCATATCCAGCATCAAGACTGGCAGCTTCTGGGGTGAAGCTGGTAAGATGGGTATGACTTCCTCAGGGTTTGCTGCGTTGACTGCTATCACAGGTGGGAAGATGGATGATATTATCTTGAATGCCCTTATACCACCTGCACTATCTGGCTTGAGAGGATTTCCTGAATTTAAGAGTAGAGCTAAACAGAAGATGGCTAATGCTAGGTCACTGGAGGAGCACCTAGATGCAGTAACTGAGATAAATGCTGAGATTAAGGTGCTGTCTGGTGCAGCGGATGTTACTGCTAAGTTGATGGAACGTAAGGGTGCACCTGAGCCTGCTGAGCTGAAGCCTGCAGCGAAGGCTGAGGAGCTGCCACCAAAAGAAGATGCCGTAAGACAATCAGAACGCCTGGAGCTCCAGCGCATCAGCGACAAGGTAATGGAAGGAGAGCCTCTGACAAAAGAAGAGCAAGCATATACTGAGCGAATGAAGCTCAAACATGGTGATCCTACAGCCAGCCCTATTGGTCAGGATGCTCCTGCTACCAACCCACAGAAGGCTGAAGCTCATAAGATTGCAAGGAGACTCAAGCTAACAGACGAAGCTCGTAGGGATATTGCTGAAGAGACAACTGGTAAGAGGTCTATGGTAGATATGACAGCAGGACAGGCAGGAGAGTTTATATCCGCGCTAAGGAGGATGGAAGGAAAGGGAGGTGAGAAAAGTGCCAGAGAAATACGAGAAGATAAAGCAGTCACTCCTAGACAGAGGCTTGAGCTTGAAAGAGGCAAAGAGGTCAGCGGCAAAGATATACAACGCTCAGAGGAAGTCAAGCCAGCGACCAGTGAGTCCAAGCTATCACAGGAACGGAAAGCAGCAGACAAAGAGGAGGTGGTGGGAAGACTAGAACGTGCTGAGGAGGCTGAGAAGGCTGCAGAGCCTCCTTTCCTATCAAAGGAAGCTAAGGAGTTCTCAGATATCTTTGATGAGAATACCAGCACTGCAGCATCCTTGAGAAAGATGACTCCTGCTAAACTTAAAAGTTTAGTAAGAGATGCTGTTTGGGATACAACAGGTGATGTGAAGGCAGCAATGAGGAAGCTTGGGTATGAGGGGGATAAGGCTATTACTCAGATTATCCTAGGTAAAGGTTCTCAACCTAGATCTGACAATTTCCTTAGGCGAGCTCTAAAAATATTTAGAGGTGCAAGTGCTAAGTGGATGAAGCTGATTGCTAAGACTATTATAGCTAGGCGAGCTGAGACTATCTGGAGATACAAGCCTGGATATAAACGAGATATAACACCAGAGCAGGCTAGAGCTCACATTGAGCACATTGAGAGTTTACCAGAGGGTAAGTCTATAATGAGTACAGTTAATAAGTTCTTTGGACAGATGAGGCTTCCTCTTGATAGAATGCTAAAGCACGAGATCATTACCCAGAAACAATATGATGATCTAGTTGCAAAAGGAGACTATAGTCCTCTAGCTATGATTGAGGCTATAGAGCCAATCTATAAAGAGGGCAAGAGTGTTGTAGGTTCTGGACTACCACCACTTAAGGATGCTATGCTAAAAACAGCTGAGAGTGATCCTAGAGTACTATTAGATATAGTACTTAGTAGAACAGAGGCTAGAATTGGGAAGAATGATATACTAAGGTCTCTAGCTAATGTTGCTAGAGAGATTCCAGACAACCTTTTTGTAATGCTGCCTAAGGAGCGATTCCGAATAAAGCAGAAGAGATCAAAGGGAGAGTCCCTAACAAAGGAAGAGCAGGCACGTATCGAGCAGGTTACTGAGAGAGTAGAATATAGAGAGAAGGGTAAGGCAGCAGAGCTACTGGTTAATAGGGATATAGCTAATGATCTCCTGACAAAAGGACCTGAGATGTCAACGCAGCTAACAACAGCTATATCTTGGCTAACGTTAACTAGACCTCTGAAGTTCTTTGCTACTGGTGTGAATATAGAGTTTGCTGTTACTAACGTGCCAAGAGATGTAGCATTGATAATGATAGCTTCTAAGGAATATAGTTCAACTATACCTATAGCACTAGGTCAGATAACAGCAGATATGGCAGTTGTTGCTAAGGATGCTGCACTTAGACAAGGTAAGTACTACGATGCCCTTGCAGAGGCTGGTGGTCTTATAGGTAACACTCTCACCATGCAGGGGATAGCACCTGGTAGGAGTCTTGCACGGAAGGGTATGGCTAAGTTAGGTGTTGTAGTTGATGTACTGGCATGGACAGGTCAGACCTCAGAGCTCATAACAAGGTTAGCACTATATCGAAGAACACTACAGAATAGAGTAGAGAAGGGTGTACCTTATGAGCAGGCTGTTCTAGAAGCAGCTGCTGAATCTAGAAATTACTTAGATTTTAGTCAAGGTGGCTGGCTGATTAAGGCTCTTGATGCTGGCGTACCATATATAGGCCCAGCTATACAAGCTACAAGAGGGTTCTGGAGGGCAGCTAAAACTGACTTCCCAAGATTCATCTATCAAATGGCACAGATAATAGGTATGGATGCTTTGATGAAACTAGCCTTTGCTAAGTCTATGGAGGAGAATAAGGGGGATGTATCTGATGCTATGAAACTCAACTACTTTACCATTGCTCTACCCAAAGGGATGTTCTATATAGATGCTGATGGTAATAAGAGGCAAATGTATGCTACCATTGCAAGGGATCAGTCACAGAGGTGGGCTGGTGTCTTAGGTGGGTTAGCAGCTGCTGCTATATCAGGTAAAGAGCCAAGTGTATATGGTGTAAGTGTTAAAAATGCTAGGGCTGCAATTAAGGAGTTCCTACCTTTCTTTCCTGATACTGATGTAATACCTCCTACAATTAAAGCACTTGGTGGATACTGGGCTAATTGGGACTACTGGAGAGGGGAGCCTATCTGGAAAGGTGCACCAGTGAGTGATGTTACTCTAGAGTTTGATGCTTCAGTGCATCCCTTTATTAAGGCAATGGCACAGAAGATGGGGCTGTCTCCTATAAGAATTGAGTATGCTCTTAATCAGGTATTTACAGTTAATAATATGTATGCTCAGATAGCTAACATGCTAACTGGTACTGCCTTTGAGAAGCTAGATGATGCTAATAGAGAGATGGTAATGAAGGAGATGCTTACCAAGTTTCCAGCAGCTCGTAGGTTGTTTAGATCTGCCTCTCCAGACTGGATGGTAGGTGAGAGGGAGAGGTTGAGAGAGACAGAGCTTCAAGAGAATACAGAATCACTAATACAAAGGAGGAATATCAAGGAGCTTGTTGAGAAGATGAAGGAGGATCCAGAGGGTAGGAATCTTGAACTGCAGAGAGAGCTTATAGACTTTATAGATGCTGTTCCCGTCTTTGATAAGGAGAGAGTGATTGAGGCATATTCAAAGGAGTTGTGGAGGGAGGGTATACCTAACACCTGGTGGTGGGCATCTATTGCAGGGCTAAAAGCTCCAGGTCGAGCTGAAGCATTTTATAGGAGATATAAAGACTCCTCTCCTGAGATGCAGCAGAAAATGATGGACTGGTCTCTGCAAGCTATAGGTATTAGAGGTGAGCAATTCTCTATACTTCTTTCTGAGATGATGATGACAGCTGACACTGACACTGGTCAGAGGGAGGTTCCTTCGACTGCTCTGACAGGGTATTGATCTCCTCAGTGGTATGGGCTACAGCATACTCAAGTTGCGTGTCGTTCATCTTAGCTAGCGATAATAGAACTGTGGTTAAGAGGTTAGCTTTCTGTAAGCCATCTCTATACCCTTTTAGATATTCTATCGAATCCAAAGTAATCTCCATTCCACTAAATTCAATAATTGAATTTAGTTAATCTTTATTATCTCCCACCCCATAGTGGTATCTAGTAAGCTTCTCTAGCTTATCGAGCCGTTCTGTTATACCGGTGATCTGGCTAAAGAGACCAATAATCAGTAGGCCCTGCCGATCTGTAAGTGGCCGCTTATGGAACTCCTGTATATCCTCATTGAAAACTTTTTGGCTAGTCCATCCATATAGTCTTCAGTCGTTGCCATATCTATCACCTCCTATCTCTCTATTTATGGGTGGACTTAGGTCCTCTAGGAGCTGAACTCCACTCATATATACAACCTAAGTCATACCCAAGATGCTCTATTGCTTCAGTGACTCTAGTCATCTCCTCCACTAGCTTAGCTACCTTCGCTTCCAGTTTCATTATTTGACCTTCCATAAGAGCACGTTTACCTGCTTGATCTTCAAATACTCTATCAATAAATCCCATTCCCTCTGCCATCACTCTCACCTCTCTTATATTTAATAGAAGATTTTCGTTCTATAGCACTTAATGCAGATATGAAACTTTGATACCCTAAGTACTTTACCCTCTTGCTTAGGTGGACTAAGTAGAATAGCTCCTGGCCTCATTAACTCTTTTCCACACGAGCTACATTTTATCTTTAACATCCTCTCACCTCCCAACACTATTACGTAGTTCTCTAAATCTACACTCCCAGAAACTCGCCATGTAGTGGTAGGCTGCTGCTAGACTGACAAAGTGACCATGTATCTTGCAGGCACAGTTGTAATGTATTGACGAGGTACCCTTATCTCCATCCCACGATATAAGGTAAAATCGCCTTTTCTTAATTACACTTCCACTGTGCTCACTTGCAGTTATGCTATCATCATTCCACTTTCTTAGCAGGTCTTTACCTGTAACTACAGTACAATCCATATCTCTCACCTTCTATCTCCCAACAAAAGTAATAACTATATCCTCTCCAACTCTCTCTCTCTTACACAACTTCATAGCTACCATAGTATCTATCACTCTCATCAACTCAGTTTTATCTACGTCTCTGCTAAACATCCTCATCAGCTCACTGAAGCTAATCTGCTTCCTCTCCTCTATACACGCTATAGCCTGAGCTATAACAGGCGCTGATCTACTCTTCCCAACACCTGCAAACGTGCCTGGCATACCTATCTCCGTCCTCTCCAACAACCCAACAGCACTACTAAAATCCTCCTGTGCTAAGAGCATACCACCTCCTCTAGCAGCATTAAGTATCATTGATAGCTTCTTCATATGTACTTGCCTTCGGCTGTTATACCCTACAAGAGTAGAGTCTGTAAACACAGGGAACTGCTCACTCTTCAGATACCACTCAGTATAGCTTTCCATCCACTCTTCAGTTACCTTATACTCACCATATATGGTGCTTATCTCCTCCAGATCTCTATGCAGTACTTCCTCTAACCTCTTATCGCTGTCAGTTAGAAATGGTGCTGGTACTATCTTACCCTTCCTACTCTCAAAGACAAACACCATTCTACTCGCCAGCCCTCCACCAATAAGATTATCTGGTATGCTGCTCTGCAGCAGCTCAGGTGTAGTAGCACCAATGAGGTTAACCCAGACTCCAGTAATATGATCCACTCCTTGTGTCTTGGTCTCGTATCTCCATCTATCCTTACAGTCAAACCAATCTGCTAAATAGGTCATTAGCTCTAGGTTAGCATAACCAAGGAAGACAGTTAGCTCCTGAGAATATATAGTCATAGATGAGTCTAAGGACATAGAGCCATCAGGGAAGTGAGTAGTGTCGCTACTCTCTGCTAGCACGTTGCATAGCTTCTCCTTAGTTGTAGCATCTGCTGCTAGATTAACACCTAAGTTAGGGTTAGATAGAAACCTCTCCCCTGATGCAAGAGCAGTTCCCTTTCTACACTTACCAGCTG
>SDBT01008551.1_pt1 | contig 16705 bp, 14 predicted proteins | sample 2277101 | NCBI WGS metagenome assembly SDBT01 (sample SAMN10404973, study PRJNA504765) | marine sediment metagenome | isolation source: marine sediment core GS10_PC15, 103 cmbsf | place: Arctic Ocean: Southern Knipovich Ridge | collected 2010
CTCCCCGCGTAGCCGGCGACAGGGCCTCCCCGCGTAGCCGGCGACAGGGCCTCCCCGCGTAGCCGGCGACAGGGCCGAGGAACGACAACCTGTACGGGTTAGCGAGGCTGTAACAGCGCATCAAGAGGAGAGCATACGACAGGAATCGAGGACTGTGTCATTTTCGCTGTTCCAAATGTCGTGATGAAGCCGACAAATGGGAATGGAGGAGTTGTAAGAATCGGTCTGTTTGACACGTTTTGAACGCCCCCGGACAGTTACGTATTCTTCTCGGAATGACTAGAGCGAAGGCTACCGATGACTAGACGATCGCGGAGTTTGTGGAAAATCGCCGCGCCAGCGATCGCAGTGTTCACGGTCGGTTGCCGATCGGCGGATCAAGTCCATGATCCGGAATTTGCGCGGGACATGCATCGGGTTTACGAGGCGAGAACCTTGCCCCCGGGCGCGGCACTGAGCCCGGTGATAGACGAACTGGGCGGTCCCCATCCGGTGGATACGTATGTCCGACATGCATTGGTACAGAATCCGGACATCCAGGCGGCTCGCAAGCAAGTCGAGGCCGCAGCGTTTCGGGTTCCGCAGGCGTCCAGTCTGCAGGACCCCATGTTCAAGATGACGACCTACCCCGAGCCGGTGCAAACGGCGGCAGGCCAGCAGGAGTTTTCGGTAAATGTTAGCCAGAAGTTCCCCTGGTTTGGCAAGTTGCGGGCCCAAGCGGATGTTGCCGAATTCAGCACGAATATTGCCCGGGCGCAGCTTGCGGCGGTCGAGCTTAGCGTCATTGAGGAAGTCAAGCGAACCTACTACGAGTTGTATTTCGTCCAGCAATCGATTCGGATTACGGAAGCCGACCGAACGTTGCTGGTCGACTTGACGAAGATTGCCGACGCGAAGTACCGAACGGGCACCGTTAGCCAACAGGATGTGCTTCGGGCACAGTTGGAAGTTTCGAATCTAGAGCAACAACTGGTTCGTCTTCGGCAAGAGTTACAGAGCGCCCAGGCCCGGCTTAGCCGCTGGCTGCACATCTCTCCCGACACGCTGGTCTTGGCGCTGGACCAGCTACCACCAGAGCAAATCCCCTCCGACCTGCAGCTGCTTTATGCGAAAGCGACCGAATCACGGCCGGAGTTGCATGCTCAGTTGGCGGCGATCCAACGGGACCGGCGGGCTGTCGAGCGTACCAGGCTCGACTACTACCCGGACCCGACGTTGGGGTTGACCTGGATCGATACAGCCACGGCCGGCATCAGCCCGATGGCGAACGGCCGCGACGCCGTTCTTCTCGGCGTGGGCTTCAACATGCCGATCTATCGCAAGCGGCTCGAAGCGGGTGTTCGCGAGGCCGAAGCACGGACGGTGGCCGCCACAAGGCGGTACGACTCGATGAAAGATCGAACCGAGGAACAGGTCAAAGACCTCTTCGTTCGAGTCCAAAGTCAGCAGGAATTGTTGGTGTTGCTTCGCGAAGACATCATCCCCAAAGCAGATCAGACGCTACGCGTGTCGTCATCGGCCTATCAGCAAGGCGAGGTCGACTTCCTTCAATTGATCGATAACTGGCGTCAACTCCTGAAGTTCCAACTTGCTTATCAGCGTCAGGAATCGCAACTTCGGCAAACACTTGCATCGTTGGAAAGAGTCGTCGGCGGGTTTGACGCCTACGACGCAGCCACCATCAGGCATGAGCCATGAAAACCGCCAGACTTCTCCTACTCGCCGTCGCCCTGCTGGGGTCATCTCTTCTGTCCGGCTGCGCTTCGTCGTACCACGACTATCCATGCGGCAAGGTTCCATACTGCTACTGCCCGCCGGCGCCTTTGCCGCACACCGATTACTGCGCTTGTCCGACCTGCGTGGCATCGAAGTACCTCAGTCGACCTCAGCAGACGCCGACTATACCCGAAGAGGCCGGCTCTGCCGACCAATGATCACTTGGCTGTCGCCCTTTCGCCGACCGAGTTTTCCAGCTTGACAGGCCTCGCCGCCCTGCGCATAATCCCACATCGTCTGCGGACCCGCCTGCTTAACAGGATGGCAGATTGGCCTAATCATGCTGAGAGAGACTGACGATACTACGCGAGGCCGGCAACGACACCGGCCAAGCTAGCTGAATGGAGTCGGACAGTGGTCACACGGCTTTTGCATCGGCGAATATCGAGAATTGCGGCGTGCCTCGCTGCGCTGATGCTCACGCTTCCCGTGCCGGTCGCTCCTGTATGTGGATGCAGCCTGGACAACCTCTCGGGAGAACATAGCGAGCGGCCTCGCGCCGAAGAATCGAGTTCCGTCCGCAATGCGTGTTGCGACTCCCACGGCACCGCCACCATCAAGAGTGCATGTTGCGATCTTCGTGACAGCGAGCGGCCGAGTTGCTGTTCTTCAGTGCTATCGGGACGAACTTCTGCTCAGCGCTCCGACGGGTCGTGCAACTGCGGGCCGTCCTGTGCGTGTAGCCAGGATCAGGTTCCCGATCCGCCGACGGGTCCCGTGAACCAAACGAGTGCCACGGGAGAACAAGCGGCCGCCGCTTCAGCGACTTCTCTTCCCGCACAGGGTGATGCGGGCGGTTCTCAAATGGAACGCCGACAAGGCTGCACCGGCGGCCCGGCCACCTCCCTCGAGCGTTGCATTCTGCTTTCGTGCTTCGCACTCTGATTCTGTCCACCGAGGGGAGCTGCGCGCATCGTGACCGCGTAGAAACGTCCCTTTCTCTAGGGCCCTAGCGAGCCCCCCAACGAAGGGCTTACTGGGGAGCGTGAAAGTGGCACTTCGAGAGGACAAGGCAACCGTTGTGGGGTGTGAGTTCCTTGACTGTGAAGTGGGCGTCGGGTATCATTGAGGATCTGAGTAGGAGCATTTTGTGCATTGGGAGCAACAGATGGCAAACGGAAGACGGTTCTTGGCGGCGGGGATGGCGCTTGTCCTGAGCGTCTGCGCTGTCGTACCGTCTGCCGCGATGTCGCCCCCAAGTTGCGGTGAACGTGACCACGCTGACTGTTGCTGCCGGATGCGCGAGCAGCAGAATTCTGGTGGGCATTCGTGCTGCCAGAAGAAGGAAGCCGCCGTACACGTTTGTCAATGTCGGCAAGATCAACCACAGCCGGCGGACATTCCAAACCGCAACAATTCACGCCCGGATCGCGATTCGGCGTTGAAGGTGGCAGATGTGGCAGATGTTCAAATCGCGGATTTGAGCCACCGGTCACGTCGCTGCGACTCTCCTACCGGGTTCCTATCGGACGCTCCGCCACGCTGGCAGTCGGTCGCTTGCATCTGGTTGTTCTAAAGGCCGCGATAGCGGTGCGCACTTATCGCTGCGCGCCCGATGCGTCCCGCCGACATTCAGGGCCACTCCTCTGAAGCGAGACCGAAACCACGGATTGTCGGGCTCTTGATCGTGCGCGAGTTATCGCACGCGAGAAACGAACCGTCCGAAATCCGTATCACTCAACCGGTACAAGCTGCGCCTCGTCAGTTGCCACGGCACACGCGGGCTGCACGCAGAACATACACCTCAGTTCAACCATTATCAGGAGGACCTGTTCATGGCCGATCAAGAAAGTACAGCCAGCACCACGAGGCCCGACACGACCGCACCGAGGGCAAGGTTCCAGTGGGCGGGATTCCGCTCGTGGATGAAAACGTTCATTCAACCCCTGTTGATCATCGCAAGCGGCGTCGTGCTGATCTTTCTCTTGGGGTTGGCGCAGCGTTTGGGCTGGATTTCAGCAGGCGGCGGCGCGCAAGTCCAAGCCACGGCGGCCGTGTCGAACACTCGTTACATCTGTCCGATGATGTGTACGCCGCCGCAGACGGAACCGGGACGTTGTCCGGTCTGTGCCATGGAGTTGGTGCCGACGTCGTCCGGGGGGGGTGACTCGGACGGAATGTCGATCAACATCCAGTCGGCCGCACGGCGCCTAGCGAACATCCAAACGACCGCTGCCCGTTCGATGCCGCTTACGCGATCGATCCGCACCGTGGGTCAGATCGAGTATGACGAGGGATCGCTGGCCACGATTGCGGCTTACGTCGACGGACGAATTGAACGGCTCCTGGCGTCCTACACGGGTGTCCGGGTTCAAGCCGGTGAGCGCATGGCGTTGGTCTATTCGCCCAAGCTTTACAGTGCCCAGGTCGAGCTGGTTGAGGCCAAACGAGGCCTGGATGCTTCGGCAAATGCGACGCTTGCCCGAGTGAAGGAGATGCAGCTTGGTCTGTTCGAAGGCGCTCGCCAGAAGCTGGTTGAGTTGGGTATGACCCGAGATCAGGTCGCGGAGCTTGAAAAGAGCCTCCAGCCCGCCAGCCGGATGTATATTTGCGCCCCGATTGGCGGAACGGTCATCGAGAAGCTGGCTGTCGAGGGCCAGTATGTGAAGACGGGCCAGCCGATTTATCGAATCGCCGATTTGTCCTCGGTGTGGCTGCTGTTGCAGCTTTTCCCAGAGGACGCGGCCCACGTACGCTACGGTCAACGAGTCGAAATCGACGTCCAGTCATTGCCGGGGCGCAAGTTGGCCGGACGCGTTGCCTTCATCGACCCCATGGTCGATCCGAAAACGCGAACCGTGGGCGTTCGGGTCGTGCTACCCAATGAACACGGCATACTAAAGCCGGGTGATTATGCAACGGCAGACATCGCAGTGGATATCCTTCCTTCCCAGGCGCCGGCGGGACAGCTCGTCTACGATCCCGAGATGGCCGGTAAATGGATAAGTCCCCGGCACCCCCAAGTGATCGAGGACCAGCCCGGAACCTGTCGACTATGTGGGATCGATCTGGTCCCGACCTCCGAATTCGGGTTCGCCGACCAGCCGGTTTCAGAGCGTGATGTGATCGTGGTCCCGCGTAGTGCGGTCCTGATGGCCGGTGAAAACAGCGTCGTCTACGTGGAAACCGACCCGGGCCGCTTCGAGCTTCGTCTCGTGGTGCTTGGCCATCTCAGTACCGAACAAGCGGTGATCCTCGAGGGCATCAGCGACGACGAGCAGGTGGCCGTTTCCGGCAATTTCCTGATCGATTCCGGGATGCAAATGGCGGGCAATCCGTCGCTGATCGATCCCACCAAGGTCCAACCCGACCTCGAACTGAACGAGTCCGACTCGGCCAAAATGATTGCCGCGCTTTCGAAGCTCTCGCCCGACGACCGGGCACTGGCGGAAGACCAAGAGATCTGCCCGGTGACTAAGCTGCCCCTGGGTTCGATGGGCATACCACCGAAAGTCGACGTGAACGGCCGGTCGATCTTCATCTGCTGCAAGGGTTGCGAAAAACGCTTGCTGACCGATCCGGACAAGTATCTCACCAACCTCGATCAAACCACCAGCCAAGACAAAGTGGACCCCGAAATCACCGCGGCGCTGGCGAAACTCTCTCCACAAGACCGAGCGTTGGCCGAAAAGCAACGGATCTGCCCCGTTACGGAACTCCCGCTGGGCTCGATGGGCACACCACCGAAGGTCGACGTGAGCGGCCAATCCGTTTTCCTTTGTTGTGAAGGCTGTCGAACTCGCCTGCTGCGTGAGCCGGCAAGACACCTCGCCAACCTGTCCGAGGAGGCTGTCCAATGATCAGGAAGATACTCGATTTCTGCATGCGTGAGCGATTGGTCGTTGTGGTGGGAATGATCGTGGTGTTTGGCTACGGCTGGTATTCCACGCAAAAGGTACCGCTGGACGCAATCCCCAACGTGGGTGAGAATCAGGTGATCGTGCTCGTGCAGTGGATGGGCCGGTCGCCGAAGGACATGGAAGACCAGATCACCTATCCGCTCTCCGTCGCCTTGCAGGCCGTGCCGGGGGCGAAAAGCGTGCGCGGCAAGAGCATGTTCGGTTTCAGCTTCGTGCAGGTCACGTTCGGCGACGAAACCGATTTCTATTGGGCACGCTCCCGCGTTTCCGAGCAGCTGTTAAGCGTCTCGAATATCCTGCCCGAGGGCGTCGCGCCCGTGCTCGCACCCGACGCGACGGCGATGGGACAGATTTATTACTACGTGCTCGAACCGCCCGAAGGAATGGATCTGGCCGAACTGCGGTCGAAGCAGGACTTCTTCATCAAGTACGCCCTGCAATCCGTCGACGGCGTGGCCGAGGTCGCATCGATCGGTGGGTACGTCAAGCAATATCAAATCGACGTCGATCCCGACAAGCTGCGATACCACAATATCCCGCTCAGCAAAGTCATCGACGCGGTGAAAGCGTCAAACATCGACGTCGGTGCCAAGACGGTGGAAGTCAACGGCATGGAGTTCCTCGTCCGCGGCAAGGGTTTCATCGGCTCGGGCAAGACCGAGCCGGAGACGCTCGAGCAGATCGAAAACACGGTCATACTGACCCGCGATGGAATTCCGGTCCGTGTTCGTGATTTGGCCCAAGTTCAAATCGGTCCCGCATTTCGGCGCGGGGCGCTCGACTACAACGGACACGAAGCGGTCGGCGGTGTCGTGGTGATGCGTTATGGCGAGAACCCACGCGAGGTCATTAAGCGAGTCCAAGCCAAAGTCGACTCCCTGGAGTCGGAACTCGATGGAATCAAGATCAACGCCGTCTACGACCGCACCATCTTGATCGACGAAACCGTCGGCACCCTGTCCGAAGCCTTGGCGCATGAACTGCTAATCACGATCGCCGTGATCATCTTGTTCCTGCTGCACGTGCGGGCCAGCCTCGTCATGGCCATTACCTTGCCGATGGCCGTCTTGATGTCGTTCATCGGCATGAAGGTATTCGGCGTCGACGCTAATATCATGTCGTTAGCGGGCATCGTGATCGCCATCGGGACGATGGTGGACATGGGAATCATTATTATGGAGAACATTTACGGTGGCCTGAGCGATTGGGAGGCAGAGGGTTCGCCCGACGGGTCTGAAGGGCGAATGAAAGTCATTCGCGAATCGGCTGCCGAAGTCGTGCCGGCCGTGATCACGGCGGTCAGCACGACGGTGGTCAGCTTTCTGCCCGTGTTTCTATTGACCGGCCGCGACCATCGACTCTTTGCGCCCTTGGCCTGGACGAAGACTTTTGCGCTGATCTCCAGTCTGATCGTGGCGGTGACGGTCGTGCCGATGCTCTGTCGCGTTCTTCTGAAGAGTTCACGCGCACCGCGGTGGGCGAGCATCTTGGCGGGGCTGGCGTTTGCCGGTCTGAGTGGCGGCCTGTGTTACTTCGTCTGGGGTGACCGCGTTGGGCCTAATCGCCTCTGGGTGACCGGCGCGGTTGCCGCTGCCGGTTTTCTCGCCGGTTGGTGGATGACTCGCGAGAAGATTCGCCCCATGGAGGAAAACCCTGCCAGCCGGTTCGTTCGGTGGATCTATGCCGGCAGGTTGCGCCTTGCGCTGGACCACAAGATGTTGATGCTGTCGTTTCCGGCGGTACTGGTCGTCTTGGGACTGGGAGCCTTTTTTGGTTTGCCGACCGTTCTACGCCCGGTCGAGAAGGCGTTTGCCGCGCTCGGAGCCGATCTGAACAACGTGCCCGGTTATGTGAAGGCCAAGCACACTTTCACCGGACTGAAAAGCGACGACTGGATCGCGCTGGATGAAGGAAGCTGGTTCTACATGCCCAGCTTGTATCCGGCCGCCAGTTTTTCCCAGGCGATGGAGGTATTGCAGACGCAAGACGTGCTGATCCACCAGATTCCCGAAGTCAAAGACGTGCTCGGCAAGATCGGCCGCATCGAGTCGGCGCTCGATCCCGCCCCGGCGGCAATGATCGAAACCTACGTCATGCTCGAACCTCGTGAGAAGTGGCGCGAGGGCATGACCGAAAGGAAGATCTGGGACGAAATCAACAAGGTGGCCACGCTGCTGGGTATCACCCCGGCATCGCCGCTGCAGCCCATCGAAGGCCGCGTCGTCATGCTGCAAAGCGGCATCAAGGCGCCGATGGCCGTGCGGATTTACGGCGACAGTCAATCCGATTTGGAGAAGCTGGGCGAAACGGCGCTGGCCGTGGCCGAACACTTGAAAAAGATCCATGAGGTCAATGCCGGGACCGTCAATCCCGATATCGTGATGGGCAAGCCGTACTTCGAGTTTGAAGTGGATCGCGAGGAAGCGGCCCGGTACGGCATGACCACGATGATGGTCAACCAGATCGTCTCCGCCGGGCTGGGCGGCCTGGATGTGACGACGACCGTCGAAGGCCGCGAACGCTATCCGATTCAGATTCGCTACCAGCGCGACGTCCGGGAACGCCTCGATGAATTGCATCAGGTGCCGGTGGTTACCCACACCGGCGACGTCGTTCCCCTGGGGCGACTTGCCGAGGTCACCACCACATGGGGGCCCGGTGCGATCAACAGCGAGGATGCCCGCCTGATCGCGCACGTCTCCTTCTCGCCGTCCGGCGCGACGGGTGACTTGGAGACCGTCGAAGCGGTGATGGATTCCCTGCGAAAGGCTCGCGAAAATGGCGATTTGAAGTTTCCCGAAGGCAACTTCGAGTTGCAGGCCGTGGGGTCGTTCCAGAATCAAATCGAAGCGAATCTGCGTTTGATGTGGATCGTTCCCACCGTGATGCTGGTCAACTTGATGCTGATCTATCTCACCTTTCGCAATTTCCCCATCTCGTGTGTGGTTTTTTCGGCCATTCCGGTGGCATTCTCCGGCGGCATGATAGCCGTGGCGATCATGGATGTCGATATGAATACGGCTATTTGGGTCGGCTTCATCGCGCTGTTCGGCATCGCGGTCGACGACGGCGTCGTCATGGCCACCTTCATCCAGCAGAAGCTCAAACGCCTCACGATAAGCAACGTTGAGGAGCTTCGCAGCGCGATTTATGAGGCCGGCTTGAAACGCATTCGCCCCTGCACGATGACGACCGTTACGACATTGGCGGCACTGATGCCGGTTCTGATCTCGACGGGACGTGGCGCGGACGTGGCCCGAGCGATGGCCTTGCCGGTTTTTGGTGGCATGCTGGTCGAGCCGCTGACATCCTTCATCGTGCCGACCCTCTATTGCGGCTACATGGAGTTCAAGATGCGAGTCGGCCTGCAGGATGACGTTTTCACAAGAATCGACGAAGAAAGGAAGGCTACATGAAATCGTCGGCGTTGACACGGCTTCTCAAAGTGGCATCCCTACAGCCCTTGACCCCGTAGTATAGTACGGGGTGTAGAATCAAAGCAGGGACGGGAGGTCGAGTCATGAAGCCATTGCGTATTGGGCAAGTTGCCAGCGATGCTGGGATCGGCGTGGAAACCGTCAGGTTCTACGAGCGACAGGGACTGGTCAAGGCCCCTCCTCGGAGTGCCTCGGGGTATCGAGAGTACCCGCCGGCGGTTGTTGCCCGATTTCGCTTCATCAGGCGGGCCAAGGAACTTGGCTTTACACTCAGGGAAATCAAGGAACTTCTCTCGCTACGGCTCGATCCGGCAACCACCTGTGCCGACGTGAAGGGTCCAGCGGAAGCGAAAATCACGGACATCGAAGCCAGAATTCGAAGTCTTCGGAAGATGAAGATGGCCCTGGTGAAGCTGACTGCGGTGTGCAGCGGACAGGACACCAGTAGCGAGTGTCCGATCCTCGAAGCACTCGACCAAGAGGAGAAAGTGTGGTGCAAGTCGAACTGATCTTCTCGGGGGACTGCCCAAACGCCGACGGTGCCAGGACGCAGCTATACCGTGCTTTCACCGAACTTGGGGCACCACCGCAATGGCAAGAGTGGGACGGCGGCGATCCTGCCAGTCCGGCACACGCGACCAAGTACGGGTCGCCAACCATCCTCGTTGATGGGAAGGACGTAGCCGGTTGCCTGCCGGCCGAGGAGGCCGACTGCTGCCGCCTCTATCGCGACGCAGCAGGACAACTGCAAGGTGTCCCTTCGGTAAAAGTGATTGCCGCAGCGCTACGAAGCAGCGGATCGCAGGCCACCCCGCCCGCCGACGTCAAGCGATCGAATCGCTCTCGAAGTTGGCTGGCGATCTTGCCTGCCGTGGGCGTGGCCTTGCTACCAAAAGTTGCCTGTCCGGCGTGCTGGCCGGCCTATGCCGGGTTGCTCAGTTCCTTGAGTCTGCCGCTGCTGACGGAGACGACCTATTTACTGCCGCTGACCGCTTTGTTCCTCGTTCTGGCGGTGGGATCGCTTGGATTTCGGGCCAAGAGACGTTGGGGACTCGCTCCCTTTGCTTTGGGAGTGCTTGCGGCAAGCCTGGTGATGGTCGGCAAGTTCGTCTTCGATTTCGAGCCGGCCTTGTATGGGGGGATCGCGATTTTGATCGCGGCCTCCGTGTGGAATTCCTGGCCGAGAACAAAGGCCATCGGGGACCTTTGTCCAGACGGTGCTCCGGCAAGGGCGTCCCATGAAATCGGGAGCACAGCCAATGAGGTGTACTCATGAGCGCGAAACGAAAGATTGAGGTCTTTAGTGCGGGATGCCCCGCCTGTGAAGAGGCGATCGCCCTGGTCAAGCGGGCCGCGTGTTCTTCTTGCGAGGTGAGCGTGCTGGACATGAATGATCCGGCCGTGGCCAGCCGGGCGAAGCGTCTGGAGATCCACTCGGTTCCCACCGTAGTGATCGACGACAAGCCGGCAGAATGCTGCGCCGGACGCGGGCCGGACGAAGCCACACTTCGGGCGGCCGGTCTGGGCGTGCCGATCACCTGATCCTGGATGATTGCGGTTCAGACCAAACCGCCCTGCTGCTTGTGGCGGAAGACATGGGAGTGCTGAGGATCTAAGCAAGCTGAAACGCTGGCCGGCTCGTGGCCTCAGTCAGATCGGTCTCACCGGTTGAAGTCAAGAAACCTGGGTTAACTCGAGACTGTAGCATCGAAATCGGGTTTTGGTGCTGACACGACGCGTGGTTTCGGATAGATTTCCCGTCCTGAATACATCAGGGGGGCGTTGCCAAGGAGGGCGTCGCCATGGCGGGACCGGGTCGGTACGTTCCAGATGCCACCGAGGGCATCACCTCCGTCGAGGATCTTCCCGAGACGAAGGTCACTGAGCGTCGTTGAAATCATCGTCGTTGCCGGACCGAAACTGCGTTGGAGAAACTGGCCCGGCTGCGGCGTCGAGTTCGACGCTTCAAGTCGATTGGCAAAACCTTGCAGAAGCTGTTTTCTTCCAACCGGAGAAAGCCCTGACCGTTTTGGATGACAAACTCCTTCCTTCCACCTCCAACGCCGTGGAACGAGGATACCGCCGTCATCGCAAGATGGTAATACTTCAGCCGCCTGAAGTTGGTATTGGCTGATTTCTGGAATTCGGTTACATCCATGTTTTATGGGAACCGACACGACTACGATTCCGAAACGGGCGATGAAAGCCCTCGCCGCCGGGGGGCTGAGCGAGGAGCAAGCTCGCCAGATTGTGGCGATCGGGGCGGATGCTGCCGTGTTGCTGATCCTCGAACTGAGCAAGCAACTGGCTGGCGTTCTCGAAAAAGTTGCGTCGGCTGATTGGCGACGCCATTCGGCTTTGGCGACGCAAGGCGGATCTTCTCGACGACACGTACGCCTCGGGCCGCGACCGGCTTTTGACCCGATTGCAGGAGTTGATCGATACGCCCTGGGAAGGCTCGCACGCGAAGCGGTTGATCAAACGCCTTCGGCGTCATCAAAACGACCTGTTCACGTTCTTGGACCAACCGAATGTTCCTTTCGAGAACAACACTGCCGAGCGAGCGATTCGGCCTGCCGCGATCATTCGCAAAAACAGCTACGGCAACCGAAGCCAGCGTGGCGCCGACAGTCAAGCGGTTCTGATGTCGATCCTTCGCACCCTCAAACAGCGCGGCCACGACCCGATCCGCACCATCGTCTCCGCCCTGACCGTCTACCTCACCACAGGACAATTACCCCCACTACCTGAACCAAAAACCGCTTCAGACGGCTGAAGTATTACGTATCACAGTAGTTCAAACCCACATCCTACCAGGAGAAAAAGAAATGTCGAAAAGAAGTCGTTCAACAACCCTTGCGATCGCTCTGACCGTGGCGTGTTCTGGCTGGTCAATGTCCTCGTCAGACGCCTTCGCTCAGGGAATGCACCAGCACGGTGCACAGTCTACTCACCAACATCAGGGCCACTCAGCGGCGGGCACGATGCCTGTTGCGGCCGCGAGAACGACTCCCCATGGCGGACAGTTCTCCGTCGCGGGACCGCTCCGCTTCGAGGTCGTCTACTTGCCGCAAGAGACTCGTGTTTACGTCTACGACGCGTCGAATCGGCCGATGAGCGCAAGGGGTGCTGCAGGCCAGGTTGCCATGAGGGTACGAGGCTACGAGAAGGTTTATCGCTATCCGTTGGCCTACGTTGCCACGCAGCCCGGATCGCGCATGCAAGATTACCTTGCCGTAGCGGTCAACGTCAGCCGCATCCAAGACGGCGACATGACCCTCGCCTTCGAGTTGACCAATCTACCCAGCCGCGACCTACCTCAGGCCAGATTTACCCAAGCGTTTGCCCTGTCGAAGATCCCGGTCACGGTGGCCGTCCTTACCGAGGCGGATCAGGCGGGTGTTACACAACAACAGACGTGCCCGGTGATGGGAGGCAAGCTTGGCGGCATGGGAACTCCCGTCAAGGTGATGCTCGGCGATCAACCCATTTATCTCTGCTGTAAGGGGTGCCTGGGTAAGATCCAAGCGAACCCGGTAGCCTACTTACCCAAGGCGACGCCTACGGCGTCAGTCTGGACCTGCCCGATGCATCCTCAGGTCAAGCAGACCAAGCCGGGGAGATGTCCGACCTGTGGCATGAACCTGATTGCGACCCAAGGTGAATCGGGCACCCATACTGGCCATGACGCATCAGCCGGGCATGGAACCGCGATGACTAACAAGCTCACGGTTTCCACCTCCACCACGGCCGACAAGGCAGCGATTGACCAGCAACGCGTCTGCGCAGTCGCCGGCTCGCAACTGGGCGGAATGGGAACGCCGGTGAAGGTGACGAGGAACGGACAATCCCTGTTTCTCTGCTGCAAGGGATGTGTGGCGAAAGTAGAAAAGGACCCGGCGGGCTACTTCGCCAAGGCGGCCCAACTGCGTGCGGGACGCTAGCTGGCTCATTCACACAGACAAGTCAGTTTCACATGGAGGTGAAGTGCGATGTTACGGGTAGTTTCAATGTTGATCATTCCAGCGCTACTGGTTGTCTTGCCGGCGGTCGGATGCAAGAACACTCAGCCAACTCAGCCGGCCTATCCACCGGCGGGCTATACGCCGGCTCTAGCGTCGGACATGTATCCACCGCCGGAGCGTGTCCCTGCGGTGGCCAATGAATGGGTCTGTTCAATGCACCCCACGTTCAGCGTGCCTCAACCGGGAAGGTGTTCGCTCTGCGGCATGGATTTGGTCCATGTGAACGAATTATCCAGTACGCAAGGATCGTCTTCCGGGTCGGGACACTCGCATTCGTCGGATTCCGGAAATTCCCATTCATCGGCGTCGGGACACGGGTGTTGCGGATGAAATAGGTTTCGGCGCGGCCTGCACCAGTGAGTGGGCCGCAGGTTTTCCCCCTTGTTCGAGAAAGGGAGATGATGTGATGTCGAGAGCGATGATGTTTTTGTCATGTTTGGCCGTGTTGATGATTGCCGTTGGTCTAAGCGGCTGTGGCGGCGAGGACGGCTCGGATCAACCGGCGGCCCCCGACGGTCAACCGGAAGCCGGCAATGGCGAAGACCACAGCGGGCATGAGCACGGCGAAGGAGGTCACGCCGGACACATGATGCCCGCCAGCACCGAGGTGAAAGAGGCCCTTGCCGAATTGTCCGTGGAGGATCGGGCTGCCGCCGAAAAGCAGCGGATTTGTCCGGTTCAGGAAGCAGAACTCGGTTCGATGGGCAAGCCCGTCAAGGTCTCCGTCCGGGGGCGCGACGTGTTCCTCTGCTGCGAAGGGTGTAGAGAGAATATCATCAAGGATCCCGACAAGTACTTGGCGAAATTGTCCGAATAGCGGTTGGGCCAGCAGATCAACTTGGCGTCCGCGCCAGAACCAAGCATACTCCAAGTTGATTTCTCTCAGAGCGAGCGGTTCTTATGAAAACCTGCGTTGGGATCTCCTTGGCTGTTGGCCTTGCGCTGGCGACCTTCCGAGCCCGCGTGCCCGTCGTGCGGCGATGACTACCCAACGCCGGAAGATCGCCCGGCGACGTGCAAGTGCGGAAGCTGTGAAGTGGTCGACGCGGTTGCGACTGTCCCAGGCACCGCGAGTTATACACTGTCCCGAACACCGGTCGTTCCGTCGCCGTTGAAGTCGCCGGTGCCCCAGTCGGTCCCGGTGGTGAACTTGTTCCGCCAGGGCCTGAACAGCAACTTGGTAAGAACAACCCTCAAAGACTCGAGAGATGCCTTAAACACCCCGGAGATGTGGGGGTTGACCCCACATCCCCGGAATGCCACTCGCGAAGCGAGTCCGCACTGCACTGATTTCGACATGCACATGTCTCAAACAGGTTGACACGTTCCGCCTTGTTTGCAACGTTCCCCGGCGGAATCGACCGAAACCGGGGCGTTGCTACCGCGAGTGAAAACTGGGAAGGCGTTTGGGGCTTACCGCTTCTTGCGACGTCGCACGGTAACGGTGAGTCCGAGCAGGCCCAACAGCCCAACGATCATCGTGAGCACACCCGGCTCGGGAATCGAACTCGGAATCGGCGTCTGATCGGTGACTCCACCGCGTCCGAAGACGAGGCTTTCCATGGAGCCGGCCCAGCCGCTCAAATCATCTTCGGTTACCGAATGACAATTGTCACAGCTACCGCCGCCACCATGGACAGCGCTGGCTCCCCCGTGAACCTGATCGATCATTTCGCCGTCGAAGGTGAAGTACTCGGCACCTTCGTCCGCGAGCGTTCCGTCGAGGAACTCCATGCTGGCAATGCCGGGCAGGAAGAGATTGATGTCGTTTCCGGGGAAGATAGCCGCATCGGTGAAGTCCGGCAACGTGTCGCGCCCGCTGCCTTCGATCCTGACCGCGTTGATGTCGCCACCGTCGGCTCCCAGCGCGATCTTGAAGGGGAAGCTGACGTAGTGGTCGCGTACGGTGACCATTCCAGTGTGGACCGCGAAGGCAATGTCGTACACGCCGCCGTCGGCCAAGGCCGTGTCGTCGACGTTGCCCGTATCGAGCAATCGTTGCGTGTTGGAGATAATGACACCCTCGGGAACATGCTCGCCACCGACATCCTCAAACGTGGTGCCGTGGGTGGTAATGTCGCCACGGCTCCCTTGAGGATTACGCAGAAGACGCTTCGGAATCGTATCGTTCAACTCGGGCGTGTACTCCGCCGCGTCGAAGGGAATGCCCTCGGGAAGCTGCCGCGGCCCGTAGGTCTGGTCGGTGCCCGAGATGGCAAAGGACCGCGCGTCGGCCGTGTGCAGATCGTTGAAATCGAAGGAATACTCACCGCCGTTCGTGGCCGGATCGACCATGTACTCGGGGTTGCCGTCGACGATCTTCAGTGTCTTCCACGGGCCGGTGCCCGCATCACCGTGACGTCCGCCGGCGGTCGGGTCCGCCGGGTCGATCTGGTCGACATAGAAATCGTCGCTCGCACCGATCGGGTTGGCGCGGGCTAGCCGGTGGTGCCACATGTCCAACGTGCCGGGCGTATCGGCGTTGAGGTACTTCGTAAAGTGCGAGTCGTCCGGATTCCACTCCGGCATAGCCCGGCTGTCGTCGTGGCACGTGCAGAAACAACCCACTTCGGAGAAGCCGGGAACGGCGTTCGGCCCGATCGGGTCGTTAATGATGAACGACACTCGCGACTCGTAGTTCGCCGACGTTCGGTTGGTCGGTCCACGTAGCGGATCGTTGTCGATCGTCGATTGGGCCTCGCGGCGCGGGACCCCTTCAGCCACCCAGCCACTGCCGTCAAAGCGGAAATAGTCGTGGGTGTCACCCCGGTCCCCGTACCACTCGATGTTGAAAAACATCGTGTCGTCATTGTACGCTGCCTTGACCGTGATCGGAAGAATGACCGGCTTGTCCAAGTCCACACCCTCGAGTACCGGGGGATCGGCTTGGGCAACCGACATACTCCAACCAAGGCTCAGGCAACAAGCGATGATGACGAACAAACGCCACCTCCCTGCAGTGCAAACTCGCATGCCATCTCCCTTTCAAGTTGACAGTATCGAAAAACGTCACTTCTTGCCGCCGGACAATCCGGCGACCAATTTCCTCTTCTGCCGGCTACAAACAGAAAGTCAATAGTCGGACAATACAGTTAAGCCTTCAACCTCGACGATGTTTCCGTTGGAGTGCTCGGAGGGCTCCTGCATAGATGCGGGATCGACAGCGCAAACCTTCACCGCAGTTTCACCGACGGCGTTCTTCGCGCCGACCGTAAACTCTCTCTTGGCAACATCAAGGGTTAATCGGTTGTGTAGACTACGCGGCTTTCGAGGGACCGATCGACCCGAATAGCACTTACTCGGACACTTAGCCGACCCCTACGGTCGTTTACTCTAGCAAAATGACCATGAGAGAATGATGAGGAGCGAGAATTGTTTTTTCCGGCAGACGATGATTTGTGTGAGTGCGAAGGAGGTCTCTCCTGTACGCCGCTGCAAATGTCACGTATAATCGAACCTGCAGCGCCCGCGAATAGTACCTCGGCGCTTCGTCCTTGGTTCAGCCCACTCGTCCGATACGTTCAGTTCCGCAATTACGCATGTCACGATCTCCCTCACCTCCGTCCGATCGGCCCTTGCCCGTGCGATGGTTGCCCGTGCGATGGTT
>SDBT01008552.1_pt1 | contig 16705 bp, 9 predicted proteins | sample 2277101 | NCBI WGS metagenome assembly SDBT01 (sample SAMN10404973, study PRJNA504765) | marine sediment metagenome | isolation source: marine sediment core GS10_PC15, 103 cmbsf | place: Arctic Ocean: Southern Knipovich Ridge | collected 2010
TCTCGGAAATGGTTTGACGGGTTTGACTAAAAAATCCATTATTTTTTTGGTAGTCCCTGTTTCAGAGGCCCCGACGGTATTTTGTAAAACTATATTATAACTATGAAGAACTGTATAAGTAAAGAGGCCCCGCTCCAAAGCTTCTTTCTTGACTGTTATAGCATCTTCCTCGTTGGTTCCAGTAGTTAGAACAGCGATGATAATATTATTTCCGGCCGGAAGGTCTTCTAGCCCTAGAAATTTCTGCATTTGTGTTCCCGATAATGGTCGAGTAGGATAAGCTAAAAATTTATCGGTGGTTGGATAACTCCCGGCTGGATTGCTGGTATTAATTCCGATAGCTTGCCTAAACATTGAACATTGAAAATTGTTTCTCGGACCTGGATTATTACCAATATGTGGTATAGCCGATGCTGTCACTCCGAGAACAGAAGTAGGGTCCATCTCGACATGGGTGTATCTCTTTTTCTCTAATCTCCAGATGTTTAATTCGACCGCTCCAATTTGGTCTTGAAGTTGTATTAAATTATTTGAGGCAACAATCCACTCCTCGATATTATCAGACTGTAGGACAAATTGTTCTGGTGTATCATCAGACCCCAGGATAAATTGTCGGGCTACCGCACTAGAAACAGCTCTCCTTTGCATAGTTTTGCGTTTCATATCTATCGCTTCTTGACTTACATTAGGAGGTCTTTGATGTAAAACTAACTCTTGTTCCAAATTGGGCAATTGAGCCTGATATTGACTCAAAAGACTTTTATTTCGAGCTAAATTTTCGCGATAGAATATAAGACATTGAAAACTAGGACCGATTACATTATGTAACCTATTTTCCCATGGGTCAACATATTCAACAACTCCTTCAGCCAATAAAGTTTTGAAATCGCTTTCCCACATATTTCTATCAGCAATTAATGGAGTACCGTTTTCCCCCACAATTAACAGCGGACGCGTTGGGCGGGACCCATCTGTATAAATATATAAAACGTTATAATCAATCGCGACAGTAATGTCAAAATCTATTGTTAAATTTCTTCGTAACACTAGGACTTTTTCTCGCAGTCTTCTGGCATTACACCAACCTCCTGGATAGCCATTAATGACGAACATATTCGGTCTTTCATTTTGTTGTTTTACACTAACGAAATTAGTTATTCTGTCCAAAAGAACATTTGTCGATCTAGCTACGGATATCCAACAAGTCAAAGCTTTAAATTTTACTAAACCTACCGCTCCCCCTGAAGGTGTGTCTACTACATCAATATAACCAAGTTGACTGACTTGAATTGCCCTGACATTTGGATTTTTATCTTTTCGATCAGTAGGTGTATTAATTCGAGTCAAATGACTTTGAAGGGCCAAAATAGATTGGCCTCGATCCAAAGTGTCAGTGATATTTTGTTGTTTTCTCCTGAATTTAGTTTTGGTTTTTGGCGCCCCCCAATTATTGGGAACGAACGATTTCTTTAATCCTGATGTTATACTAGCATGATTAACCATCATTTCGATATTAGCGACTGTTATTTCTGTGTTGGGACGTTTCTTCTTTTTAGCTTCAATTTTACTAATCGTCTCATCAATCATGTCATTCCAAAGTTGTCTAAATAATTGTCCTACCATGGCTCCCCCAGTCTTTAATCTTTTATTTTCCCAATTATCTCGATCATCAATCGGACGAAGACCAGCTATATGTTCAGAAAATTTGGCAATCATCATTGAGAGAAGTTTAATTTTAGGCAAGATAGCACCATTTAAGCTCTTCGATTTAATAGGATCGAGCATATCCTCCAAATCGATAGATTCATCATAGCCAATATGAGAAAACAGTCGATCTAATGTCCCTTTCAAAATTTCGGTTTTGGTGTTGATCCATTGATTGTCCGGATTTTCTTGGGCATCAATTAATTTATTGGTTCGTTTGGCATTTTCAACTCTGCGATCCCACCTCTTTTTAATTGTTGATTTTGAATAAATGTTCCTGTAATCATCACCTATTCCCGCCGCGGCGACCCAAGATGGCATCAATTCAATCAATACGTGCTTTTTCCACTCTTCTCTCACATAAGACAGAATATAATTCGTTATTTTCTCTAGATTATTTAATTCTAAACCATCATTCCCTGCCCGTTTATCATATTCTCTTCCAAGCAATCGGATCATTTCTAAAACACCAATAGTTTTAACACCCTTATTTTTGGTTTCTCTCCTTCGATTCTCATCTGGTGTTTTAGTCCGTTCTATGGCTAATAGACTATAAAACAAACGAAATGATCCATCTTTGTCTTGATATATATTTACTACAGTTGAACCTTTAGTAGAAACAGAAGTGAGTTGACAGTTGGGGTCACCATCACTATCATTAAAGATCAGAATTCGGTTTCCTCTTAATTTCTCTTGAATCAAGATGATTCTTTCTATTCCTCTGATGATGAAATATCCGAATGGATCTTGTATACATTCTCCAACCTGAAGTAATTGTTTTCCATTCATCTTTCTGACTCTCAGATGATCAGCTACAGATCCCAACATGACAGGAATTTCACCTAATGTTACATTTCTACTGTAAGGTTTGTTATACGGGCGACCTTCTTTGTCAAATTCGGCTAAATCGGCATACAAAGTGAATGAGTAGGTCATTTTTTGTTCTCTAGCCATTCTTGGTAAAATAATATTGGAAATCACAGATTCGTTCAATTCCCTAGGTAAATCAATATGTGGATTGAAAAATCGCGCGAATCTATTCTCCCCGATTTTAATTTTTCTACTATCTATAATTTGAGGGATTTGCCTTAAAATAAATTGGTCATAATTAGCAATTTGATCTGCTACAATACCTTTAAAAGTTAGGTATTTCAAAAGTAAATTTCCCATTTCGTCAATCACAATTTTACCAGGGGCGTTTTTCAGAGATGGATCCAATAATGACCTTTCCACGAAAACAAATGGTGGTGGACGGATTAGGTTGAATGATGTTAATTCCGTCACATCTCCATCTCCAGTAGGTATTTCTTCCTCGGGTAAAGTTGGTCTTTGCATCCAAGTCAAAAATGTTATCTTTTTTAAGTTTTCGAAAGAAAACTATAACAAGATGTTGAAAGTTCAATAATTCTAACTCAACCCAATCTCTCTTTTCCCCTCAGAAAGAATCATTTTAATCTGATTAAACAAAAATAGATTTAACAAATCAAAAAAATGATTTCTACTTTTTTTAGAAGTCTCGATCTCTTGCTACAAATATTTTCTAGTTATGATTATAACTGGAAAATCTAACTGCCCTATCTCTCATGGATTTAAATCTGAGTGTTCTTGGCAAACCGCCTTCAATTTTTCCGTCATATATTTGATATCATCATTTAAACATTCCCCTTGAACTCCGATGAAAGCTAAAATTCCTTTTAAAACTTGATCTGAAAATTCTGGACTAGAATGATCTCCCTCAATTGTGAATAACATTTTGTTCTGATGCGGTATAGAATCATACATAATTTTACTACATGTATATGGTATCAATGTATCATATTTACTATGAATAATAGCCACTGGACATTTAATATTCTTAATATAAACCTTGCTTTCCATTGGATGGAAAATCCATCTGATCATTTTAGACATGGTTATTGCTTGCCACCGACTAAATCCAGACCCGACAATTATGTCTTCCAAACTTGAAAATGTCGCCATTAATATTAAACCTTTGCATTTATATTTAGAAGCTACATAACAAGCCACAGTTCCTCCTAAACTTTCCCCCCAGACAATTATTTGATTGGCTGGTATTTGACTTTTCAAATAATGATACGCAGTTTCTCCGTCTTGATACATACCATCAGGGCAAACATCACCATCTGATCTACCATATCCCCGACAGTCAACTAAAACAAGATTTAAACCAAATCTGTGGCATATTTCCACTATATATTGTCTATGACTTATATTTCCTGTATTTCCATGAAAAAATAGAACGGTGGCTGGTTCATGACCTCTCCTATTTTTTTCCAAATTTCGGAAATGCCAAATGTTAATGACAGTTTTATGTCCAGAATATCGCCCATAATACGCTAAACCCGTTTCGTGATAATCTCTTGGTATATATAGATCATCGTATTTATATCCGTCCTTTGAAGGATCCCAAACCATATTTCTAGAAGGATAAAATATAATCCAATAACTGAGCCACCAAAAAATCCCTATCACAATAATAATAACTAAAATGATAAAGATAATCCAGACTTCAATCTTCATTTTCCAAAAATAATCCAACTTTTGAACTAAATTTTAAAATTGTCGATCTTTATCTCTAAACATTAAAGATCAAACCGTTAATTGGTTTCTTTCTTATAATACTTTTATTCATTATAAGATTATAAGATTAAATAGATGATAGGGATAATTTGAAACTATGTCAGATCGTCTAATTCGCACATCATGGTATTCTGAATATTTTGCACCCAATGATATGAGTAAATCAAATTGGAAAATCGACAGTGGTCGACCCCCCTCGAAGGGGTGCTTTCTTGCTCCTTCTTCGTGGAAAGGGAAGATCAATGGCAATAAATCATATTTTAATGGACAACAAAATGTCTCTTCTTGGACTAAAACCATCCAAACTTTTATCAATGCTTATCCTTCCGATTTAGCCTTTCAAGTGATAATCGCCTTCTGGATAGGGATAATTTTTGCACCATGGAGTTGGGGATTGTTATATTTGATTATTTTCTTTGTTGTTTTTGAATTAATTTATGCTATGATCCATAGAGATTTTTCAGCGGAAAATATTATTATTCGAATAACTGTAATTGGTGCTTCTTTTTTAGGATGGTTGGTTGGAAGACTTGTAGTCGAAGATGCACGACCCATCAGAGCCAAATATAAAGATAAATATTGTCGTCTGGGATGTAAAAATTATGAGATTCCCAACCATTCCGAAGAAATTATGGAATTTGATCAAGTAGATAAATTAAAAATGGAAGAGTATCTTAATCAATTAAATCTGAATTAAAGAATTTTTTTCTCTCAAAAATTAGAGATTCAATTTAGTAATGCCTGTTTTATTAGGTATCGGATGTGTCACGTTTCTAATGTGTCTTGGCGGTTATCTTGCAACTGTATATTACCCATCAGAAATGGAAGAATTACTTGATCAATTGAACCTGAAATTGAACCTGAATAGGAATCGAATCTGATTTAAATAAAATCTTTCATCTTAAAATTGGTTATCCGTTTTTGATTTGATGGCAAAAAGTTTAACCGTCGGAATTATTGTCGTTCTAATAATTTTTATTGTTATTGCTGCGGTGGTTACCCTTTGGTTAAGGAGAGATTTGATTGAATGTGAAAATAGAGAAAGTCCGTATTGTCCCCAATTTACTTGTCCTACGGGATCAACGGGGTCGGGAAAGGGAACCCCAGCTCAGAGGGTCAATCCCGAAACCGGCAAGATTATGTATTCAAGTTAGATATGAATAGAGTAAAAACTACTCCTTCTTCGGAAGAAGTAGAATAAATAAAATTTATTACTTGGTGGCACAAATTATAGAAGGCGACTTTAAAACGTCACCGTCACAAAACATACCATTTAAGTTGAATGGAGACCGACAAAATATGCACCCTGCGGTATTGATTATGTTATCTACTTGTGCCTCTAAACTGAAACTCTTTTCGATTAATGAGACAAATTTTTCGGATCCATTTTCAACCAAAGGGATGATATTTTTCTCGGCAACAGTAATAAGACCGTCAATATCTTCGATAGTACTGTCAACCTCTCGTTCTATTTTTCGAACTGGGGAATAAATGAAAAAAGCATTTAGACAAATTATGATAATTACAATTACTATGACTATAATTATAGCAGTAATGGTATCCATTTGGACTTGGATTTATATTTTAGGAATCCTTTTATAGACTCAGGTCTTCTTTTTCTATCTTTCGAAATGGTAATTTTCAAGGAAAAATAAAATTTAGGCAGTCTTTGGACAAATCTCCGAGACTGGTTTTAATGCATCACCGTCACAAATCTCCGAATTTGGACCTGTCAATTTGCAAACTATACACTCGGCACTTTCTATGATATTGTTAATCTTAGTTTCAATGGTTAATCCCCGATTTATTAATGTTATAAAATCTCCGGCACTCTTTTCAATAATTGGGACTATATCTTTCTCAATGATAGAAACTAAACCTTTGATATCTTTGGTAGTAGTACCAACTTGTTCACCTATTCTTTGAATAGGAAGATACATAAAAAAGGTGTTCAGAAAGATCACCACAATTACGGCTACTATGGCTATAATTAGAACCGTGATAGTATCCATTTCAATCCAAACCTTTTTGGAAAGATTATTTTTCTTTTGATCTGTTTTCAAGAAAGAAACTAAAATTTATCTTGTTTTAACTATCTTAGAGAGAAATGGGTTTCAAAAAATTACCATTACAGAATTCCATTCTATCAGCTGGATCTGCGATTAGACAAAACAGGCATCCGTACGATTCAATGGTATCATTAACTTTAGTTTCAAAACTGGAAGTATTTTTGACTAACGCCACAAAATCTTCGATGCTTACCTCAAGTAGAGGAGTTATATTAGCATTAACAGTAGTGATTAAATTTTTGATCTTCTTTTCAACACCATCTACTTTTCTTTTTATTCTTAACCCTGGAAGATAAATGAAAAAAGCATCCAGACAAAGTATCACAATGAAAGCTACTATGACTATAATTATAGCTGCAAAAGCATCCATTTTTAATCTCGGATATATTTTTGGAATGAGTTTTATTTTTATCGATCTCCGAAAAAAATGATTTTCTTAATCTTTCAATTTTGAAAGAATCATAAATGTTTCCTACTGGTTCCCCAAATATAGTCACTCTCCATGTTGGACCACAAAACATGTATAATCGGATAGTAACTACCTTGTTATCATTACCTCCAGTAATCGAATTTGGTGGACAATCTCATCCTCCTTTTACCCTAGAAGAGGCCGAACAATTAGCTGGAATCACAACATTTAGTAATGATTATCTATTTGACCCTACTAATTCCGACAACTTTTATCAATTGGTCACCACTGTTCTCCAGATGAAAGATGGCAAAGCCAGCATAATTCAAGAAGCGGGTGGATCGGAAATTAAAAATGAGAAACATGAAATAGGTCTCGGATTCGGGAAAGTAATGAAATATTTGAATTCGAAGAAATGGATTTTCCCTGAAGAAACCGTTCATGAATCGTCTTTATTAAATAGTACCAGAGACATAATTGAACGAATAATTTTGATCGAGGAACAAGAGCCCGTCGTCGAAGAGGGTAATATTGTCTGCGTTAGACCGGGATGTTCTTCACGCAGAATTTTCAGACGGGAACAAACAACACGTGGTGCCGATGAATCTACGACAGTATTTTTGTTATGCACTGAATGTGGTAAGAATTGGAAGAAGAACTAAAAATTGAGACAAACATATTGTACTATATAAAAAAAATCATCATTGATGATATTCGATGATGATTATCTTTGGTTAATTTTAATCAGAAGCTATTTCTTTTTGAATTAATCAAAGATAAACAGAACTAGATTTTAATCCATCTGGTTTTAAAATAAGTATAACTGGTAAATCTAAAGAGATGATCAAACCATCAACAGTTAAAGTGATTCCTTGTCGGATAGAAAAAAGGGGAACACCATGTGGCCAATCTGAACCACAAGTCGATCGAGCTTTGGCTAAAATTGATCACATTCGAAGTCAAACTATCTCAAACTTAATCAAGAATCCAGAAGTATTTATTTTGGGACTTTGGGATTTACTTCTCTCTAATGATCGATCATGCAAATTTAGAATGGGCAATAACAATCCCACACTAAAAGAACGATTGGAAGGAAAAATTCATCCTTTGACTTCAAATCGATATTTTAAGTGCGATGGTTGTCGATTACTGGAATCTATCGTCCCACACAAGATGGACGTTAAGGATAAATTTTTCTCTCCGGAGTACGGAAAATCTAAATCTTTTAGATATTCGATTCTAAGAGTAAAAGATGTTTTTGCGAAAATCTCCCAGACTAACCAACAAGATAACATTATTGGTCAAATTGTTAGCCTAAATCGGTTGGCTCAAACCTGTCAACCACACTTATCTATTTTAGCTAGGGCGAAATACTATAGCTTGGATTCATTTTCCAATCGATTGCTAATCAGTTGGTATTTAGAAAAGGTATTAGATAAAAATAAAATGCCACACCTCCGAAAAATATATTATGGATTTATCTGTGGTAATGACGGTTATTTTCTGATGGAGGAAAATAATTACCTGAAATTCTCAGAGCTTGATAAAATAAACCGAAAAACCATTCTTAGTATACTATATCAATTATTTGCCTTGTTTCATAGACTTAGAAATTATGATTTATCCTTCCACATTATAGATCAAAACACATTTCTCGTGGAAAATTCACCATGTCATTATGAATACGATGGTGTTAAAATTTCGAGTGAAATAACTCTTAAAATTAATGATCTGTCCGGAGCAGGAGTCACAGTTTCGGCTCTTGATAATTCGAATCAGATTATACGTATTTATAAATCTTCTACTCGACCAGAGAAACGTTTTGAAAATAAATTTTTTAAATCAATCGACTGGGGCAAACATTACGAATTATCACAGTCTCCAGGTATGATACCTAAATCCTGGGTATCATATAAAGTTTCAGAAAAAGGCTTAGAACAAGAACAAAGAACTGCATTTTTATATGCCAACCGGATGGGTGTGCCGCTCTATCAAAGTTCTTTCGACATTTATCGCCTAATTTTACTTTTATCTTCAAACCCACAGTTCTATAAAATTATGATTGAAGATTCACAGTTGTCCAAGATTTGGTCTTCTTTCTGGATATCTTCCGAATATGACTGGGTTCAAGAAAGAATTAAATCACATCAAATTTGCCTTTCTCGTAACGATGAAAGTCTAGATGAATGTCCTTTAGCTACAATTTTAACCAAATTAACTTTACGTTGTGATATAGTTGAACATGTTTGGTCTCTATTGAAAAATATTTCTAATAATGAAAATCAGTTAAATTAATAACTTTTTAAATATCTTCAAGATACAACTTTGTATCTGACAACGGACGAGGTTCCCCACAGGAAACCTTACCATCACTTTGTGGTGGCGTGCTCCCTTTTTACGCTCCCGTGGGAGATGAAGCCAAAATCCGAAGGATTTATTTCGCTATCTTCAAGATATACTTGAAGATTATATTTTTGCTAAATGAATTATATAAGAAACCTTATGCTAAGATTGCTAAATCTGCAACACTAAGGCCGCCTTCCGCTTCAGTACTGATTGCTGCCTCAGTACCGAGTCCTCCCTCTCCGCCTTCTCCTTCCGCTCCGCCTTCTCCTCCTCCACCAAGTAATTGTTGTAAGGTTCCGGAATCGCTTTCGCCATCTCCTTTACCTTTATCTGAAGATCCCATCAAATTCTTTATTCCAATTGGTCCAATGATCAATAAAACCAGAAGAGCCCCAATAATAAGCACTATTACCACAATGACTAAAATAGTGGTAAAAATACTGGTCATTTTGTTGGTTTGGTTTGTTTTGGCAGTTTGTTGATTAAAAACAACTTGTCTGGCGACATTATTTAATGTACAGGTTGAATTGGCACTGCCTTGATTCGAGAGAGTAATATTACCCCCCTCTGAATCGGTAAATACAATCACATCATTTTCCTGAATGTTGGTATCAGTTGATTGACAGATAGATTCCATGATCTGTGTGATATTATTAGTAATAGCTTGTCTAATAGTAACACTATTATTTTTGTTATCAAATTTGAAACTAACTGGCCAAATGGAACTACTGGTATTAGTTTGTTGTGCCAGAGCTTTCATAATATCGGCAACTTGTGAATCTAATTGTTGATTCATGGCACAACTAGCCGAAGCTTCGCATTGATTAGTTAATGTCACATTTCCAGTGGTTGAACCGCTGATAATAATGGTATCTCCTGATTGGATGGCTGTACATTTAGCTATACAAACTTCAGAACTATCCTCGAAGATATTATTGGTAATAGTTTGAATCTCTTTGGCAGTATTACTTTGATTTGATCCCATCTAAAATCCAAATTGAAATAAGTCTCTAGGTGGACTCTTTAATAAATCTGGACTTTTTGGATTTTAAATTATTCCTAGAAATAATTAGAAAGAAGAAATAATTTTTCCTCCTGATTAATTTTTCAAGGTGGGATACGCAAAATGTTTAGATCAAAAATTCAATCCGGAAAAGTTGACCAGATTTTTTTTTCAGACGAAAGTCTCTGACTCTAGATTTTGAGATCTAATCAAATAGATTCTTTTAAAAATCACCCAAATATATTATTTGGGCAAATTCAATCAGCCGATCAATTCAAAGGATTAGATCTATTTAATCTCAGAATGAACACTGAAAGTAATTTTTCTTATCCAAAATCATCTATGGTATCCGTCCATAGATCAACCGACACGATAAGATATTCTTTAAAGCCCGAGTCCAACCGAAACTTAAACGATCCATCACCAAAAAGATATAATCGATCAATTAAGAAATCCGGACGATTAATTAAAGACGGCAGTCCCGTTGGAAAGGGTACTTATGGGACTGTGTATAGAGCATATTTTCATTGTCGAAAGTCTAATGATGGAAGTGATTATGATATCAAATCTGACCGGGTAGCAGTTAAAAGAAATCTTGTTGATGCTAAGGCATCTTTTGTGGTTCCAGTCAGGGAATTAACTATTCTTAATAAATTAAGAGGTCACCCTTTTGTTGTTAAGTTATTAACCATCTCTCTAGGAAATCCATTTATCAAAATTAAACGAAAACGCTCTCATTATCCTTTCAATCAGACTTCTCACGAGGAATTGGTGGATAATAGGGAACAAGAATCATGTCAAGCAGAGTTGTTGACTCCGATTGAAGATAGAACTCTTAGAGATGATGAGTTGTATTTTGTCTTCGAAAACGCCGCTCACGATTGTCATACATTGATATATAGCCGTAATTTAACTGGCTCAATTATCAAATTATCCATGGTTCAGATACTTCTGGGAATGGAATATATTCATTCTCAAGGAATAGTTCATCGCGATTTAAAACCGTCTAATTTGTTATTTTTCAGAAATAATGCCGGAACCACAGTCAAGATTTGCGATTTCGGTTTATCTAAACATCTTACTCAGCAAGAACCAATGACTCCTAGAACTGTAACTGCTTGGTATAGAGCCCCAGAAATTGTTTGTCGCTGGAAAGATTACGGAATGGCTATAGATTGTTGGTCAGTTGGTTGTATATTTTTCGAACTGATTACTAGAAAAGCACTCTTCCACGGAACAAAAGATGAGAGAGGAACTATTTTCAAAAGAATGATGCAAACTTTACCCGAAAACAGAGTGGATTCATTAAACCAAGTCGATCGAAATAATCATTTTATTCGGTTTCGAACAGGCACTAAAAGGTGGAAATCTCCTTCTAATTGGAAAGAAGTTATCCGTTTAACCAAGAGACAAATTCAAATTTTCAATCGGGCGGGTAAAGGAGGAACCTATCGCCAGTTCGTAAGTCTCTTGGACAAATTGTTAAATCCAAATCCTGACCATCGGTCAACGGCTACCCAAGCTTTAGATCATCCATTTTTTAATGGTTATAGAGATTATATCGAAGCTACTCGGAAAATGCATCCAGCTATACCAGAAAAGAGCCCCACAATCAAGGTACTAAACAGAGAAGAGCGTCATCAAGCAGTAGATGTAGCATTTAATATTTACAATCACAGATCGGAATTTAAATTGTGGTACACTCACAGAATCTTATTTCAGGCTTTGGATATTTTTGACAGATATTTAGTCTGGATTGATGAAATACAGATAAAAACTGGCTATAAAACACCCAAGCCTCGTTTAAATGACGAAGAGGCGGAATTTAGATTTATGGTATGCATATATCTTTCGATGAAGTTATTTACCACTACCAGAATCGGAGTCAGTTTTGGCGATATTGTCCCCGAAACATATCGAACTAAATATTATATTCAGTTAGCAAAATCTTTTGAATCAGAATTAATTACTAAGGCTTTAGGTTTAAACATCTATCGAAAAACCATCTATGAGGAAGCAGATACCTTGAATATCATTCTAAACGAAATCCAAATTAGAGATTTATTGGTTTCACATGGAAATGTCAAGGCCATTCAAGGAACGGCTCTTGAATTATTGAACAAATATCTACTTCCAAAGGATCTGGAGACCGAATCAGATTCCGGGGTTATGACAGATTTAGAACCATCCAAACATGAAACAAAATCCCGAAACGAAAATCAACAGTCTGGGATAAATTTAAGATTGGTGGTTTCAGATTCATTAGACAATCGTGAATTTAGTGTTCATCAATATTCTGATAACTCATCATTTTCAACACCATTTGACAGTAAAACCCATAGTTATAATTCGAAACCATTTCAAGGAGGGACGCTTCGCCGTCCCTCCGAGGTGGATCGATCTAGATCGATTTTTCAAGGAGAAACTTCTTATATTAATTATCCCGTTCAGTCAATTCAACCCCCAATTTTAGATAATGTGTATTCGAAATCATTTCAAGAAGGGACGCTTTGCCGTCCGTTCGAGGGGAATCGACTACCATCGGCGGAAAACTCCCCACCGTCACGAAGTGATGGCGTGCTTCATAAATCCAAAGGATTTATTACGCTACCGCCGATTTTTCAAGGAACTTCTTATGTTAATTATCCCGTTCAGTCAATTCAACCCCCAATTTTGGATAATATGTATTCGAAACCATTTCAAGAAGGGACGCTTTGCCGTCCGTTCGAGGGAGATCGACTGCCGTCGATTTTTCAAGAAACTTCTCATGTGAATAATTCCGGAATATATCAGGTGAACCCTATCTCGAAAGAATTTAACAACAAAAATAATTACCCGGCAGAAAATAATTATTCGGAAACAACTAAGGAACTTGGGAAATCGACGGTAGCTCCTCGAAGTTCTTCGAATTCGAGAGCACGCCATCACGAAGTGATGGTGGTCGATCACTCTCGAACGAGCCCTTTGTCGTCTATTCTAGGGGACCCATATCACTCAGAACCTCCTCATTATCCCACATATTCCGAACATAGATCGTCATATCCAGAAGAGGAAACTCACAATCGACCTAAGAACTTGGTTTTTAGAGTGGGACTAGAAAAAGTATCAGATAATACTGGCCATGTATCACTGTATTCAGGGTCTGAATCAAATAGAGATGTCTCTCTCTCGGCAACTCCCAATTCTGGATTTAGACCTAGAATGGTTAGACTTGACGAAGCGGGAAAACGAAGAGTTCCAATCGAACACGCCAATCTCTTAATTAAAGTTTAACTTATCGCAATTCGAAACAATAGTTTTAATCAGATAATTTTGGTGAAAAATTTTACCCCAATTTAGATAAATTATGAAATTTTCATCATATATTCCCTTGAATCCAAGCATCTAAAAATCCATTCCGGATAAATTTTTAGATAAGTTAGGTTTAGCTGATTTGTGAAAATTTCACTATATATTACCTTGATCAGAACACCTGAAAATTCATTTTCGGGATCAGAAATTCGGCTGGGTGACCCCTTCAAAATAGTTTTCCAAATTAGATAAATTTAGAAGAATTTAGATAAATTTAGAAAAAAGTAATTTTAATATTAAGCCCTATCCCGAGAAGAAAAATCAGTAACTAAGTAAATGCAATTATCCATCCAGCCTGAAACAAATTCTCCAACCATCCAACTTAATCTTGGTGGTCAAAATACAGTATTGCATAATGGGGAAAACGTGAGGTTAAATCTTCAAACCAGTGCTTCGCAATTCAACTTAACTGAGGGAACTCAACGATTAGCTTATAATGCTGACAGGTATGAAAAATTAGACCACCGGACGCACGTTTATCAGGTATCTGACACTTATATCGGGAGCGATGAACAAATTCCTAGATGCACAACATTACTTGATATGACCGATATCAAGAATCCTAAAATAATAGGGGCTTTAATCACTCTTCCTGAAGGACCTGAGAGATTATGTTTGGAAGTATTGACCAATGCCGGCGACAATGTAATCAAATCAAGATTAGCAGGAGTCAATCCGGGAGAGATCAAGGTTACCATGGATCGAAAGACTATTGTTGTCAGAAATGGTGGTCGTGTAATTCCGATTGAGATTCACCCAACACTTGGAGTTTATGTTCCTGAAATGCTTTTGGGGATGTTACTAACTTCCGATAATTACAAGAAAAATAAGAAACGAACTGGTGCTGGTAGAAACGGTTATGGTGCCAAGATTACCAATGTCTATTCTCATTATTTTAAAGTTGAAATTGGTGATCCTCAGGCTAAATTATATTACACTCAAGAGTGGAGAAATAATATGAAGGATCGTTTCGAACCAGTCATTACCCAAGGATATAATGGTGAATCATTTGTCCAAATTACCTATCAGATGGATCAAGAACGATTTAAATATCAGGAATATCCTGATGAGGCTTTTGGTCTTTTTGCTAGACATGCTGCGGATATGGCCTTTAATCACAGGGTAACCATACATTTCAATCAAGTGGAATTGAAATTTAAGGATATCAAAGACTTTGCTAGGTGTAGATTCGGAGGGGATCATAAGACATTAATTCATTATGAGTGGGCACCGGGAACCCCAGTTACTACCAAACGTTCAGGTTTGATTGTCGCTACCGATCCTAAAGCTTTACCTGTTCTCGAAATAATTTTAGTTGATACACCAAGCGAGGGTAAAATTATTTCCTTTACCAATGCTATGATTAACTCCGATGGCGGGGTCCATGTCGATGCGGTCATCAAAGCGATTCAGGGTCCTATCTTAAGCAAAATAAATGGAGCCATGTCTAAATCCAGAAGAGGAAAGAATGGTAAAGTGGGACCTACCCTAACAGCTACAGATTTAAAACGACACATTTCGATAATTATTTCTTATCGAGCTATTAATGCTAAATTTAGAGGACAAACTAAGGAAAAGTTGATTTCACCAAAACCTTCGGTGAAAATAGCCCCAGAAAGATTTAGTTGTCTCGGTCGTTGGAATTTAGTTGATCGTTTAATCCGAGCTTTGGAAGCGAAACAAGAGAAATTACTGAGTAAAACTGACGGTCGAAGAAAGAGACATATTGATGTGCCCCAATCAGAAGATGCCAATTGGGCAGGCCGAGGTAAAAGATCGAAAGAATGTTGGTTGGTTTTGACTGAGGGGTTATCTGCCACAACTTATGCTATGAAACTTTTCGCTCACAAAAGTCCTAAATATAAAGATACATATGGATTTTTACCACTGAGAGGTAAGTTTTTGAATCCAATCGGGGCACCTAAAATGCAAATTGCAACCAACAAAGAAATAACAGCGTTAAAGAAACTATTAGGATTGAAGGAAGGTCTTGATTATAGAAAACCCCAAGAACGAGCTTCTCTTCGTTATGGTGGTATAATAATTATAGCCGATCCCGATGTTGATGGTAAACACATTTTGGGTTTGATTATTAACTACTTGAACTACAGATTTCCATCATTGTTAATTAACGAAATGGTTCATTATATTAAAGTTCCGATTATTAGGGTTAAGTTCAGAGGTGCAAGTAACAAATTCTATAATTTAGCAGAATATCAAAGATGGCAAGAAAGAACACCCAATTCCAACAGTTGGAAAGCACGTTATTTCAAAGGTCTTGGAACATCAAGGGATAGTGAAATAACAGAAGATTACGATTCAATCTATTCGGTTCAAATTATATATGATCAGCATGCTAATGAATATTTAAATTTGGCCTTTAATCCTAAGAATGCTAGTTCTAGGAAGGGATTAATTGAAAGATATGTTCCAGATCAGACAGAGGGAAGATTCGAAAAAGAGGCTATTTCACATATTGTCAATTATGAGGTAATGGAATTTTCAGTGGCTGATGTTGAGCGTTCTATCCCAGGATTTGATGGGTTTAAAGATAGCCAAAGGAGAATAATCCATGCAGTTTTAGCCAAGTGGGGAAAGAAAATTGGACAAAAGAATCTTGAACCAATGAAAGTAGCTAGATTAGGACCATATGTTGCAACCAAAACACACTACCATCATGGCGAAAAATCTTTAAATGATGCTATTGTTAATATGGCTCAACGATTTGTTGGGACTAATAATTTATCCCCTTTGGTCCCAGATGGTGATTTCGGAACTCGGAGGAAAAATGGAAAAGATGCTTCGGCTCCTCGTTATATTAATACCACACCAGCATGGTGGCTTCGATTACTCTTGCGTGATGCAGATGATGGCATTTTGAAAATAGCAATGGAAGAAGGAAAAGAGCGCGGTTATGATCGGTTCAAACCAATTATTCCAATTGCATTGGTTAACGGGTGCAAAGGAATAGCTACAGGATTTTCAACTTTTATTCCCCCACATAATCCGATGGATTTATGTATCTGGTTAATATTATATATGAGTAAATTGGCTCTGTTGACATTAATTCCATGGTACCGCGGATTTACAGGTAATGTCAAAATTGCCCGAAGTCGTGGAGGAAAAAGAGTCACTAGCAGAAATGAAGGTCAGATTACTCTTGTTCTAGATCCCGATGGTCATATTATATCGTCGGAATCAGATGATATTTTTAATCAAGAA
>SDBT01008553.1_pt1 | contig 16701 bp, 51 predicted proteins | sample 2277101 | NCBI WGS metagenome assembly SDBT01 (sample SAMN10404973, study PRJNA504765) | marine sediment metagenome | isolation source: marine sediment core GS10_PC15, 103 cmbsf | place: Arctic Ocean: Southern Knipovich Ridge | collected 2010
AGATGTGCATTTCATACTCATTACCCTGAATATAACATGAATAAGCATGTCCGTACTCATGGGCAATACTGAAAAGTGGTAGCAATACAACCCATAAAGTGATAGTAAGAATTGTTAATTTCCTATCAAGTTTCAAATCTTGTCACTCCGTTTGGTCGCCAGTCATCTTTATAGTGAATTAACAAATCATTCATTTTACTATAAAATAATTTATTGCCAAGTTTTGTAGCAATAATAAATGATATTAAAAACAAACCTAAAATTCCAACTACTTGTAAAACCAATGTAAAATTTGTTGAGATAACCATGTAACTTATGGCTAAGAATCCAACTGAAAATATTCCTAATATCATTCCGATCCTGGCTATAATTCTAATATTCATATTACGTTTTGAGATAAATGAACCATCTTCAAAGGTAATCCATTTCCCATCTTCTTTTTGTTCCATTTCTTCGGTCATAGTTTGTATATCCCAGTTTCGTCATATTGCTTGAAAGCTAGTTTGTATATCCAACGATTGACTGCCCAATATCTCGGAAGTGGTGGACTAAATGTTCTAGATACAACTTTTTCATATACTTCTTCCCAAAGTTCATCTTCTTTATTCATACTATATTCACCATGTACTAATATATAAATAGGCGTTGCATTTGGTTGATACTCTCATGGAAGGCATCGTGGTTTCATCTCCAGGAATTTGGTATCTTCTGTAAAATGTAGTCGATTTTTTACTCTTGTTATCCAAAATAACTTTTTTACTTCATGTAATCCGTCTATTGATCGGCCGAACGCTGTCAAACATTCCTTCTTATCTTTGGACTTTGACACATCACCGTATTTTATTTTCTTTATATCGTCACCTCTCACCTTTTTACTCCAACCTTCTGCGAAAAAAATGTAGGCATGAGGTTTCTTTCGTTTAATAATCTCGGCTACTGCTCCCATAGGACTTTGTTTTACTGTGTTAATTATGTTCATGTATTCGATCTCTCCATCTTTAAGAAGTATCAACCACAATGGATTGGGGTTTGGAATTTTATTCATCCATTCTAAATGATGATCTATACACTTACTGAAAAAATCAGTTACATCTTTTATGCCTGTTAATTTTTCAGCGTAGTCTTTCATCTCTCTTTTTCCATTTTTCTTTTTGGGCTTTCCATTCTTTTAATGATAATCTGCAATCTTTATCAGTCAATATTTTTATTATTTCGTTGATCGTGTATGGTGTTCCAATGTCTGTTTCTCTCCAAATTCTACAAAGAAGTTCAATGTCTGTGATTAATTCATCTTCGCTTCCTTCGTGGTCATATACTCTTGTTCCTATTTGATAGCTCATTTTTCTTCACTGATCCTTTTCATAATTAGGCTGTTTAGTTTCATAGCTTGGCTGATCTCTCCATACCTTAACGCCATTTTCTTTTCATTCCATAATTGTTTTAATGTTTTTTTCATACTGACTCCTTTTTTATTATGTTCCAGGAAATTTTATAGCTTGGAATTTTATGCCACCAAGTCGCAACTCCTTCTTCATCTGCCTTGATCAAACCTCTTTCCAAACTTGGTTCTACAATATCAATCCCATCTTCTAATGTTTGATCATCTAATGTGAACTCAACTGTGTACTTTGTTTTCAACTCCAACACTCCTTAGTAATCCATGTTGCAAATACAAGTTCTTTTAATTCGCCAAATTCTTTTTCATGTTCAATTATTTCTTCCCAAAGTTCATTACAATCTAATGAATCAACTCGATCTATTTCAGTTGAACTCCAATGATATATCAATCCAAATATGGACAAAATTACAATTATTATTATTGTAACTAGGATAAGGAAACTGCTTGCCAATTTATTTTATCCTCTCCATCATTTCATCAAACTCTTTATCTTCCATATAGAATAATATTCTATGAAGATTAACATAAGGGATAACATCACCATCAACTTTTAGACTTTGTAGCTCATGGGCTTTTGCAATCTCGTTGAACAAATGCTGACCTTTTCTTAGAACGGACATTAGTTTTTTTTCTCCTTTTGTCTTTCCTTTGCTTGTTTAACTACGCCTTCCCATACAGAATTAAAGTCATCTTGTTCATCTTTTTCAGTATAGTCAAATGAATCTCCTTCCTTAACTGAAAAGAATTTCTTTTCTTTCTTAGATGTCAAAACCCTCATCTTCAGTCATTTCATTACAATCTTCTATGGAAACTCCATTGGGTTCTTTCAATCCTTGAAGTTTATCTAGTGCTTGATCTGAATCTTTTGCTTTAACTACAACGTTTAACACGTAGTAAAATTCTCTTTCTTTTGTCAAAATTCCACCACCTTTAATTTATGTTCTTTGAATTTTTTATCTTCTTTTTTCATTAATTTAATCATTATATTTAATTTATAATCTGATTCTTCGCCTTCTTTTTGAATTTCTTTTTCAGCTTGTCTATTAATTTTCTTAATTTGTTTTAAGGTTAGACTTGTTTCAAAAACATAACCAGGAATTTCTTCTGGATATTCATCTCTATCTGCAAAGTGATACACAGTCATCTTTTTAGCCAACTCCATTCAGGTCGTTCAGTATATTCTTCTGATTCTCTTTGTTTTTTTGTCATTCAATTACATCTCCATCTTGATTTCTTCTCTTAGTTGTCATTCTAAAACCTAACATCATTTCAGTAACATCATCCATCATGGATAAATAAATGGGGGGAGAGGGTTTGGATTTTTTCATGTTTAATCCTCTTCTTCCTCTGATTGTTTTTTCTTTTGACCGAATCCGAAGATGTCATCGTTATTGTCGTCTTGGTTTCCACCAAAACCGAATCCACCATCATCGTTTCCACCGAAACCAAAACCACTATCATCTGATTGACTTTCTGATCCGTCTTTCAGCTTTGCGATTTCAGTTTCTAGGTCTGGAATACCATTCCCGATTAGTTCGGGATTTAGTATGTCCTCTTTTTTCATGTCCTTTAATTCCATGACTCTAATTTTCTCCTGTAACTAAGGGTATAACTTCGTACTTTTCTCTACACTCGCACGACAATAACTGACCTTCACAAAGTGGGCAACGTTCCATATCACAACCAAAGTGGTGAACATTTCCTGGTTTATTTTCAATTCCACAATCGTGACAATTATCGTTTACATCAAAGTAAGTTGTATTTCTTTCTCTAACTTGGTGTTCAGCAAACTCTAAAAGTTTATGAGTACAGCTTTTACTTCCAAGCATTTCTTGTCCACAATCATCACAGCTAGTCATCATCATCTACCTTAATTTTCAATATGAAAAGTTCCCTTAGTCGTCTTGTAAAAGCTATGATTTTTTTCTAACCATTTCTCTAAAATTTTTCTTGCTTTTTCTTGGCTTTTAGATTTTATTGTAATCTCACACATGATTTTCTGATCTACATTATCTTTACCTATCTCTGTTACACTATCAACCTCAATATCAAAACCAGATCCAACACTATCTTCTTCCCATTTTTCAGCTTGATTCATTACTTTATCTAAATAATCAGTATCATCTTCTAATCTCTTTTCAAATGCTTTTTTACTTAACTTTGATTCTACTGTTACAGTTGTATAGAACTTTACCATATCTTCATAGGATAATTCTACTTCAAATGTATTAATCATAAGGGTTCTCCTGATCTCTAACTGAATCCCAAATGTCATCGGATAAATTATCCCATACATAATCCAGGATTATTTCGTCATCAATTTCATTCAGAATATTTGTTTGTAAATTATGATTTTTCAGTTCTGAATCATTAATTTTTTTATTAAATTCACTTTGTAATTTAGATTCTTGTATCTCTAGTTTAGTGAATTTTCTTGGACTAGTCATCATCATCTCCACCACTTTCATCAATTTCAGCAATATCACTAATATCAAAGTCGCCATGTTTTTTTAGCCATTGTAATGCTTCATCTTTATCTTCGGCTTCAACAATTATACTTATTTCAAAATTAGTCATTTAATATCCTCTCCAATCCATATTGCATGATCCTTTTCTGTGCATTTCTCACAATGTTCAGTACAACCGAAGTAGTCAATTCCACAGCCTTCACAGACTTTGCTTTCTTCTGTTTCTGTTTTTCCATTGTATGTTACTGTTCTTTTTACCATGCTATATACACCATGTACTAATATATAAATACACGTAGCATTTGGTTGATACACCAAGCTAGTCATGTTCCTCACGCTTCTTTTTCTCGTAGAATTGAATCGAATCTTCCTTAGTATATTGGATAAATTGAATTAATGGGTGATCTGGATCGTGGATTTTTTGGTGACATTTGAAGTGAACGTAAGCTATCTTTTCTGGGAAATATGAAACATGATGTTTGATTAACTGAACTTCAGTTCCATCTTCCCACTTTTCACGTTCTTCAAAACATACTAAGCACTTGTCTTGTGAATTGATTATCTCCATTTGACTTTACCCACTGTGTTATTGCCACCACCATTTTCTCTGCCTTTATAATTCCAACCTCTTGTGTGTTTTTCTTCATGTCTTTTTTTCCTTTGTTCTATCAAAGGATCGTTTTGAAGAAATTCCATGTCACATAAAGAACATTTGACTTTGGTATTCATAATTTCAACTTCTAAATCAAAATTCATTTCAGTTCATTCCATAACTTTTTCAAGTGATTAAATGCAAAGTAATCAAACAGGTGAGGTCCACTTTTCATTGTCTTAGCACATCTACTTAACAAAAAATCTCTAGGTATTTCGATCCCAACATACTCATCTCCTAATCTATCCTTAGAATATTCAGTATCAAGTATCAAAGTTGGATCTATTACTTTGCCATCTTTGACTAACCATGAGTGTTCAAGTGGAATTGGGCAACTAGCACTCCATACATAGCCTTCATAATATTTCATTCCAGGTTCACAAAATCCTCTGAATGAATTGTAATAGCATTGTTTCAGTTTAGCATGGTTTCTTTTTGCCACTTGTTTTGACTTATCACTATCTACCTCATGGAATACTTTGCAATCTTTTTGAAACCAAATCTTGTATTTTTTTGCTGGTGTATCTTGTTTCATCACTTTAATTTCTGCGGCTATCTGCCAAAGGATCATTGATGAAATGTCTTTGAGTTGAGTTATCTTTTCAGTCATTTTTTATCTCCTATTACGAAGCTTGGATCTTTGCTAGGATCAAATTTTCGGGCTTGAAAATCTGCCACACATTGATCACAATACAATCTTGCAATTGTTTCATCTTCTTTTTCCTGGATTAATCTTTCGTCTGGAAAGTACACAATAGTTAGCTGTCCCATATTTGATTCTGAATAGGTTTGTGGTTCTTTATTACAGTGATAACAAGTCTTTCCTTCTTCTGTCATTTCAGTATCCTTTATCGGTCAGATCAAATCCACCATTATCTTTTGTAATCCTAATTGATTTTCTCTTTCCATTTTTTTCATAGCTTAATTTTAATCCATGTCTTACATCATCTTCTGACCAAACGGAAAGATAGGTGTGTGTTATTTCTTTAGTAATTATTTCAACTATTCTTTTTATAATATGCGAAGTATTTACAAATCTTCTTGGGTTTACCATCCATTTTGTTTCTAAAAGTAAATTTCCACTAAATCCTTTAAACTTTACATCATAAAATTTCTGTCCACTTGGAATAATCATTTCAAACCTACTCCATCAAATTCTTTTTCAAAAACTTTCTCGCCATGTACTTTGATTATATTTGATTTTAATTCAGTTCCTTGTCTAATGTGATCGTGTGTCCTTTGTAGATATTGGATCATGATTGTAATCTCATTTTTATAATTACTAAGTGAACATGCTTTCATAATTTTCATCATCCATACGTTCATGTATTTTACTTTCAAGGTTAATTGCCCACCAATTTTTGTTCTATCTAGCCCATCAACATTGACATGAACTTGTTCAAGAAGGTCGTCTGTATCGGCCGAATTGATCTCATGCCCTAATTCTTCTAAAACTGAAAACATTTCTTGATCTATCACATCTTTCCTAATTGCTTTCATTTCAAAGACTTGGAATATTACGTGGAGTTCCAAGTCACCTTTAAGATCTTTACTCATAGGTTCAATGACTCCATAATTGCATTTGTAAGTATTTTCTGATCTTCCTCATCGATGTTATCCCATTCTGGATATGTCATCATGTCAATGAATACTGTAACTGAAAACCCAAAGTTAGGATTTTTTTCTTCTGCGACTCTAACAAAAAATGCTTTTTCAATTATTGTAGATTTCTCCCAGACTATTTTTGCATCTTTAGAATCAGATGTATAATTGATATAGTTACACAAGTTTTCATCGGTTCTCATGCTTTTCGTAACTCCTTTTTTAATTGTGATCCTAACTCTTTTGTTTTTATTTTCAGATTTTTAACATCTAATTTTCTATTCTTTATATGATGATTTGCAATTCTAATTTGTGTTTCCCAATGACTAATACTTCTTTGTTTATCTTTTATTTCATTAGGAATATATTTAATTTTTTGTTCAAGTCCAAGTATTTTTAATTCTAATTTGTTATAATGACTCATCATTCCATTTTTATAAATATGAATTTGTCCATGATTTCTTTCTTTTACACAATTTTTTCTTATACACTTCATTAGATTTTATCTCCTTTTTGTTCATACTCTACGTCAAAGCCATTTTCTTTAGCGAACTCATTTACAATTTCACCAATTGCAAAAAGTCTTACATCATCAAATTCAGTATAATCATCTTTAATATCCTCAATTCTTTGCTGAATATCTTTTTCAGATATTTCTACTTGTGTCCATTGTGGCTGTATTTCAAACAAAGTCATTTTAAATCATCTATCCTTTTTGATTTGTAGTTTCTGTCCAATGTTTTCTTTAACCATTCACCATCGATATAATGTTCAGTTTCTTTAATCAAAGTCTTTTTTCTTAAACCAGTGATAGGATCGGTTTCGTAATTGTAGAATTTAGTTCCCATTTGATTCACTCCTTTCATCTATTACACTTTGAAAACCAATTATAGCAAACTCTAAATCTTCAATTTCTTTTGCCATTTTAATAATCTGACTTTGCAAATAATCTATTGGTAAATCATCTAAGTCTGGACTACTACCTACGCCATCATAGAAATTTTTGTCACTAATAGCTTGCTCTTGTTGATTCATCTTCTACTCCTATGCACAACTAGTTTATCTAATTCAGTTATTGCACTTTCAAAATACTTTGAAGCCTTACCTAAATCGGTAAATGTTTTGTTATACTTTGCAGGGATTTTAGCATTATCAAACTTTCCACCCATAATTGTGATCTCTTTTGTCTTATTTGGTATGGTAATAACTAAACCAAATTTATTCTTCCAGTCAAAACCTTCAAGGATAAATGCTGAATCCTTCATGTTATCACTAAAGCCCATAGTTATAGAGTGATCATATAATGTCTTTTTGTTTTTATTTTTCAGTCCTCTTTTAACAAATTCCTGGTTTATTGTTTCAGCTAAAGCCATACTATCCCATGACAAACCTAATGTGAATAACGTCATTTTCCGATCTCCATAGTTCCATAACCAGCTTTTTCTCTTGCTCTCCCTAATGCTCCAAGTATGAAGCAAATAATATCATCTTGTTCTTGTTTATCTTTTTGATGAAATTCATCAAGTAATTCTATTATAATAGCATCATCATCAACACTTGCAATAAATTCATGTCCTAAGTTTCTTAGCAATTTCATTTATCTCGTAACTCCTTTAGTACAGGAAAGATTAATTTTCCCTCGTTTGTTTTTCTGTTATACATTACAACTGCTGTCATACCTACAACTTTTTTAGCCCATTCTTCAGTACATGGATATTTTGACCAGCTAACTTTTCCTACATAATTTCCTTCCAAGTCGTTTAATTCTAACGCAGAAATTGGTCTTGTTTCAGAAGTAAAGCCAACCACTTTGCAGTCAATTTCATATTCAGCTTTCATCTTTATCCAGTTTGTTCGGTAAGCTGAATCTGGATTTTTCAGTACCATACCTTCCATCTCATATTTTCTTATCACTTGGCTAAGGTCCTTTGGGGAATATTGTTGCATTTGTTTTACTCGATCAAAGTCAGTTCCTTTAAGATTCTTTTGTAAAACTGAATCCAGGATTTTGATTCTTTCGATTAATGGTAACTTTGTCAGGTCGTTTCCGTCAAATTTTAGTATGTCAAATGCTACAAATGTAGCTGGTTCTGCTTGGGATAATAGTTTGATCTTTAGTTTATCTTTGAGAGTTATTCGATGTTGTGTTTTGTTAAAGTCGGCTGAATATTCATTTTTCAGATTACACAGCTCGCCATCAAGTACAATGCCATCAGGTAGTTTAGTGATAATGTCCATTATTTCTGGGTACATAGTATTTTTAATCAGACCATTATCTCGAATCAGTTTTCCTTCTTTGTATAATAATCGTACTCCATCGTACTTTGGTTCTGCTAACCATGTAGAAAAATTCTTTAGTTGATCCCATTCTTCTTTAACAGGCTTGTTTATTTTAATAGAAAAAGATGTGGAAGGTGGTAATACAGTCAATCTTTACCTACCTCAATTTCAGTATCAGACTTTGTTTTCTTTGTAACTTGTTCAGCTACATCTTCAACTGGTGTTTCTTTCAATTGCTTTACGACCTTTTTAGCTTTGCTTTGGAGTTCTGCCTCTGCCTTTTTGATTTGATCTTCTGTCAAACCGAACAAACTTTTCTTTTCAGTTTTAGGAAAGTTTTTCATTGGTGGTAATTCGTCAGGCTTTCCAGACAATACTTTGTCTAATTCGATTTGATATTCATCTACTACTTCGTCAATGTTTACTTCTGGAATTAGATTTAAGAAGGCTTTTCCTTCAATTTTTTCTTCCTTAGTGACTTGAAGATCAATATCTTCATCAATATCGTTCAGTTCTTCTTTGTAACTAATCTGTCTAATGACTAGTATGTTACCGATGGGTGTGATCACAGCTTCTGTATCTCGGCTTGATCTAGAAGATACTTTCCATGTAACGATCATTGATTTGTTGTTATCTTTTAGTGCATTGAAGATAACAGAATACATCTTTTTTGCATCTGAATCCTTTTTGTCAGGGTAGAGATAATAGCTCTTTTCATTTTGTCTGATAGAAAGATCTAGATTTTCAGTTTCAGTCAAACCTTTTATGATTAGATTTGAGGACTTGATCTTTATCTTGTCGAGTTCTTCTTTGGAAAATACTTTGAGATCGTCTGCTAATTCTAAGCCTGATCCTATTTGATCTTTGCTTATTGGATCATTATCCCAACCGATTTTACAATTTTTACAATAGTTTTTTCTTCCAACGAATCCCTTTTGACAATCTAAACATACGTCATGCACAGGTGATTTGTTAGCTGTTATTGTTGAAGTCACTCTCACAGGAATATTAAACATCGTGCCTTTACCTCTAAAAATTAGGTTCTTTGAATACTTTGGCATTAAAAATTTACTCCCTTTTTGCTTTGGTCGTCATTCTTATTCATTGTTATATCTACCATGTACTAATATTTAATGCTTTTTCTCACTCTTTTGAAATAGCATATTGGAAAATTTAGTTTGTCGTTCCATCACATCTCCAGGAATTTCAGAAGCCTTCTGTTTGATATTATACCACTCGATCAAAGATTCTTCCAATGAACAGACATTACAGATTTCAGTTTCATCGTCTAATTTTGACTTGACTGAATTTACTTCATAGTCAGATTGACATCTAGGACAAACTCTATTGGACATTTTCCTCTCTTTCCTTTTTTTGTTTCTCTAAGATTTCTGAATGAATCTCATCTTTTTCTTTTTTAGAATCATAAATCTGCATTTTATAATCTGGATCTAATGCAAAGTGTCCAACTTCTTTTAGTACATGATCTCTTGCTTTAGCTGAAACTTCTCCCTTACATATTGGACATTCAGCTTTATTACATTCAGTCAGGACTTTTCACCTCGTAGAATTTTTTCATGTGCTTCGGTTAAATCTTTCCTTCCAGCTTTTGACATTGTTAGATGAAGTAACCACTCATCACATTTTTTGCATAACCCATAATCAGTTATTTTTCTTGTTGGTTCATCACATATTTTACAGACTTTAGTTTCTGTAATTTCTTTTATGTACTCACTCAATTTCAATTACACCTTTTTCATCTAAGATTATGTATTGATCTAAACCGATTAATAACATTAGATTAGATCCAGAATCCCATTGAATTGATATTTGATCTTCAATCAATCCATTATTTTTGATTACATATTCAATAGTTCCTAAGTCATTTGGTTTCAGTTTAGTGTATGGATCTAATGTTTTGATCAACTGTATGCGTTTGCCACTTAGAGAATAATCCCAATCTTCAACACTCAATTCATGTCACCTCTAAAAGCATCTCGTAATTTAGCTTGTTCATGTGTTTCTATTTCAGCCCATGTTTGAAAAGACTTTATCTTATTTTCTAATCCAGCCTTGATTAGATAGTCATTTCGATCTTCAACTGAACATTTATTCCAATAGTTTTTGAATGGAGTCAATTTACTATCTCCTTTACGTTCCATGCTCTTTTTTTATAATCAAAATCTTTGAAAGTTCCTTGATTAATATAGGGAATTATTTCTTCTACTAAATCGTTTATAGATTCTTTTCTTACTTCATCTTCTGTCCAAATATCCCAACAATTTTTTACATCATCATAAGGTGTTCCGATTAAAGATACATCCATGTTATCTTCTATCGAATTATCGTTTAGATCTACTTTGAATATTACACAATTATTTCCTGTTTTATTTGTTAATGCTACTTGAACTAATGTCATTTTGTATTACTCACCAAGTTTTTTACAACAGCTAATCCACCGATCAAAGTAAAACGATCGTCTTGTTTAATGTCCATTGACATAACTATCTTTTCTATTTCAGTTATATGTTCTAAGATTTTTTTCTTACCTATCATTTTATCATCAATCCTTTTCCTGTGAACATAAATTTCTTTTTACACAAGTCACATAAATTCCTGGTTTCACATGTTTGTGGCTGATATACAAAAGGTTCACGACAAACTGAACAGACTTTAATCATTTGAATCTCTCCACCATTTCATTTACAATTAGATCAAGTCCACGTTGAGCTAGTATAAGATCTTTTTGGGCATCGCTACCTGTGTGTTTGCCACTTAGGATCATTTGGATTAGATCATAAACCATTTGTAATGACTGAACATCTATTTTATAATTTATCATTTGTATATTCCCCCAACTTTTTCAAACCCACCTTCACCTATCCATAACAATTCTCCACATTCAGAACATTGGAAAGCTTCATCAAATGATAGTATCTTTATTTTTTGTCCACAGCTCCAACATGTTACTTTAGTTTCTATCGCTTTTTTCTGTTCTTTTTGTTTCGGTGTTTTGATTAGCTCTGCCTTTAACATAACATCTATCATCGTTTGAGATTCAAGTTCTGACTTCATTCCCTTCCCTGTTTTGTATGCGTAGTAAGAATCAAAAATTAATACTTGGTATGGTTTTTTTAGATTGCTTAAACTGAAACTACTATTCCTTGAAGCAATTTTCATATCTGCTAAACCATCTGAATCAACTTGCCCATCATCACTAAGCTCATAAAGTATCTGTTCTTGAATAGCTGAATCTCCCATATCATTTTTTGTAATAACTTCATCGTCTGTTCCATTGTGGTAATACAAGCTACGCCAAAAATCAGCTACCTCTTGAATTTCTTTTGGGTATTTATCACCATGTTTGAAAGTTGCCATTAATGATTTACTTGTTATCTTTTTAGATTCATCTTCAGTATTCATATCTTTTACAGCTTCTGCTCTCCTATCTTTTCTTCTTTGTTGTGATTGCTTTCTATAATCACTTCTACTACTCATCGATATATCCCCCCAACTTGTTCAACATAGCCACCACTTCCGATCCATAACGGTTCTTTGCATTTGTCACAATCAAAAGTATCATCGAATGATAAAATCTTTTGTTCTTTATTTCCACAATGCCAACATGTAACTTTAACATTTTTAGGTTTTACATTTTTTACTTTGATCATCTTTTCATTCTTCTGATAATATTCATGTATTTTCCATTTAATATGATCTTCATTCTCACTCCAAGCTTCATATAGATCCTGATTAAGTACGGTTGAAAGTGTTTCAACTTCCGAATATGATAAAGTCTTATACCATTTTTCAGTTTGAGTCATGTCTTTTGGTATTTTAGATTTAGTGATAGTCTTTCTTTTTCCTGCTGGTGTTGAAATGCTTGGTGTTTTCATTCCCTTGTTTAAGACTCTAACAGCTTCACAATGTTTACAATCTTTGGCTCCTTTTTTAAATTTCCATGCCGAACAAGTACACCATAAATCGTATGCGTGAACGCTATCAGCTACCTTAACCGTATAAGAATTTTCATTATTCAATGAAGTAACTGACCATCGATCAGACTTTAATTGATTTATTAGATTGCCACTTGCTAACTCAATAGCTTCTTTGATCTGGGCTGGGCTTAATGTACTAGGCAGTTCGATCCCCACTTGATCTTATTAGGTCGTCAATCAATTTAGTTTCACCACAACGAAAACAAATAAAACCTTTTCTTATTTCACCTGTGATTTTATTCTCTAAAATAGCTGGGTATGTTTTCTTTTTACAAAGTCCACAGTTAATTCTTATAGCTATAACTAATGGACATCTACCCAACTGAAAACTTTCAGCTTGATAAAATTCCAATTTAGTGATAGTATCTCTTGGATTTTTTAAACTCATTGTCCTTCTCCACCGTAAGAATCTCCGTAAGCTTCTTCATGTGAGCAACCATACGAGATATATCTATCATATTTTTCCCCACTTGATTCGTTGTTTAGCTTGTTGAATTTACAATCCTCGCATAGATCTACTTGCATATACTTTGTTACAGCTTTGTTTTTTTGACACCATGAACATAGATTAGGATCGTATATTGGACTTGATGAAGTATATCTTTCAGCTACCGAACTCATTTCAATAATACCTCTAAGTTTTTTTCAGATTCATTTAGTAAATTTACTAATGCTATCTTATTGTTATTGATTTTTTTCCATTGTGATTTACAGACTACACTTCTACATAGACTTAATCTAGTTCCATGAAGAGCTGTCTGTCCTTTGATTTTTGTTCTAGTTAGTTTGTGTCTTGATAAACAAACATCGCAAACATCAATTTTCATATTGGATCTCCATAAAATTTCTGTATATCGTCTAAGTCCTTCTGTCTTTCAGCTTCTGTTTGATTATGCCAATGGTCATAAGACTTTATACAATCAACACACCTTGAAGGTTCTTCAACGTCTAAATCATGTCCACGTAACCACCATGCAAAACCACCGACATTTTTTTGATATATGTATAACTTGATCATCTTCTCTATGCAAGTGTGAGCTTGTTTACTTGCAATTTCATCATTAGGATCATCTATTCTACCTGTGTATGCCATTCCTAACCAATCCCATATCTTGTATTGGGCTGTACTAAGATCAAAAGCAACTAACCCTAATTGACTCTTAGTACAACCATAATATGACAAAGTGCCTAAGATAGTTTCTACAAAAGGCTTTTCTAAACTATGGCATGTTGATTTCTCTATACTTCTACCACAAACTAGAAGTTTAGAGTGTAAATCTTTGTCATATTCCATACCTTATACTACGTTAAGGTAATATTTAAACATGTACTAATATCTATTTACATTCCACATAGCCATGCAAACCTATACACAAGGCAAAGAAAGGTCTTTGTAAAGTGTCCTCTTGGGTAAATCTGACCATATTTTTCAGCTATTAGCCTTCAACTGAAACAAATGGTAAGTAATCATGGGAGAAACGAGTCCTCTGACGTTACCGACCACCTGTTCCTCACTTCAGATGGGTAGTTCAGGGGAATGGGAGATGGAAGGGTATGATACGTTCTGATGGTAGCTTGGACAAGGTAATCTGAATATTGTTTCAGCTAATCAGGCACAACTGAACTCTTTCAGCTAGAACTTTAGCGATGTAATGCCGAAAAAGCCCACCAGGGGAACTCCAGGGAGCGACCAGCAGACTCCTTCACGACATCACGTACACCAGCCTCAACCCCGACTGATGTCATCATCGAACTGTCACCAAGATCAAAGTCTGACAATTCTTTTCAGCTACCACGCACGACTGAAGTTTTCAGCTCACACTATTCTTAACCAAACCAGATACATACGATGGGCGTATCGCCTTGACATGCCTACACCAGAACGGTGTGCTATCACTAATTAATAATGAGTGATAACGCAAAGCTCGACCTGATTACTTTCGGTTGTGTAGATTGTGAGTAGAGGATTCTGATTGTGCTAAGTCGTTATCACTAGTTTACTAGTGCTTGGTTATCACTAGTTAGTATTTGTTTTATTATTAAGTGATAAGATCCGTTTGTTTTTTACTTGGATTTTTCGAACCATTTCAGGATTTTTTGCATTGATTCTTTGAAGATTTGATCTTATATCATACGGTAAAATGTTAAAGCTTAATTTTATTAAAGTCTGCAATTGCTTTTGATCTTTAATTCCGATCTCTTTAAGATAATTAATTCGTACTTGATTAATTGATCTTAACCAAATTGTATAATCAATTTTCTTATTTGAATTATGATTAAGTATTAATTTTCTTTTGTTAGATTGTTTTGTCTTACTTGTTTTTTCTATTGGGTAATTTTCATATTTGAATTTGCGATCTGTTTGTTTATGATCTCCTATGATTAACATATTATTCTAATCTCCCTTTTCTGATCTGCTTTCCATTCAATGATATTATTTTCTTTTGTTGAGAGCTGAAAAGTTTTATCGATCTGAATTTCAGATTTAGTCTTGAGCTGAATTTTCAGCTTAGAATTTTCTTTTAGATCTAGGTGATCTGAAATCCTGGATAGTGATAATGAATTAAATTTTTTATTCATTGTGAGATCTCCTGTCTGATTTTTCGTTTATGTTAAAGTCTGCATTTAATATTTTAGATTCATTATGTATTTTATTAATTACAGATCGCTTTTGTTTTAATTTAATTTCCTTTAATCTATTGTAATTTAATTTAGATAATACTTTGTTTTGTTTTGAATTAAATCTAATTGTATTTTGTTCTAAATATTTATTCGATGTTTGATTTGATTCATAATATTCTATTGGAAAAATATCATTTAATTCTTCTTTATAATTTTCGTTATCTAATTTTAATAAAGTCATTTTAAGATCTCCTTTTTAATTTCTGTTTTATGGACAAAGGAATTTGCCGATCTAATTTCCTTTAATTTAATTTCCTTAAGTCGATCGTAATTTAGTTTAGATAATATTTTGTTTTGTTTTGAATTAGATCTAATTGTTTTTTGTTCTAAATATTTATTCGATGTTTTATTATGTTCATAAAATTCTATTGGAAAAATATCATTTAATTCTTCTTTATAATTATCGTTATCTATTTTTAATAAAGTAGTCATTGAAAATTCTCCTTGATTGTTTTTTCAAATGTTTTGATTAATTCCTTTTCTGTATTTTGCTGTTCACATAATGCAAAGTTTTTTCCGAAAACTTTTTTCATAAACTCAACTTGATCTCCAATTAAAATTCCAAACGATCCAATTTGTTTTTTAGTAAATAGTTTACTAACTAAATAAGAAAAGTATTCTTCTGTTTTATCGGTTGGGCTATCTGGCATCCCATCGGTTAAAACTATAATGAATTTTTTACCACTTAGAGTTTTTAATAATTTATCAGCTTCAAAAAATGCTAGATCTAATTGTGTATATTCAATTTGATTATTTAGTTTTCCAACTTGACTTAATTTATTTACTCTAACAGATTGTAATTTATTATAATTAGATCCTGAAAAACCAATTACATTTATTTTTATTTCTGGGAATTTCTGGATCGATTTATACATTGTTGCGATCGTGTTAGTTGCAATTTCAGATCGTGTTATAGATTTTTCAGTTGTTGGATCGTAATATTCATTATTCATAGATCCTGACATGTCATGTATAACAACAATATTTAATCCTGTTTTTTTAGATTCGTTTTGAAAAACATTAGGGTTACTATTTGCAAGTCCGTTAATATAATCTCTAACATTAATTTTAATTCCAGAATCTTCTAAATGTTTTGTTTGTGATCCTTTTATTATATCGAATACTCTAGTTAATTTTCTAGCTAATGGATTATTAATTTCAAAAGAATTGTTCTTAACTGAATTTGTATAATCTATATTTTCATAATCCCTTGAAATTAATTTATCAAATTCACTATTCTTTTTACTTGGATTTTTATTTATGTCTAATAGTTTTTCTTTTAGATCTTTGAATTGTTTAAGTCCAGCTTGCTTAGATTTTTCTAATTGCTTTTCAATATCATCGAAATTAATTTTAGTTTGCTTAGGGTGATCTTCTTCTAAATCTTTATGATCGCTTTCATCGTTTAATTGATCCATTTGTTTTTCTAATTCTTCTAATGATTTAGATTCATCTTCATCTTCATCTTCTGAATTAGATTTAGATTCATCTTCATCTTCATCTTCATCTTCATCTTCTGAATTAGATTTAGATTCATCTTCATCTTCATCTTCATCTTCATCTTCATCTTCTGAATTAGATTTAGATTCATCTTCATCTTCATCTTCATCTTCATCTTCT
>SDBT01008554.1_pt1 | contig 16700 bp, 13 predicted proteins | sample 2277101 | NCBI WGS metagenome assembly SDBT01 (sample SAMN10404973, study PRJNA504765) | marine sediment metagenome | isolation source: marine sediment core GS10_PC15, 103 cmbsf | place: Arctic Ocean: Southern Knipovich Ridge | collected 2010
GTCGTTGAGCTTCTTGGCGTGTGGCAGATAAAGTTCTCTGTAAGTTTGCGGACTACAGAACAGCGAATTCTGCGACGCGAGGTCCGCCCCGTCTAAGAAAATAATATGCACTTTGTTGCCCACCGCCTGATAAATACATTCGAGATTCTTGATGGCAATTTTACTCTGGCCCGCAAACACGTCTTTGATGTATTCTTTGCGCGTCACCGTACTGACATACCACTCCTCAATGTCCCGAATCCCCTTGGGATGTTTCGCAAACGGCGCGGGAACAAGAGCTATGTCACCAAAACCCGTCCCGCCAAAACCCGCTGCAATAGCAAGGTCGGTATTATTATAAAGCTCATTCGCCTGCTGCCCATAAACCTTCAACTCTTCCTCGCTGATTGGGCCAAACTCCTCAAGATTATCAGCAGGGTCCAATTTGGCCTCGTCGAGAGGCTCCTGACGAATAATCGCGTCAAAATAGAATCCCTCTCTGGGCATCTTCGCCGAAGCCGGTACCGACCTGTCGCCCTCCGGGTACTGCAAAATCGCGCCTGCTGCATCGGGCTGCGTATTGAACTTGCCCGGAACCAATACATCCGTCCCGTCAAAGGTCCTCCAGGGCTTCCAGTCTGCATTGTCAAAGCCAAACATGTTCTTCACCCCCGGCAGTTCCACCACGTCAATCCCCAACACATCACGCAAATCCGCCGCGACCTCACCAAGCATCTGATAGGGTTCCACTACTTTCACCGGCTCACCGGGCTTATCCAGCCCCAGGGCCTGACGCAGCTTAGCTACGACGCTGACCTGGGCGCCACTGCACTTGGTGCCTCCCAAATCGACGGGAACACGGTCCACTTGCTCGTAATTCACCGCTGCCAGCACACGCTGCCTGCCGGTCATTGTCCCCACTGTCCTGGCCTTGTCACCGAAATTCATATCCGCAAAAATCCACCACGCCAAATAGCAAAAAAATAGCTCAGGTCCACTCTCCCATCACTTTATCAACACTTGTGGAAAAAATAACAGAAAAACTAATATTTGCAAGTGCATTCCAGGAACGCAATCAAAGATAGTTTGTGACGATTTTGTTCAAAAGAAAGCACGAAGGGGTTGCATTTACCAAATACATAGATTATTATATTGCTCTTTTGAAAAAGTAGGTCTAATCGAGTCCTCTAAGTGGAGACAAATATGATAAGCGTAAAGGAATTGCGGCGCAGTTTTGGCCCGATAGTCGCCGCCGACGGAGTATCATTCGATGTCGAAAAGGGCCAGGTCCTCGGCTTTCTTGGCCCCAACGGAGCCGGAAAAACCACGGTAATGAGGATGCTGGCATGTTTTCTCGCCCCAGACAGTGGAACCGCCACAATCTGTGGACACGACATCCTGAAAAACCCTATACAGGTTAGGCGCTGCCTTGGTTACCTGGCGGAAAACGCGCCTGCATACGGCGAGATGACCGTAGGCAGTTTCTTAAACTTCATTTGCGATGTCAGGCAAATTGAAGGCAAGAAACGCAAACAGGCACTGGATCGAATCGTTCCCATCTGTGCCATTGAGTCGGTCTACCACCAGACAATCGAGACCTTGTCTAAAGGATATCAACGCCGTGTTGGGCTCGCTCAAGCGCTAATTCACGACCCGCAGGTTCTCATCCTGGATGAGCCTACGGACGGCCTTGACCCTAATCAAAAGCACGAGGTCAGAAAGCTCATCAATAAAATGGCCAGGGACAAGTGTATCATCGTCTCGACCCATATTCTCGAAGAGGTTGAGGCCGTCTGCTCAAGGGCAATAATTATCGCCAGAGGGCGGATACTGGTGGATTCGACTCCCGAGAAACTCAAAGAAGAACACCAGTGCAGCCTCGATGCGGTGTTCCGCAAAATTACTAAAACTGAGGTTGCATAGATTCGCGTCTTTAACCTATTTGAAAGGGAAACGCCATACTGGCACAGGAGTATAAGAATGAACAGTTTCCGAGCCGTATTCAAAAGAGAGTTTAAGTCCTACTTTACGACGCCACTTGCATATGTATTTCTCATCGTCTTTCTCTTCTTTGCAGGATATCTAACATTCAAAGAGAACTTTTTTGAGGCACGGCAGGCGGATATGCATGCCTTCTTTGTGAATTTGCCGCTTCTGTTTGTTTTTATGATACCTGCCACGGCAATGCGCCTCTGGGCTGAGGAACGCAAGACAGGCTCAATCGAAGTGCTGCTTACTTTGCCCGTTACGGTAATCCAGGCCGTCCTGGGCAAGTTCTTCGCCGCCTGGCTTTTCCTCTTGATCGCATTGGCCCTGACTTTCCCAATGGTGATTACGGTCTGCTACCTGGGCGACCCTGATATCGGCCTGATAATTACCGGCTACCTGGGCAGCCTATTAATGGCCGGAGGCTTCCTCGCTATCGGCTGCTTTTTCTCGGCCGTCAGCAAAAACCAGGTCATAAGTTTTGTCCTATCTGTCGTAGCCTGTGCAATCCTTGTCTTCGCCGGCATGCCAACAACCATGAATTACCTCTCGACCTTCTTGCCAGCCGGCTTGGTCTCGGCAATTGAGAAGATGAGTTTTCAGGTGCATTTTGAGTCTGTGCAAAGAGGAGTGCTACAGTTCGAAGACCTATCGTACTTCGTGTTGTTGATTGTCGGCTGGATTGCAGCCAGCAGCATAGTTTTAGATGAAAGGAAGGCAAGTTGATGAACAGAACGGTAAAAGCAATTATCGCCGTGATATTTGTCATGGTGATCACCTTTTCCGCGGTAAGCATCTGCCAGAATCTTGGCAAATCCTTAAAGCTCGACATCACCGACCAGAAGCTTTACACGCTTTCAGAGGGCACAAAGGCAATCCTGGCTAAGCTCAATAAACCCATCAAAGTTAAGCTCTACTATGCAAAAACCGCCGCGCTTAAAGGGCCTGACCAGATTAAATACTTCAACAACTACTATGAGTTCGTCAAATCACTCCTGGCCGAATACACCGCCGCAGCCAATGGAATGATTGATTTGCAGATAATCGACCCCAGACCATTCGCCGACGAGGAAATGCAGGCACTGCGGTACGGCCTGAGAAGATTTAACCTGACCGAGGAAGAGAGTTTTTTCTTCGGTCTTGTGGTCCAGACCCAGTTCGGAGTCGAAAAGGTTATTCCCTTCTTCTCCCCCGACAGGCACAATTTCATCGAGTACGATATCAGCTACTTGATAGATACCGCGATTACCCGGCAGAAAACAAGAATAGGTATCATCAGCTCACTGCCGGTTATGGGCGACGAACTGACCGGCTATATGGCTCAGATGATGAGAATGCAGGGCCAGCAGCCAAGACCCCCCTGGACTTTCGTTCAGCAGCTAACACAGCAGTATGAAGTCAACAGCGTCCCGGCAGATGCCAACAGCATCAACGATGTGGATATCCTTCTGGTCATTCATCCCAAAGACTTCTCTGAAGAAACATTGTTTGCCATAGACCAGTTTGTCTTGAAAGGAGGCAGAACAATAATCTGCGTAGACCCCTATTGTATGAGCGACCAGCAGGAACGAAGAGAACTGCAAATGGGAGCTCCCGGAGCAATTGGCTCCAACCTGAACCGCCTTTTGCGCACCTGGGGTCTGGAAATGCCGCCCAAGACTTTCGCAGGCGACCGAACCCTCGCTATCAAAACCTCTATGACCCAGAACCAGAGACCGGAAAAAATCATTGGCTTTCTCAGCCTCACACCACCTGACTGCTTCAATCCCGAAACCGTCATTACATCCGAGCTCAACGAGGTCAGATTCTTGTTCCCAGGTGTGCTCAGAAAAGTACCTGCCCCGAATGAGCCTGAAGATGCCAGGATTGAGCGAATACCTCTTGTCACCACAACAAATCAAGGTAATAGCTGGTCTATAAGCAGCCCCTTTGAACTGCTTATGCCTCAGCCGTCGGAGCTTATGGACAAGTTCGTCGATGGCACTGAGCCTGTGGCAATGGCATACCTGGTCACGGGTAGATTCAAAAGTAGTTTCCCCAACGGCATCGAAGTCAAGGTTATCTCAGATGCCAATGAACCCGGCGAAGCCGAAAGCAAGTCAACCAGCGAAGAGAAAACCACAAAAAGAATTACAGGCCTAACAGAAGCTCAGGAAGATTGTGCCGTCGCGGTCTTCGCCGATGTCGACTTCATTAGCGATGCGCTGGCCTACAGGGACTTCTTCTTCGGAAAGGTGGTCTTTGGGGACAACAGCGCTTTGATGATGAACACAATTGACGACTTGACGGGATCAAGTGATTTGATTTCAATCAGATCACGCGGCCACTTCAAGCGCCCCTTCATCAGGATTGATGAAATTGAACAAAAGGCAGAAGCCGAAACCGCCGAGGAGGAAGCAAAAATTAATGCCGAAATAGCGGAATTTCAGAATGAATTACAGTCCATACTTGCCTCAGCAGAGGAAGGACAAGAGAAAGTTGTGGGAAGCTCAATCCTGCAAAAAAGAAAAGACCTCGAGCTAAAGATACATCAGGCAAAACGTCGACTCCGCCAGGTCAAGATGAAAAGACGCGAGAGCATTGAGCAGCTCGGTAATACGCTCCGCAATTTTAATATGCTCTCAGCCCCAGCCATTATACTGGTAATCGCTATAATATTGGGTATCTGCCGCAGTGTTAGGAAAAGGCATTATATCAGCCATGCAAGTGATGCCTGAGAAGTCGCTTTTTCATAAAGTCAGCCAGGAGGCCAATAATGAGTGACAAAAAACTTACTATGTTAGGTATTGTTGCAGTCCTAATGGTTATATGGGCGGTGGCTCAGTCACGTATCGCCAATGAGCCCAAGGTCAAGCTCAAAGCACCGGCTTATCTCATCCAGGGACTTGACCCTGCCGACATAGCCAGCATCGTCCTCACAAAGAACGACGATACCGTCACCCTTAAACGCAGGCATGACCGTTTCGTCATCGCTGACAAAGACGATTACCCCGCCCTGGCCGGTGAAATAACCAAGCTGCTCACCTCATGTTTTGACATTCAAACTGCTGAGCTTTATACGGAGGATAAAGCTAACCACAAAGACCTCGGAGTTACCGAAGAGGATGCACGAACTGTCGTCAAATTCTTCGGGCTGGACTCATCACTGATTACCGGTGTAGTTATAGGAAAGGCCAGTAAACAGGGCAGAGGCACCTACGTAAGATTAGTTGCGAGTGATAAGGTATATGTGGCATCACAGGTACCGTGGTTCAAGAGCCGGGCGATGGATTATATCGACCAAAAGCTTATTTCCATTGAACGTGGCGATATCGAGTCGGTGACCGTAATCTCCCCCAACGAAACCTACACCCTAAAAGCAGACAACGGCGGCATCAGCCTCGAAAATCTCCCCGACGGGAAAAAGCTAAAAGCCGGTGAATATCACCATGTCTTCTCAGCATTAACAAACCTCAGATTTGATGATGTCAGAGGAAAATCATCAGCGGAAGAGGACTTGAACTTTGAAAGGAAATTCATCTGCAAATTGAAAGATTCGACCGTTTATACTGTCGCCATCGCCCAAAAAAACGACAAAACTTATATAACCTGTGACGCTGAGTTCACTGATAAGGCACCTGTAATAAAGGAAAAAACTGTTGAATCAGAAGAAGAACTGAAGAAGAAGGAAGCTAAGCTACTCGCGCGAGACAAGGCAGCAGAGTTTTCTTCAAAACACAGCGGCTGGATCTACGAAATCTCCGACTACAAGGCTGAAGATATGACAAAAGAGCTTTCTGAGCTGCTTGAGGACCTGTCCGAGTCCCAGGCCCGAACCACCGATGACCCAAATTCAGCCGACTAAAATAACTGAATAAAACCACAAAACCCATAAAAAAATCAAAACCCCCTTGTCTTTGGGGGGGCAAATAATACTTTATGAATTGAGCCCCGGCAAAAACCTGGTATTTTTGAAGGGTTCTTATTTTGTAAGGCAGCGCTGGTGCACTGCAAAACGAGCCCACGTAGCACATGAAAGGACTAAAGTCATGAAACTCCACTCGCTAATTCTGACCTGTTTCGCAATCATTACCGTTACCTTTGGTCAAGGTGCAGCCTCAGATGTCAATTCGGCTTCACCAGACCCGAACAGCACTGCAAAAACAACACCTGACAGCGTGGCAGTTACCGTCAACGGAGTAAATATTAACGAAAGCCAAGCAGAGGCGCAAATAAAGGCCCAGCTTGACAAAATGGGTGGACAGATGCCTCCCCAGTTCATCCAGCAGTACAAAAACCGGCTCAGACAACAAATCCTCGAGAGAATGGTCATCGAGCAGTTGCTGGACGAGAAGGCAAAAGCAAACAACATAGTAATCACCGAAGAAGACGTAATTGCACACCTTAAAGAGAGCGGCGCTCGGCAGCAGCCACCCCTCTCCCTTGAGGACATAAAGACACTGATGGAGGCGCGCGGGCAAAGCTTCGAAGAGGCAAAACAGCGAATGCGAAAGGGACTGGCCTATCAGAAAATTATGGAAGCCGAATGGGGCGGCAAAATAAACGTCACGGAAGACGAAGCCAGAAAGTACTACTCTGAAAATGCGGAAAACATGGAGCAGGTAAGAGCAAGTCATATCCTCATAAAACCCGACATGACCGACCCCAACACCGACCCCAACCAGGCCAAGGCAAACGCCCAAAAAAAAGCCCAGGCCCTCCTTGAGCAAATCAAAGCTGGAGCCGATTTCGCCGAATTGGCTAAAACTAATTCAGACTGCCCCTCCGCCGCAAAGGGAGGTGACCTTAGCTTCTTCACAAGAGGAAGAATGGTGCCGCCCTTCGAAAAAGCAGCTTTCACCCTGAAAGTAGGACAGGTCAGTGACCTCGTCGAAACACAGTTCGGCTATCACATAATAAAGGTCACCGAGCACAAAGACACCTTTGAACAATTCAAAGACCAGATAGTTGAGACTCTGACAGAAAAGAAACAAAGCGATTTTGCTAAGGACTATATTGACTCGCTAAAAGCCGATGCAAACATCGTTTATCCGCCCGGCAAAGAGCCTGCCCCGCCGGCTGCACCGACAATAACGACCCCTCCAGCCCCTAAACCGACCCCCGAACCATAGAGTAAAACTATGCGACAATAGTACTCGTTAGCCAATGGCGGACCTCATAGCAGGACGGCAAACCGGCTAAACACATACTACTACTTTTAAAGTGTAGCAGGATCCAGCTGCGCTGACTCTATGTCTTTGAAGTATTTTACCGTACCCACCTTCAGTTCGACCGTAGCCTCATCATCGCAGACAATAATACCCTTCGGGTGCATCTGCAAAGCGCTTACTGTCCACATATGGTTAACGCTGCCTTCTACAGCATGTCGCAAGGCACGGGCCTTCTTGTGGCCGTTCACTATTATCATAACCTCAACAGCGTCCATAACAGTCCCTACCCCCACCGTTAACGCAGTCTTAGGTACCTTGCTAATGTCATTGTCGAAAAATCGTGAATTTGCCACTATCGTGTCATGAGTCAGTCTCATCATCCGCGTCCTCGACGACAGCGATGAGCCGGGTTCGTTAAACGCTATATGGCCATCCGGGCCTATGCCACCAATGAAAAGCTTAACACCGCCTGCCCTTTTTATTCTTTCTTCGTAGTCCACGCACTCGGCCTCAAGGTCAGACGTATTGCCGTCGAGAATATTGACATTTTCTTTCTTAATATCTATATGGCTGAAAAAATTGCTCCACATAAATGAATGGTAGCTCTCAGGGTGGTCCTCAGCAAGCTTCACATACTCATCCATATTAAACGTCACAACATCACGGAATGAAACCTTCCCTGCCTTATTGAGTTCTATCAGCTCTTTGTACATCCCCAGCGGTGACGAGCCCGTAGGCAGCCCAAGCACAAAAGGCTTCGACTCAGTCGGGCCGAATTCATTTATTCTCATCGCTACATAGCTCGCCGTCCATTTCGATACCATCTCATAATTCGGTTCAATAATCACTCTCATGAACGCACACCTTCCTAAATAATTCTCTCAGCACAATTCCTTCATCCGACTGATAAGCTCATTGCCAAGCGCCGTCTTGCTCTTTATGTGCTTCCCAATCTCGCTAACGAAACTATTCTTTTCAAATGTCCCTCTCACCGCTTCAAAATCAGACCGCCTCGTCTCTGCGTTGCCGTCAAGCCCAAAACCAATCTGGCCGGTAGCCGCAAATTCCTTCTTGGCGTCTGCGTATAGCATATTGTCCAGTTCCACCACCGCCTCCTTCCATTTCGTTACCAGCTCGATAATATCTTCCGCTGTTATCTTATCTGCTGTTTTACTCAACTGCTGCTGCAGCACGTTCTCCGCCCAGGCCCACTCATACTCAGGATAGTTCTCGTGTATAGATTTGAAAACCTCCCCCAACTGCTCCAGTCCACCAATTACACCGCCCTCAATCTCACCAAGCATTCTCTCTACAACTGTCTCGGGCGCAAACAAACCCGCCATGTCGACCCAGTTGCCGGGCCCCATCTCTTCTCGTGGTGCAAGCGCCGCGCGCAGTTCACCAACGCCTTTGAACTGCTTGCCCTCCAGTCGCTTAATCAAACAATTACCCAGGAATTTCTCAATGCCAATCTGGTAAAACCTGATACCTCGCTCCAACGACGGCCTCCTGATCCTCACATTGTGATAGGTAAAGTATTCCGTGTTCTCACCGCAGCTTGATCTAAGCTCGCCAAGCACACGACAGCCGTTGAGCATCCTCTGAATAGTATATGGACTCAAAAGTTTGAAATTTATGTGGTCAAGTTTCCTCGGGTCTTTTCGCCTGTCGCGCCTCGGCCACTTACGCGCATCACGCACCGTCCCCACGCTCCGCAGATTCACGCCCGGAACAAGAACGCTCTCGTCCTCATGCTCAATCAGATATGAAAAAGGCAAGTCCGAAGTATCAGAGTTTCTATAGTGTCTGCCCATAACAACCGTAAACGGACCAACCTTCGCCGGCCAGAGCATATATGAATCGCTCGCCGTCTTCGAGCCTCGCTCAACAACGCCTTGATGCACCGGCCCCAGTTTGTACATGTGATTGCTCTGGTTCGTACCGCTGCCGGCATTCAAAAACGAAAACAAACCCGCAATCAACAATGTCGATTTATGATGCGTCACCGTGTACGGGCCGGCAAATATCGCACAGGCCTCACCGTGAAAACCGCCGCAGTTGGCGAAGAACACCGAATTCTCCGCAGAGTACTGCTTGGCCAATACCGTCCCCTGACCCACAAAACATTTGCCTATTATCGCTCCGTCCGTGACCTTTGAGCCGCTGCAGCAGATGAAATCTTCAGCAAAAACGCCCGGACCAATATAAACAGGGTCTTCCACACAGCTATTGATCGAGCCGTTTTCAAGCCTGCTGGCCCCCTCTACAACACCGAAGGGACCAACCTTGACGTTCTTGATAATCCGGCAGTTAATGAGTCTGGCGCCTCTTCCCACAAGGCCGACAGAGGAGCTCACGGACCGAGCATAAGCCGCTATCATCTCCCGCAACTTTTCAATAACCTTCGGCCTGTGGCGATAAAATGCTATCAAATAAGCCGTATGAGCAGACAGGTGGTCGTAAATCGGTATCTCTCTGCCGCCGGCTTCATTAACCACAACAACTTCCGTCCCGTTGCCGAACGAGCTTTCTCCTTCAACTGCAAGCAAATCAACATTCTCAATTAGTACATCATCCTCTATACAATAATTGGCAATGTAGTTTCTGATTTGCCCAATATAAACATTATTGCCGATTGTGCAGTTGTGAATCGTCGCGTCGCTAATACCCGCTGGCTTCTTAACACCACCAAAAAAAGATACCTCCTTTTCAAACACCCCCAACTTTACCGTGCCGGAAAAATGAACATGCCGAACCCTCGTTGCGTCAAAGCCCTCCGCCACCTCAACATCGGACCAGTTATCACAACTGCAGCCTTGGCTGGCCAGCTTGCTGATTTCCTCAGCAGATAACGAACGAAATCTCGATGCCATCTTCGTATCTCCCTAATCTTGGGCGACCAGCTATCTCTGTCTCCTTGATAATCTGATAGCTGGCCCAAACGCTCCGATGCTCAGCTTAAAGCCGATTCAACTGATACCTCTTCCATGTCCTGTGCTTCTGTCTCTGCTTCAAGCTGCTTCATAAAAGACTCAGCCGCCGAAAGTCTCTGTTCGGCTAACCTGCGCACCTGCTCAAATCGAAAACCTTCCTTCAGACGAGCCTGCCAGTACCGATAATCTTTTTTCTTCTTCCAGCTTTGCAAAACATCACGCACACCCTTGCCGCCGATAAAATATCGCCCGAATTCATTAAAAATCCCCGCCGTGCCCATATCGTCCAGGTTACGCGCGTCCGAAAGTATCATTGCCTCTGCCATCTTCGTAAAACGACCCCCGCTTTCGACTATAATTCTGTTTATCTTATCGATTCTCGCGTTCTCAACAACCGCGGCCAGCCTCTCCTCAACTACCCGTGCTGATAGGTCCAGTAATTCCTCGCTATTGGCATTGGAAAGGACCTCCGCTGCCTCCCGCTCTCCACTTGCGAGGCAGCGGGCAAGCCCCGATTCGCTGAAATATGTCGCAGCTATCAGACAAAAACGGTCTATTTGCAAGCCCCCCCTGACTAATTCCGGCAAGCCGCAGATATACTCAACAGTACACACTAATCGTTCGGTGCGGTCCCAAAGACAGGTGCCGAACCCGCCCATCGGCCCCGAGACCGCCAACGCCTGCCGCCCAATGTCTCTTACAGCCTCAAGTTCAGACATAAAGTCACACTGCTTCAAAATCTAACAGCCGGTTGTTTATCAGACCACCAGGTTTTAGTCAAGGTTTTTTTCCAGGCGCGTCTAAAACATGCATCAAAGCCGCCAATGTAAACAGAATGAAAAAATTTTTCGCAAAATTTGCAGGAATCTCTTGGCACAGGCCGATGTCCAATATATATAACATTGTAGAGGCCGACTACGAACACGCATCTGTGGACGCTGTCAGGCGCTTGTCAAGGACGAGATTATGTCAAATCAGCCAAGGGTGGCAAAAGTATTAGCGATTCTCCTGATTTCAATGACTACCGGAGCCATCGTCTTAATGACCCTCGGCAATGAGCCTCCTTCCGCAGGACCCTTCTGTCTGTCGAACTATTACCGGCTCGACCCCATCGAAAAAACCATTGCCTCCAGCGCCGCTCAATACCCCGGAAGATGGAACTGCATCGAAGTTTACTACAGCGCCACCAGAGCAGGAAACATCGAGCAGCTCGCCTCGCTCAGCGGACTGGTCAGCCCCCAGGATATTAACTGCCACTTTGTCATCTGCAATGGCTTGGGCAGCAGCGACGGACAAATACAACCAACCGAAAAGTGGCTCAGGCAATGGTCAATCATACCGGGCAGAACCTGGTATGGAACCGGCCAGACTATCCGAATCTGTGTCATAGCCGATGAAAAAACAACCCTGCCCACTGACCTGCAGACAAAAAGGGCCGAAGCCCTCATTGAAGGGCTCTGCAGAAAGTTCAACATCCAGCCCGAATACCTCTACTACCCCGGCAACTGGAAGTAGCACGAAAGTCCTATAACCCTCCCAAAAGGCCTCTATTAGACTTTTTCCAACCAGCCGCTTTTATCAGGCCGAAGTCCTCCTGCTCCGTCAGTACCACCCACGCCCGCCAGTCCTTCTTGGCCACTCTCACAGGCTCAATAGCCTTCACCTCCTCCAGCCAGACCAAAAAGCCAAACTTGCAACCAGATTTGCTCCGCCAGTACCTCTCGCCAGCTCCTATACCTTCGTTGTATCGTTCCTTGAGTTCGGTTATCTTCTCCGGCGTCAGACCCTCAAAATTCTTTACGGCACCCGCCGTTGCAACCGCGCGAACCGGACCGCTAATCTCTTTCAAAAACAGCCTGTCGCCAGCTGCAACCCGCCCGCAACCGCTCCGCTTCGCCCTGCTAAAACGCGCTTCTATCCGCTTGCGACCTGCTACAATCGCCTCCAGATACCGCTTCTCCAGGATTACCAGATGATAATTCGCCATAAATCAGCCCTCTATAATAAAAACCGCACCGATAATTCGCAACTGCTTTGACGAATGCCCGCAAAAAACCTATAATCAAAGCCGCCTTTTACGGACAAGACAATAAGATGGAAACCATAGCTGTTATACTCATCGTTCTCATTATCGCCGTCTTGGCCCTTCTGGTCTGGCTCATAACCGCTGTCTCCGCTGGCAGAAGAGATACCGCCGCCCAGCAAGCGAAAATCGATTCCCTCACCCAGCAGCTTGAAGCGCTGAGAACCGCCCAGGATTCGACAAAAGACACCCTCCAAAAATCCCTCCAAACAGGCCAGGACAGCATCAGCCAGAACCTCCAATCAAGCCAAAAAGTCCTCAGCCTGCTTAACGCTCAAATCGGCCAGCTTCAGGGCACAAACAAACAAATGCTCCAGGTCGGCACCGAAGTCAGACGACTGCAGGATATCCTCAGCTCCCCCAAGCTCCGAGGACAAATGGGTGAATGGTCCCTGAAAAATCTCCTTGCCCAAATCCTGCCAAAAGACAGCTATCAACTTCAATACACCTTCAAGGACGGAAAAGTCGTAGATGCACTAATAAAAATGGCCGATTATTCGGTGCCCATCGACGCAAAATTCCCCCTGCCAGGCTTCGAAGCAATCGTAAAAGCTCAGTCTAATGAGGAAAAAACTCGACTGCGAAAACAGTTCCAAAGAGACATAACTGCCCACATCGACAAAATCGGCGCCGACTACATAAGACCAGCCGAAGGAACTCTTGATTTCGCTTTTATGTACATACCCGCTGAAAACATCTATTACGAAACGGTTGTAAAATACGAGGGCGAGACAAAGGACATCATCCAGTACGCCCTTGACAAAAAAGTGATTCCCGTATCACCAAATCTGTTATATGCGTACCTGATGACGGTGGTAATGGGCCTGCATGGCCTGCAAATAGAAAAACAAGCCGCCGAAATCAGACAAAACCTCAAAAAACTAAACGCCTCTTTCGGCGACTTCGGCGCAACCTGGGAAGTACTCGGCAAACACCTCCGAAACGCATACAGCCAGTACGACGAAGGCCAAAGAAAGCTCGACCGCTTCGGTATCCACCTAAACCAAATACAAACCGAACCGGAAGACGAAAAAGAAAGCGAAAAATAAACCTCATCGAAACCTGGTCTCCTGACCTCTCGAAATAACCTAAAAAGCAATAGGGTAAATCACCATGATCTACGAGGATCTAAAAGGCAAAAAGGTTTTAGTTACCGGCTCAAGCAGCGGCATCGGTGCAGCTACCGCCATCCAGTTCGCCAGGCAAGGCTGCTTCGTTGGTGTCCACTACTTCAAAACAAAACAGGGCGGCGAAAAGACCCTCCGCCACGTCAAAAAGCACAGCGATGGCTGCCTCCTTTGCGCCGATATCCGGGATGAGAAACAGGTCAACTTTATGGTCAACCAGTTCGCCAAAACCACAGGTCGTATCGATGCCCTTATCAACAACGCCGGTGACCTAATCGATCGCCAGCCCTTTGAAACTGCTACCCTCGACTACCACGAAGACGTCTACGCTACCAATGTCCGCAGCATATTCCTCACAACAAGGGCTGCCTTGCCGCACCTGAAAAAATCTAAAGGCAGCATCGTCAACATCGGCTCAGTTGCCGGCCATCACGGCGGAGGCATCGGCGCAGGAATCTACGCAGCCGCAAAAGCAGCAGTCGCCACACAAACCATCGCCATGGCAAAAGAATTCGCCCCATACGGCGTCCGAGTAAACTCCGTCCTCCCGGGACTTATCGAAACCCGCTTCCACCAACGTTACAGCTCCGCCGAACGACGTGAGAAAACCGCACAAGAAACTCCACTTGGCAGAAACGGCGGCCCCGAAGACGTCGCTAAAGCAATCCTCTTCCTTGCCTCCGACGCCGCCTCCTTCATCACCGGAGAATATATTGCGGTAAACGGCGGGCTCTTTATGAGAGCATAAAAAACAGTCCTTGCAGTCCGCCCGACTTTTGGTATAAGAAGCCTTCAACAAAGCAAATACAGGGTGATTCTAAATGCCGCCTACCAAGGCTGCGAAATAAAAAATCGTCCAATGCCGTTAAAATCGCCAAATTTTTGCAAATACAGTGCCGCTCAAAAATGAAAGAAAGTTAAAATGCGAATCTCAAAGTGCCTACTATCTTCAGCCCTAATACTTATCGTAATGTCACTCTACCTCGGCAGCTGCACCCAGGCTAACGCAAAGAGCCCTGCCTCAGCCTCAGACCTTCCAGACTGGGAAAATCCCGAGATGATTGGCCAAAACAAAGAACCCGCACATTGCACGCTGATACCATACGCGAACACCGCCACCGCACTCAAAGGAACACGCCAGGCCTCACCCTTTCATATCTCACTCAACGGCAGCTGGAAATTTCACTGGGCGAAAAAACCCGCTGACAGACCTGCAGACTTCTACAAACGCGACTATGATGTCAGCGACTGGAATGACATACCCGTGCCAAGCAACTGGCAACTCCACGGCTACGGCATCCCAATCTATGTAAATGCCAAATATCCCTTCGTTATAACCGACCCGCCCCACATCCCGCACGATAACAATCCGGTCGGTTCGTACCGCACGGAATTTGAAATCCCAGCCGACTGGGACGCAAGACAGGTCTTTCTCCACTTCGACGGCGTCAAAAGCGCCTTCTACCTCTGGCTCAACGGAAAAAAAGTCGGCTACAGCCAGGGTAGTATGACACCCGCGGAATTCAACATTACTAAATACCTGCGAAAAGGAAAAAACATCCTCGCCGCTGAAGTCTACCGATGGTGCGACGGCAGCTACCTCGAAGACCAGGATACCTGGAGGCTCAGCGGTATCTACCGCGACGTATACCTCTTTGCAACTCCGCCCGTGCACATCCGAGACTTCTTCGTACGATGCGACCTCGACGAAAACTACGAAGATGCAACTCTTAAAGTAACCGCTAAGCTGCACAACTACACCACCAAAACAGCAAAATCGCACTCAATAGAAGTATCGCTCCTGGACAAAGACGGCAAAGCCGTTGGCCACAACCCTGTCGCCACCGGCAAAACCGGCAAAATCCCCGCCGGTACTGACAGCATAATCGAAACCCAGGCCAATATCGCCAATCCTCAAAAATGGACTGCCGAAATCCCAAATCTCTACACCGTCCTGCTCACTGTAAAAAACCAGGCCGGAAAAGTAATAGAAGTCGCTCGCTCCCGATTCGGCTTCCGCACAGTAGAGCTAAAGGGGGGACAGGTCCTGATAAACGGAAAACCGGTACTCTTCAAAGGCGTCGACCGCCACGAGCACGACCCCGACCATGGCCAGGCTATCCCACTGTCCCGAATGATTCAGGACATCAAGCTGTTAAAGCAAAACAACATCAATGCCGTCCGCACAAGCCATTACGCCAACGACCCAAAGTGGTACGACCTCTGTGACCGCTATGGCATATACCTCGTCAACGAGTGCAATCTTGAATCGCATGGCGTCCACGAAAGCCTGCCAAAAAGCGACCCTAAATGGAAAAATGCCTGCGTCGACCGAATGGCAAGCATAGTCGAGAGAGATAAAAACCACCCATCAGTCGTCATCTGGTCGCTCGGAAATGAAGCCGGCTTCGGCGAGAACTTCGAACACATGGCCGCATACGCACGCCGCGCAGACCCCACCCGCCTCGTACAGTACCAGCAGGCTGACAGGCATCCGGTCACCGACATCGTCTGTCCGATGTACCTCAGAATAGAAGAACTGCTCGAATACGCCGGCGAAGAACACCGAAGGCCCCTCATAATGTGTGAATACGCCTACTCAAGGGGAAACGCCTGCGGAAACCTTCAGGACTACTGGGACGTCATCGAAGCCCACAAACAGCTCCAGGGCGGATTCATCTGGGACTGGGTCGACAAGGGACTCAGAAAATTCGACTGTAGCGGAAAAATGTTCTGGGCTTACGGCGGCGACTACGGACCCTCCGGAATCCCCTCCGACGGAAGCATGGTCTGCAACGGCATCATCGGGCCCGACCGAGACCCCGAGCCTGAGCTCTATGAGGTAAAAAAGGTCTACCAGTACATAGAGGCAGGACCCATCGACGACCCAACCGGCGGTAAAATCCGTATCCAGAACAAATATGACTTCCTCAGCCTTGACTTTGTCGACGTATCCTGGGAATTGACCACTGATGATAAAATCCTGCAAAAAGGAACCTTGCCAAAATTGTCTCTGCCTCCACACTCAGCCCAGGACGTTGATATCCCATTCAAAAAGCCCGAAAGCCCAAAACCCGGCGCCGAATACTTCCTCAAAATCAGCTTCTCACTATCTGAGGACACCCTATGGGCCCAAAAAGGCCACGTCGTTGCCTGGGAGCAGTTCCAGGTACCCTTCGACGTCCCGAAGGTGCCCCCTGCCGACGTAAATGACATGCCCGAACTGCAACTTAAGCAAACACCGGGCGAGATAACCGTCACCGGTAAGGACTTCACCCTCGCAATCGGCAAAGAAAATTTCTGGCTCAGAGACTCCGAGGGTGCAATCACCTCCTTTAGGTTTAACGGCATCGAACTGATTACTACTCCCCTGATTCCAAACTTCTGGCGCGTGCCCCTCGACAATGATTTCGACTGGCAGTAAGAGCTATACTCGATAACG
>SDBT01008555.1_pt1 | contig 16700 bp, 17 predicted proteins | sample 2277101 | NCBI WGS metagenome assembly SDBT01 (sample SAMN10404973, study PRJNA504765) | marine sediment metagenome | isolation source: marine sediment core GS10_PC15, 103 cmbsf | place: Arctic Ocean: Southern Knipovich Ridge | collected 2010
GTTATAATACTCGTTATTCGTCTAAATCAAATTGTCAAATTCTCTATTTTCTACAATAAAGTATTTTTGTTTTATCTTTTCTTCAGTCAGACATTTTTTACTGTTCAATTTGTAATAATACCAGGTAGTTAAAGTGTTTGTATCTATTGGCACATTAGCATCATCAACATCTATAATAGCATAGTTTATATCGATTTTTGCATTTTCTAGGATGAATCGTTCCAGCAGCTCATCATCTGTCAGAGCAAAAGAACTCTTGATCAAAGATTCTGTCTTATTAAGAAGGATATCTCTTCTCATATTTTTCAGAATTTTTATTACATTTGGAGTTTCTTTCAAATCATCAAATTTTGAATAATCAAATTTTCCATCAGTTTGAAGTGAAGGATGATTTCCTAATTCCTGGATAAAAAATGCTTCCACTTCATAATCATCCACACTGATTTCATTTTGATGTGCATATAAAATGAGAAGTTGTTCATTGATTAAATTATCTAAAGCAGTGCTGCGGATTTCTTCATAATCCTTAATGTTTTTGATATTTAGCATTTCCTCCCGCAGTTGTTCGGATGTGATGTAGAGCGAATCAACTTTGGCTACGAAATCTGCTCTCAAAGGAAATGATAATAAAAACAGTATAAAAATAAAAATTATGAATTTCATATTTTTCCTGATTTAATATTCTAATAACCTAATTTTGTATTCGGTGAAATCTATTCAAGATATTTATAGAATTTTTTCTTCTCCTTCCTCCCGAAAGCTTTCGGGACAGTTCGGAAGGCATTAACTCCAGAAGCTTCTGCTTCTATAGGAGTAACCGTAAAGAAACCTTCCAAACGGCTGATTCGGCGACAGCCGGAGAATCCTTCGGAACGGTAAGGAAGCAAATGTCAACCGTTGCGAAGGTTAAGAAAATCCCTCTTAATCTCCCCTTACGAAGGGGAGCAAACCGTTCGCAAGGTTTTAGTTTCGCAAAGTCTATCTTACAATTTCAATTTATCCATAATTTGAGTGCGTAAAATGGAGAGTGGAAAAGAGAACGGAACAGCTTTTTGAGCAAATTTTATAACACTGTAAGCTTCGAAAATCTTATTATGAGCAAGGTAAACTTTTATCAATTCAATGTAGCTGGTTGCATCTGAAGGAGCTAAATTTATACTTTTCAGAAGACAATCGATGGCTTTATGAGTTTTACCGATCTTTTCTGATGTAAGCCCATAACTTCGATAAAAATGAGATGAGCTGAATTTCATCTTTTCTGCTGCCTGGAATTCGATATACGCTTGTATCCATTTAAATAAGCGGGAAAAAGCTAAGCCTCTTAAGTAAAATAAATTTCCGTGTTTACCGAATTTCTTTTCGGTTATGTTCACAATTTCAATTGCTTTAGAGTAATTATGCTGGGAAAAATGAAGTTCAGCTAAAAAAATAAAAGGAATTTCTGAGGTTGTGCTGAATTTTAAGAGTTTTTCAATAATTTCCACACCTTTATCTTTTCTACCGATTTTTGTGTACGCAACAGCTTTATTATATAGAAACTCGGGAAAATAATGTTTGATTTTATCATAATATTCGATGGCAATTTTGTATTCTTTGAGAAATAAAAAACAATTGCCGATTAAAAAAAATACATGAGAATCATTGTCATCAAATTCTAAAATTCTTTGGTATGTTTCGATTGCTTTTTTGAATAATTTTTTGGTGATGTATAATTCTGCCAGTTCCATATACAATGATTTATCTTGAGGAAATTCTTCGATTCCTTCATGAAGAATTTTTCGTACTTTCAACCAGTTTTTCTTCTTATAAAATCTTGCCTGCCAGAGGATATTATTAATTTCTTTCAAATCTATTCCTTTGAATATAACTCTTTAATTGCAGATAAAACCGCTTTTTTATCCGAACTTTTATTTATGAAATCTCTGATTTTTGCACTGCCTTTAAATCCTTTTGTATAATAAGAAAAATGTGTTGTCATCTCTCTTATTGCAGTTTGTTCGCCTTTATTTTTTACTACTTCTACAAAATGCTGTAAAATAATTTCGTATTTTTCTGAAAGACTGAGAGTTTGGATTTCAGCATTTAATAGATAATCTTTGGTCTCTTTCAGAAGCCATGGTTTTCCCAAAATTCCACGACCTACCATAATGGAATCACAATTTGTTTGAGAAAACATCTTTTGAGCATCTTCAGGAGTTCTGATATCGCCATTTCCAATAATTGGAATTGCAACATTTTGTTTAAGTTCTTTTATCAAGCTCCAATCACTCCTGCCGGAAAACATTTGAGTACGAGTTCTGGGATGAAGGCAGATCATATCTACACCAGCACTTTGCAGCATTTTCCCAAAATCGATGGCATTGATATTTTGCATATCCCAGCCAGAACGGATTTTTGCTGATAATGGTACTTTACATCCTTTGAGAGCATTTTTCATTTCCCTTATTATTGCTTCAGCTTTTTCAGGATTTTTCATAAGAGCAGAACCAGCACCACGCTTGATCAATTTCTTTACAGGGCAACCCATGTTCACATCGATGAAATCCGATTTTTTCTCTAAGATAATTTCTACAGCTTTTGCCATTATTTTAGGGTTAGAACCAAAAAGCTGAATGCCAAACGGGCGCTGATATTCATCCGAGTCTGTGTAGGAAATACTCCGTTTTTTGTCAAAAACAATTCCATCAGCACTGACCATTTCACTAACTATGACATCAGCTCCACATTGTTTGCAAATTTTACGGAAAGCATTATCTGTGAATCCAGCTAAAGGAGCAAGCCAGATTTTTTTGTCAGTCAGAGATTTTATAATTGGTTGCATAATTCTTATTGATTTTGTAAATGAAAAATAATTATTCCTGCAGCAACAGCAGCATTCAAAGATTCCACATTATTATTAAGAGGGATTTTAATTTTATAATCAGCAAGCTTTTGAATTTCATCGGAAACGCCAAAAGCTTCAGAACCAATAACCAGGATGATGTCTCCTGAAGGTAATTTGAAATTATAAAGATTTTCAGCTTCTTTTAAAGTTGTAACCACTATCTTTGCGTTTTGTTCTTTCATCCATTTATAATCATGAATTTCAATGGGAAATGAAAAGACAGTCCCTAAAGATGAACGAATAACTTTGGGATTAAAAATTTCACAGCTTTCTGGAGAAAGTACTATTCCGGAAATTCCTGTTGCAGTAGCAGTTCGGATCATCGCTCCCAGATTGCCCGGTTCTTTGATGTCATCGAGATAAAGAAGAAATTTTTTATCTGTTATTTTTTGAGTTTTAGTTTTTATGAGAGCAGCAATTTCTTGTGGATTTTTCGTGGAAGTAATCTTTTGAAGTTGCCAGTCTTTAATGAGAAACAATTTATCATTTGGAAACGAATCAAAATGAATGTTTGAGTTCTCTGTGATAAAAATCTCTTCAATCTCAACGCTGTTTCTGATGAGCTGATCAATTAAACGATGACCTTCCACAATAACATTTTTTTCTCTATACTTCTTCTGTTTGAGTTTTGCTAATTCTTTTATGCGATTATTGCTGATATAATTCATAAAAATTCCATTCGCGCTCTTTTTTTAAAATCTCCAAAAAGGATTCTGCAAAATGAAAAAGGCTGTCTTTCTGAGGACATCTTCGAAGTAGTTTCTAACGAAGAATCTCATTATAAGCGGAGATCCTTCGATGGAAAAGCAATGAGAATTTCTCAGGACGACAAAAACACTCTATTTTCCAGAACTCATAAATCTCCAAATCAACAAATAATAATAAATATCAAAAGTCAATATGAATTATCGAATAGCAAAAAAACTTAACAAGTTTTTGAAACTTGTGAAGTTTTATTTCTTGCTCATTAAATGCAAAATCATTGACATAGAAATAAACGAAAATATTTAAAGTTAAGTGTGAAATGGTTGTGCAAAATTATTGAAAATTTCAAAAACCATTGAAATGGTTGAAATTTTCTTTTTGGATCTGGTTTTGTTTCCCACAACTAAAGTTGTGGGTTAATTCTATATGTTTTAAGGTATTAGCCCACAGTTTTAACTGTGGGTTAAAATCACAAAAAACATACAATAACCGCTTCAGCGGTTTCCACTTCTATTTTGCAGAACTCATTAAAATGTCACAAAAAGGAGAGAAAATGTCAATTTCAGATAAAATCGCCAGTTGGATTCCTTACCTGGAATCTCCATTAGCAATTAAAATTTTATCTTCAGTAATTATTATTATCATATTTTTTTTGCTGAAGTTTATTTTTCATAAGATAATTCAAAAGAATCTAACAGATGTCAAAGCAAAATATAATTGGAGAAAGGTCTCTTCATATTTTTTGGTTTTTATCACAATTCTCATTGTTGGACGGATCTGGACTCAAGGTGTTCAATCGATCGCCACTTTTTTGGGATTGCTAATTGCTGGTGTGGCAATAGCACTTAAGGATGTAATAGCTAATCTCGCTGGCTGGGTTTTCATTATTTCTCGCAGACCGTTTGAGGTGGGAGATAGAATTCAAATTGGAGAAAATGCAGGTGATGTAATTGATTCGACCCTTTTTCAATTTTCAATTCTGGAGATTGGAAATTGGGCAGGTACGGATCAGAGTACAGGCAGGATTATCCATATCCCGAATGGAAAAGTTTTTACAAATAGCCTGGCTAATTATGATAAAGGATTTAAATATATCTGGAATGAGATTTCTATTGTGATTACATTTGAAAGTGATTGGAAGAAAGCAAAGAAAATTTTGCAGGATATCTGCAATAAAAGACCGGAAAATCTTTCTAAAAAAGTGGAATCTCAGATAAAAAAAGCTGCTCAAAAATTTATGATTATTTATAAGAATCTCACACCTATTGTTTATACAAATGTTGTTGAATACGGTGTGGAACTTACAATTCGTTATTTGTGTGAAACACGCAAGAGACGGGACAGCCAGCAGGAAATCTGGGAAGATGTGCTAACTGAATTTGCCAAACATAAAGATATTGATCTGGCATATCCTACCACAAGGTTCTATGATAATTTGAAGGAAGGAAAAAAACTGTAAAGATAGGATGGTAACGACACGCATGAGGCGCGAGGTATGCCGCGTCCGCGCGCCATACCTCGTCGCTCTCGATGCGATTGTTAGCCTTCCGAATTCTTCCTCTCCGCCGAATACCGGACGAATGCAAGCGCGAGGTTGTAATATTGAGAGTGTTCCCGATCAGTATTCAACTGCGCGAGTGCCTGTTCAGGCGATTCACCGTACATATCCCGGTACTTCCGGGGCCAGTCCAGGACAATGCCTGGGATCAAATCTGAATGGCCGGGTCTACGATGGGCACCGAAGTGGAGCACATGGCGACGCGGGAGACATGCGTTGAATGGATCTTCGGCAAAGGACGGCCCGAATGACACGCCGACCCACAATTGTGCCTTCTCGACTCGTGCGGCTTCAGTGAGCGGCTTGCCAACAAACACGCGTTTCTCTCTGTCCATGTGCGCTGGTCCGGCGGCGATTCCTCCACGCAAAGGGATTCTGTTGTGGAGTGCCTGACAGAAGAACTCTGCGCATGTCTCGCAGAACAACTCAAGACGCCAAAGGTCGAAGACGCACCATAGGAAGTTTGTGTCACTGAAGACCTCTGCCTCGACATGGTGTGTCCCGAATGCGACTCCCGTCGAAATCGACCCATCGGCATGGCGTTGTGGATTGACAGTCGCATCGATCATGAACCGGTCGCGGTCCTCTTGCGCCAGTTCCGCGAACAGCTCGAACTCGGGTACGATAGACGACAGCGGTCGGTCGCTTTGCCGCGCCTCCGTGCCAAGGATGTCGAAAAGGGCAATAATGTAATCTCTGTTCTTCATCTTAAGGCTAACATCGCAATCAACTGTGAAACTCGCAGTATAATATCCTTATATCTTCGCTGGATAACATTGTCATTAATTATTCCTCATTATTATAATTTACGTATAAGAAAATAATTATTTTATAAATTAGTGTCAAGCTAATAAATACCTTGCAAATTTAATTTCTTGCAGGTTCGATCATTTACTCTTACAGTTCACTGGTTTGAATATCCAAGAAAATTATCCCCGATTTCCTGTTTGCAATTTTTAACGGTGGGCATGAGAGGTACACCCAAAGCCTTGATCTATTAGGTCGCAGCAGATTCTTCGTGTCCTTCTCAATGCGCTTGTTCGGGCTTTCCAGTCGTTAATCCAAAGATGTTTTCAACAATTTTATTAGACTCTTTTCTAACGCGCTTTAGGGTTTCTTCGTCAATATGCTCGCGAAAGGAATAAAATTGGTTTTTGTACTTTTCAATCGAATGGCCTAAAACAAATTTGAGAGTATCCGTAATTCGCCAAGTAAGTTCCAGAATCGCTTCTGAAAGCTCTGGGGCAATGGCATCTTTATTTGCTATAAAACCCACATCTGATTCATGTGAATAAAATCCTTTCTGTTTTATGCTATCAATATCTGGAAAAACAAAATCGTTTCTGAGCAAATTTGACAACTTATGTCTTTTTTCTTTTAAATCGGTGAGTATAACAACCAGAGTTTGCTTGTAACGTTTTTCGTTTTGGCGAGGATCGACAGTGGAGAGATAATGCAAAAACAGAGGGAAAAGCTCAAGGGCATCAAGTTTCATTCTGTGAGACAAATGCCCACTCTTGTATTGTTTATATCGCTCATCTCCTGTCCGTGCGAAAAGAAGGCCATCAAGCATCATCATTTTTCCCACTTCTTCGAGAGCGAGAACCGCAATTGATGTGGCTTGCGAGAAGTATCCCTTTTCTTTTAATATTGAGGCAGCCTCATAATTAGATAATGCACTTTCGTAAGCTTTTGTAAATGCATCAAGAATTATGTCAGGATTATGTGAATACATATTATAGATTAGTGCCCGATGGAGCTGACGTCTGCGTCAGCTCCATCATATATTAGACTGCTTACAATTCCATATACTGTCGAATTACGCAGTATATTATCTGTAAGTGATATTTTACATTCATTTTCATATTTTCGCTGGATAACTTGTCATTCATATGCAGAAATATTAGAATAATACGATCCAAATGATAGTGAAAAGGACAAGAATAGTTGCACAAATTGAAATAAAAAGTGTGAGGTTAAAACGAGCACCAACAACCCGAAGGCTATTCGAAAGCACTTCAATTTGGCCTGCAATTTGTGAAATTAACTTTGCCTGCTCTACTTCATTGTTTTCAAGCGTTTTTATTCTATTGTTAAGTACAGTAATAGAAATTTTCGCATCTTTCTTTTTCGATTTTGATGAGTTGGCATGTCTTGCAATGGTGTCGTAGATTTTACGTGCAGCTTCAAGAAGTAGAAGTGAAGTTTTTCCGACTTTACTCCAAGGTATTTTCGTTAAAGCAACAAAAGCAACATTATGCATATTAAACTCCTTTCATTTAACCATTAAAATTTATTGCATATCTTTTATTGATGAATAACTGCAAGCTAACGTTGAGTTTACTCGTCACTATGAAGCGCAGCGGAATAGCGGTCAGGTGCAGCGCTTTTTTAGCAGTTTATATTTAGCTAATCAATCTAAACATCGATAGATCATAAGACTGCTCTGAAGATGAAACAATCAATTTACCATTATTATCTTCATACTCAAGTTTCCGAAGATTTGCACGATGTAGGAACCGTCCTTCAATATTAGTGATAGTACCATTTTTAATACGTTGGGAAAGCTCACGAGCAATGTACTGAGCAAGAGAGTCGTGCTGTCCAGTTCCCTTCCCTCCGATTTGCTTGCCAATGGACTGAACATCTTGTGGAAACATCTGTTCAAATTTGATTGCAATTTGATATGGCGTTGAAAAAGGTCTACCAAAATGATGATTTGAATCGTGAGATTGAACATCCAGCACTTGCGTGATTTTTGCATCCAGATTTAATTGATTCCATTGAGACATTGATTTTCCTACTGCTTATACTGCTAATATCGCAATAAACTGCGAAGCTCGCAGTATAATATCCTTATATCTTCGCTGGATAACATTGTCATTAATTATTCCTCATTATTATAATTTACGTATAAGAAAATAATTATTTTATAAATTAGTGTCAAGCTAATAAATACCTTATAAATTTAATTTCTTGCAGGTTCGATCATTTACTCTTACAGTTCACTGGTTTGAATATCCAATGCAAACTTAATTAAAAAATTATCCCGGTTTCCTGTTTGCAGCTTTTAACGGCTCATCTCAGGTGCAAAAATGTAAGGTTGGAGCTTTTTCTCCAAATCTTGCATTTTCGCCTGTTGAAGCGAGATGATGGACTGCGCAGGTGGATAATAGTCTAGCACCTGAGCTGAGCCCGATGGAGCTGACGTCTGCGTCAGCTCCATCGGCATAGCTCACTTGCCAAAAACACAACTGGCATTACAGCCCTTAAATTGTGAAATTAACTTTTATTGGCATAACAAATGTTAGCCTAATTTCGGACTGTGTTTTTGGTCAAGTGAAGCGGGTGTTAGAATGCTTTTAACCAAACTATTTGAAGAAATTACTTATTAACACATTTATAAGGACGCAAGCTTACCCATCCTCTGCCCTTTGTTCGGTTATGAGATCCTATCGGTTGGCGCTGAGAAACCTCACCGAAACTAATCCTGAAATCTTTACCGCAACAAATTGCTTTATATTGGGAAAATACAAGAGGTTTACCACAGTAAGGACATGGAACAGTTAATCCTTTTCGCCAAGGATATTTAAGGATTATTTTTCCACTTAAATTATCGTACAAACACCAAATTGGATTATTATAGATTTCTTTTGGGAACATAAATTAAACCTCTTAATACTTGAAGCAGTCTTAATACTGATTGATGGATCAAAAAAGCCAACAATGCGTTAAAAAAAAGGAATAAATCGTTAGTTTTCCAAGCATCTATGTATTAACCTGCGAGCTTGCTTCATAACACTCTTATATCCTTGCTTCATAATATTCCCTGAAAGAGAATTATTAAATTACCCAAAAAGAACCTATTAAAACTATTAAAGTTAATAATCCATATAAAAAGTATTTTATATAGATTTTTCTTTCAAAGTCACAATTTCTTGTTAGAATATCATCTTCGTCATTTGCTTTTTTTTCTATATTATATGCAAAATTTACCTCTGAAAGAAAAAATGTGGTAATTGGTAATATTAGTAAAAATATAATTCTGAAAATATTAAAAGGTGTTAATGAATCTGTTAATAAAAGAGAGATATAAAACAGAATTAATGTTAATATTATTGGCTTCCACAAATGAAGATTAATTCTATTATTCCGATGATCTTTAAAAGTTCTCTTTTTTAATATATGATAATATTGGTCTTGATTCAGAGATTTATAAGATTTTGTTGGATCATATTTATCGCGAAACTCCTTTAGAAATAAAGATGAATTTTGTAGTTCAAGAGGAATTATGATTTTCCTGTCTTTTTCAAATATTTCAATTTTTCTATCATTTGGGAAATTAACTGAGATAATAGAATTAAATTGTACTTTTCCTTTTCTGAAAAGTGTTTTAAAATGTATAGAATCATCGTTAATTGAAATTTTTATTGCAGAATTTTTTATATAGTGAAACAGAAGAAAAAGAAAACAAAGTGGAATTATGTTAGGTTTTATAAAAGTAGATGTCTCTAAATTAGATTGAATACTTAAATATATAATAGGATAGATATAAATACAAAATAAAAGTATTATTAATATTAAAGAATACCATGATTTTTTACCTTTGTACATTTTATTCCTCCAAATTTTTTGGTTAGCTAATTAAATAACTTGCGTGAAACTTTTTACCACAAGATATTTCCATTTTCAAATTCACATTTGTTAAACCATCAATTACCAAATTCACGCTACCGCTGTTTCATGTCAGTTTGATTGGGAGTTAGGTGGCATGCTTTAACAGTTCTATTATATAATTATTTAAACTCTTACCGGATTCTGTTGCTTTCAAATAAATACGATGATGTAATATTGAAGGCATTCTCAAAACAAACTTACCGGAAAAAGGTTTGTCCGGTTGTTCACCACGTTCAGCGCAAAATTCAAGATAGTCATCAATTGAGTCTCTAAAAGCCTGCTCAATTTCATTGACTGTCTCTCCCTGAAAAGTAATTACATCTTTTGTGTCTAAAACTTCACCGTGAAATATATGTGCTTCATCATCATATTCTACATATCCGGAATATTTTTTGTATTTTAACATAATTTTACTCCTGCTTCTATTAAAAAACGTCTCATAGATTTTAATGCACCTTTGTCTGTTTCCTTCTTTGGATGCGGTCGATGGAAAACAGCTCTTATTCCATTTAGATAAATACGAACTCTGGACCCTCTACCTTCAGAACAATCTGCACCTAAAGCAATAAGGAGATTCTCAATATCTTTCCACTCAACATCTGCTCTTATCGGATTCTCAAAAATGGAATCCAACACTTTTTGCTGTTTTTTGCTTAACTTCATTATAGTATCAAAAAACAGTATCTAGGAGATTGCTGTCAACTATTTTTGTGTTAACTGAATTTACCAAACACAAAGATATTGACCTGGCATATCCCACCACCAGATTTTATGATAATTTGGGAGAAGGGAAAAAAATATAAGGAAGTAGGGGTAGCGATGAAGTTCAGCAGTACTGCTTGTTGGCGTCCGCTACAGAGAGTTGTTAGGGAAATTATTTTTTTATTATGGCTCAATACCTTTTTCTTTTAGAAATGTTTTAAGGTCTTCAAGTGAAACTGCATATCCAACTACTAATTGAGTTTGACTGCGAAGATAATCGAGGATATCAGCAATAATCTGACCTTCGCTAACTTTTTCCGTTGTTCCGTCTGCTAAAGTCTTTGTATAAGAAAATCCTGATTCTTGGTTTTTTAGAGCTTCTAATGCACTTTCTATATATAGTGGAATAGGAGCAAGTTTGCTTATAACAATGCCAATAACTGTTCCATCTTCGATATTGATTAATGGTCCACCTGAATTACCACTATTGAAAGCTGCATTTACTACCCACCGATTTATTAATTTTCCAGAATCACTTGTAACAGTCTCACTCCCAGATAGATAACCAACACTAAGTAATGGAACAAGTCCATTGTAACCACCAGGAAATCCCCAAGTAGTTAATTGTGCACCAACAGAGAATTTATCATTATTGCTAATTGGTAATGCAGGTCTCTTCAATTCTGTTTTTACTGTAAGTAATGCTAAATCATAATTATTATCGCTTACAATTTTATCTACACTATGCCTTTGTCCCTGACTGTCGATTAAGAAAACATCAGCAGAGGAACAGTCCTTAACGATATGAGCAGCCGTAATCACCTTTCCACTCTTATGAAGGAAAGCTGTACCACCTTTGTTTTTGAAAGGTACCAAAACTCTGAAAACAGACTGAGCGACTACAATTCCACTTTTTCCAGCCAAATCGGTCGTCATAGGAGCTGAAACAGACATACGATCTTCAGCTGTTAATTGAATAACATTAAGGAACATCACATATAAAATTCCAACTACGATGAATAAAAAGGTTGTTTTTTTCATAATTTCATCCTCCTAATTTATTCCTCTATTTTCCTGAAATCAAAACCGGACGGATACTGAAAAATCCTTAAATCAAATTCAGGTACAACTGCCAGAATATGGTCAAAAATATCAGATTGAATAGCCTCATAATTTGACCATTCAATGTCATTGATAAAAACATAAATTTCAATTGGCAAACCGGTTGAACCAGGACTGAGTTGCCTGATCAGGAAAGTCATTTCGTTTTTTACTTTTGGATGATTTTTAAGATAAGCTGCTATATAAGCTCTAAAAGTTCCAATATTTGTTAATTTTTTTTGATTAATTTCTTGAGGTTCAGAAGTCTTTATATTTGATTCATAATTGTAAATTTCTTCTCTTTTTTGTTTGATGTATTCAGAGATCAGATTTATTTTCTCAAATTTATCTAATAAATTTTCATCACAAAAACGAATACTGGAGATGTCGAGATGAATAGCTCGTTTGACACGGCGTCCGCCAGCTTGCTGCATTCCTTTCCAATTTTTAAAAGAACCATCGATCAATTTATGAGTGGGAATAGTGGTGATAGTTTTATCCCAGTTCTGAATTTTAATGGTATGAAGTGCAACATCGATAACTTCTCCATCAGCATTAAACTGAGGAACTTCCAGCCAGTCACCGATTTTGATAAGATCATTAAAAGAGATTTGCAAACTGGCAATTAGGGAAAGAATCGTATCCTTGAAAATGAGAAGGAGTACAGCAGTCATCGCACCCAAACCACTGAGAAACAATAAAGGAGATTTTCCAATAAGAATGGAAATAATTACAATGCATCCCAGCACAATAAAGAAAATCTCAATTATCTGGAGATAACCTTTAATTGGACGATTTTTCGTTTTTTTATAACCAAGATAAATATCGTTTACAGCGTTTAGAAAAGAGGAAATGGCAGAAATTGCTACAATCACCATTAAGCTTTGAGTAATTTTTTGAATGAAGATTTTTATTTGCGGGAAAAGAGAGGAGGAATAATAGAAGATGAGTAAAGGCAGCAGATAAACAAAAGTTCGGAAAAATTTTCTGTCAACTAAAGCATCATCCCAATTTGTTTTGGTTTTTCTACTGATCTTCAGGATGATTTTCAGGATAATGTTTTTGAAGATTTGATATGTTATAAATGCCAGAAAAAGTACTGCTGCAAAAGCAATTAATTGTGCCTGGATAGGATTAATATTAAATAAATTTTCAATTTTCTCTAAAGTCATAATTCCTCGTTATTTATTTATTCTTTTTTTAATTTTGATGCTTTCTTTAAAAATCTGTATGAGAATAGATGAGAAGCTCTTTTTTCTCAATCCCCTCTAACTCCCCCTATTTAGGGGGAGAATCTATCTCCTTTTGCCGCAGGCAGTTCCCTTCCCTTTCGACTTGTCCAACCTTTGACGGAAAGTTGGGAAAAACAGTTCCATTTAGTCACTTAATTCTCAAATCCTTATCCCGAACGCCTTCGAGAGCAAAAAAATTTCCAGCAACTAACAAAAACTAATAATAACAAACTTTTTTATTTTTTGTTATATTTTGTTCGTTTTGCCTGCCGTGTCATAGTGTAACGAAGACTGGTTCGTTGCTAATTTATTTTGGTTCCGGTTTACCCCGTTAAATCATTTTTTCTATTTAACTGGGGTTTATCCGAGTTACGACATAAATAAGCTGTTTGTGGTGAAATTCGGATCACTTGTCAGGTTAATTCCTAATCTTCTGAGTCCTGCTTCATCACCGGGAGTGGGAATATGGGTTGTATGAACTTCACAACCTCTAAGTTCTTTCAATTTCTCCATGGCAAATTGTGCTGTGGAATTCGTTGTAGCGCTGATGCTGAGTGCTATCATTGTCTCTTCCAGATCCAGACTAACAGCTTTTTCGTTCAGGATATTCTTTTCCAAATTAAATATCGATTCTATTACTTTTGGAGAAAGCAGGTGGATTTCATCCGGAATACCAGCTAATTTCTTAATCGCATTTAACACAAGGCTGGAAGCTGAATGCATTAACGGAAAGTTTTTCCCTGTAATAATACTTCCATCTCTCAATTCAATAGCAGAACCGCAGAATATTCCGGAATGTCCTTTTCCTGTTTCTTCAGCTTCTTTAGAAGCTAATCGTGCCGGGAGAACTGTTTTCCTATCTTCAGGTTTAGCCCCGATTTCATTCATAAGAAGTTCAGCCCGATAAATGGTTTCTTTATCAACAAAGCCCATAATGAACTCACATTTGTAGCGGAAATATCTACGGATTATCTCCTGTTTTGCTGCTTCTTTTGTTGCTTCATCATCAAATATTGCAAAACCTGCACGATTGACTCCCATATCTGTGGGAGATTTGTACATTGCTTTTCCACCTGTAATCTTTTCCAGGATCCGCTTCAGCACAGGAAAGACTTCGACATCACGGTTATAGTTTATAGCTGTCTTTCCATACATTTCCAGATGATATGGGTCTATCAGGTTGAAATCCTTTAAATCTGCAGTAGCAGATTCATAAGCTTTATTGATCGGGTGTTTTAGCGGAATATTCCAGATCGGGAAAGTCTCGAATTTCGCATAACCTGCTTTGATTCCACGTTTATTTTCATGATACATCTGGGAAAGGCAAGTTGCCAGTTTACCGCTACCGGGTCCAGGACCTGTAACAATCACAAGGAGCTTTGATGTCTCAATATATTCATTGGCTCCATAACCTTCATCACTAACGATGGTATCGATATCTGTGGGATAACCTTTTGTGAAAGCGTGAGTATAAACTTTGATGTTTCTGCGTTCCAGTTTATTCTTGAATATTTTTGCAGCAGGTTCATTTTCGTAACGTGTGATCACAATTGCAGTTACTTCGATATTGCAATCCCGAAGGTCATCAATGAGTTTCATTGCATCTACATCATAAGTAATACCAAAATCGGCACGCACTTTTCTGCGTTCAATATCACCTGCATAAATGCAAAGAATAATATCTGCTCTGTCTTTCAATGTTTTCAGAAGTTCCATTTTTACATTAGGATGGAAACCTGGTAAAACCCGCGAGGCATGGTAATCGTAAATGATTTTGCCGCCGAATTCAAGATAGAGTTTATTATCAAATTTTTTCATTCGTTCCAGAATTGCCAAAGTCTGCTCTTTTAAATATTTCTCGTTATCAAATCCAATTTTCATAACTCAAATTTCCTATAAAAAATAATTTCTTCCCGACAAGTCGGGACTTATAACAAATAAAAATCCAAATAACAAATAACAAATAAATTTCAAAATCCAAATATCAAATTACAAATAACAAATAAATTTCTAAATCCTAATTTCTAATTTCTAATAAAAATCCAAATAACAAATTCCAAATTTCAAATACACTTCACACACTTAGGAGTTCTTTTTTTGATTTTTTATTAGAAATATGGCTTTTTTTTAGTGTTCATTCGCGTACTTAGCGGCTGATATTTCCAACCTTAGAAATTAGTCCTTTGTCATTTTTCCCCGGTTCTTCTCAATAAATCATATTCTTTTTTTAATTTCCGCATTTATGTTACTCAAAATTATCGGATGAGAATCTTCATCAAAGAATTTCATCGAGATATTTTCATCGATACAAGTATCGTATAAATAATAGTTTGTGTAAGATGATACTTTCGGATTGAAACCAAGAACAAAAAAACATTCAGTTTTGCTTTTCATGAGTGCATTCTGCAAAATGAAGTTTTCTTTTATTTCATTTTCAAATGAGATATAATGTACAAATCCTTTTTCAAAATTAATCTTAAGATTATCAAAGATAAAGTTTTTATAATATGCTTTTTCAGCCATAAAAGTGCCATTTATTTTTTTTCTTTCCATAGGGATTTCCAGTTTTCCAAAAGGTAAAATCGAAATTTGAGTATAATCTTGATTTCTTAGTAAATCGGGTAAAATAATCTTAGTTTTGATATTTAGCTTTTCATTGTTGGAATGAATTGTGTAATTTGAAAAAGTTGATAATTTATTTTTTAATTCGTCTTTCGCTTTTTGAAGTTGATTGTAATTACAATCAACTGATTTTGAGTAGAATTTCATTAAATCATCAAAATTTGTTTTCAAGAATTCCGCAAGTTCGGATGATGGCAAGTTCAAAAATAAAAGTTCTTTCTTTTGTTGAAAGATTTTCTCCCAGATTCCTTTTAAGGATTCTTTCAATTTTTCATTGTTTGTTTTTTGGGTTGATTGGAATTCATTAAAAACATTTTTCCAACCTACATAAATAAAAACATCAATAGAATCTATCCATTTTTGATAGTAAACAGGTTGAATAGAAAAAATTTCAGATGGCATTTCCGCAAAGAAACGATTCTTAAGATTTTCAGTGGAAATTTCCAGTACAGGGAAGGCTTTTTTCTTACGGATTTCTAATGCCAATTCTTCAATCAAGGGAATTTCTAAAAGAGGTTCTTCAGTTTTACTTGCATTATGAATCTCACCTGAAATAGACACAACATTGCCCGGTTTGATTTTTAGAAGGTCATTAACGATTTTATTGGCTAATTCAGGAAAGTTGTCCATCAGGCAAGATACCAACTTTCTCCGAGCTTCACATTGATTAAAGATTCGATTTCTTTCTCTAAAATCCTGGAAGCGATTTTCCTGAATTTATCCTCATTATCACTCACGTAAAACTTATCACATCCAGGTTCTGATGTTTCAGGAGAAAGAATTTTTTCCAGTTCATTTGTAACTGCCTGGGCACTATCAATTAATGTAACTTCAATTCCAACTGTTTGTTGAATGATTTTTTTAAGTATTGGATAATGAGTGCAACCGAGAACAAGTGTATCAATTTTTTTCTTAAGAAGAGGAGTGAGATATTCGCTGGAAATGATTTTTGTGATTTCATGATTTTCCATTCCTTCTTCTACGAGCGGAACAAAAAGGGGACACGCTTTTGCGAAAACTTCAAAATCGTTATTCAGTTTTAGTATTGCCTGCGAATAGGCTTTACTCCTGATAGTTCCTTCTGTTCCGATGATTCCAATTTTCCCATTTTTAGAAGATTTCAATGCTGAAATCGCACCCGGCTCGATCACTCCAATAACCGGAATTGATAAGACTTTTTTGAGTGTTTCTAAAGCAACTGATGAAGATATAATACAAA
>SDBT01008556.1_pt1 | contig 16700 bp, 14 predicted proteins | sample 2277101 | NCBI WGS metagenome assembly SDBT01 (sample SAMN10404973, study PRJNA504765) | marine sediment metagenome | isolation source: marine sediment core GS10_PC15, 103 cmbsf | place: Arctic Ocean: Southern Knipovich Ridge | collected 2010
CTGGACTGATCCAAACAGTTGGAAAAAAAACTTGCATCCAAATGGTTCGGTGTCTAGATCAGACACATGATGCACTTTCTTGAGATCTCAAGAAAGCAAGCAAAACAGCCGAAACCTTCCGAGATCTTCAGTTAACTACTCAAGTGGTTCAAGCTTTCTTGGATCGGTTCGCGTTATTCTACTACGCCAGAAAGCTCCATTAGGCATGCAGAACTACGACTCAAAATAACGTTATTACGCTCCAAGGCCCAGAAAAACCTGAATGAGCCCATAAAATGGGCTCTTCCATCCTTTCCCATCCGCTCGAAAAATAAAACCTAAGAAAACCCTGATTTTAAAGCCTTAATCGCTATTTTGTTATTCAAATTGAAAAAATATGAGAAATATTATATTATAATATATGAAGGATAAAGCATGGATTATATTCAATGAAGAAAAAAACTGGTACAATATAAAGGTATAAAGGGGTATAATCAACGATTTATAGGGATAAATAGTGAAGAAAAAAGCGATACACTACACTATAAAATACTCGTACCTGCTAGCTTTTGCCCTCACTCTGCTGGGCATATCCCCGCTTTATGTCCAAGAAAACCCACAAACCACGCAACCCCCGGTGAAAGAAACCTGGATTACCGTCTACGTCCACGGTATCATGAGCATCAAATCTCATGTTAATTTGGGCAATTTTTTCCGATTTCTACGCGATGATGTGGAAAATACCGTATATTCCAAAACCGTCGAGCTCATGCGCCAGGACTCATTCTTTTATCAAAATCAGGCCATGCAGGGTTTTGGGATGCAAAAGATTGAACCTGATGTGGTGAAAAAAGGCAACTCCTCGGGTGCAATCGCGTATCTGTCCAATGAAATGGAAGCTCTGTGCGGATTGAACAACGATAACCATTACTATACCTTTGGCTGGTCCGGCTTGTTAAGCGCCAAAAGACGGTATAAAGATGCGCGGGATTTATTTGATGCTCTAGAGAAATTGGTCAAAGAATTTCAGTCACAGGGAATTCAGCCTAAAATACGGATTATTGGCTATAGCCATGGAGGAAATGTCGTTCTGAACATAGGAGCAGTCCATCATAAGGACCGGCGTACATCAACCCTTTCGATCGATGAAGCTGTTTTGCTTGGTATGCCAGTGCAAGAAGAAACTGATTATTGGATTAATGACCCCATTTTCAAACACGTTTATCACTTCTATTCCAACAAGGATCGTGTACAAAAATTAGATTTCTTCTCACCAAGTCGTGTTTCTGACAGAACCTTTAAACCACGCAGAGGATTCATTCTCCCCCATAAGCTCACGCAAGTAAAAATTAAGATCATACGCCTGAAAAAAGATATTCGATGCAAACATAGGAAATTTAGACTTACTTTCAATTTTAACAATCCTTCGATTGTTTCTGGCAAATCCAACCTGCTACGCAATGCATCACCTGGCCACGTCGAGTTATGGTTCTTTGGTTGGACGCCCGTGCACTACAGAACTTCGTATCCGCTCTACCCGTTACCAACCCTGACTTTTATTCCGATGATATTACACAACATTAGAGACATTGCAGATACAACACCACCAACAAGCTCAGTTGTTGCCGACCTCCGCTTGCAACATGAAATCATGATCATCAAACAAAAAAAACCCCGAAAAAACCACAAGATCGTTCCACTTCTCACGCGCCAGAAATTTGATGAATTAACTGATACGATATTGCAATATGCTCCTGATATCTACAATTGTACCTTGTATAAAGAACACATCGATGTTTCTTACAAAAAAGCCACCGCTCTGCACAAACAAGAAAGAATCGAAAGACGATGCAGAAAACCCAGGCACCACCATGCGCGCAGATACTGCGGAAGAAGACGCAGAAGGTAACACCGTCCTGCCCCTTTCTATACAGTTCGCTTGGCTAGGCACTCAGGATGAACGGGTCAGTTTGATCAATTCCCATAGACGTAAAAAATCATCCATGCTCATCTGCTGTGCACGTAATACAAGCGTGTCTTCTGGAATGTTACTCATATCATAATGCGCCTGAAGCAGGTTATTACGCAATGTACGACGTGGCTGCGCAAAGCAGCGTTTGATAAACTGCCAGAAATCATCTTCATGGGCAATTGATACAATATCTTCCCGTGGCTTGAAATAAACCAGGCGCGAAAAAACTTTCGGCGGCGGCTCAAAGGCAGACGGCGGCACTTTATCAAGTAACTTCCAGTCAAAAAAATGCTGGAAAAATAATGCGGGAAATCCATAGCCCCGCCCATGGGTCTTCATAATTTTCTGTGCAACTTCCTCTTGCATCATAACCACCCCTTCTTTGAGCAGATGCCGATGCTCTTGAAAACGATACAAAATTGGAAACGTCACTTGATAAGGAAGATTCGAGAGAACTGTCCAAGGCTTGTGTGATTCCAAGCGCGAAAAATCAATATCTAAAAAGTTGTCGGTAAATACGTGTAAGCGCGGATCTTTTATATTTTTTTTAACATAGTCCGCCCATTCCGGATCAATCTCAAATACCCACAAGCGTGCTATGTCCGCCTGCAAAATTGCGCGCGTTAAAAAGCCATCGCCGCAGCCAATTTCAAAAACGCTCGAATCGGCATTGAGTTGAACTGCCTCGAGCATATGCTGCACAACAAGCGGGTCACGCAAAAAATGCTGCCCAAATTTTTTCTTAAGTCGAATACCTTTAGATATGACCACTGGATTCTAACCTAGTTACCTGGCCAACAACGCTTCGCGGAAAAAATCAAGCTCTTCGAGCACTTTACCCGCGCCATTAACAACACAAAAAAGTGGATCTTTCGCAACTTGTACTGGCAAGCCCGTTTCTTTGGAAATTAATTGATCGAGCCCTCTGAGCAACGAACCCCCACCAGCCATCATAATTCCCTTGTCTACCAAATCAGAAGAAAGCTCCGGCGGTGTATTTTCTAAGGCAACCCGGATAACTTCGACAATACTTGAAATAATATCAAGTAACGCCTCATTCACTTCAGGACTGGTTAACGTAACAGTTTTAGGTACACCGGTCACCAAATCGCGGCCCTTAACCTCCATGCTTTGCTGATCCATCGAAGAATCAAGCAATGCAGCACCAATTGCAATCTTGACGTTCTCTGCTGTCCGTTCACCAATAAGCAAATTGTATTTGCGTTTCACGTATTGAACAATTGCACTGTCCATTTCATCACCGCCAACACGCACGGAACGGCAAAAGACAACTGATTTAAGAGAAATAACGGCAACCTCAGTTGTCCCACCACCAATATCAACAATCATATTGCCTGACGGTTCTTGTACCGGGAGCCCTGCGCCTATCGCTGCAGCCATTGGCTCCATAATGGTATACACTTCTCGTGCTCCTGCCTGCTTAGCAGAATCTTCAACAGCACGTTTTTCCACCTGTGTTATACCAGAAGGCACCCCAATAATCATGCGTGGGCGCACTAATGTTCTTCGATCATTATGCACCGCACGAATAAAATAGCGCAGCATGCTTTCGGTCAACTTAAAATTAGCAATCACCCCGTCACGTAACGGCCGACAAGCAATGATGTTCTCCGGGGTTTTGCCCAACATTTCCTTGGCCTTTTTTCCAGCCGCAAGTACTTGATCAGTATGCGCTCTGATTGCAACCACCGACGGCTCATCAAGCAATATACCTTTATTGCGGGCATAGATCACCGTGTTGGCCGTACCTAAATCAATAGCCATGTCATTGGAAAAAATGCTAAATAATCTTCGCACAGGAAAAAATTTCATCGTACTCCTTTAAAATGCAAACTCAATGCCCAGTGATACTTTATGCGTTTTGCTTACGCGACTTGCTACAAAAAAGTTTGTCGGAACATCCCATCGGAATGAAACAATTGGATCAAACTCTCTTAGAATCTTCACCTTACCAAAATCGTAAAAAATATTAAGCGTAAAATAATCGGATGCCCATTTAGAAAGCCGTTCAACATTTTCTAATTTCACGGGAACCGTTTTATTTTTGCGCATATCTGTCCACGAATCTTTCTGATGCGAAGTAAGCGTGTAGTAAACACCAATACCAAAACCCTGTCTAAGATTTTCAAGTAGTATGAAAGGAGAGAAAACAATTGTTACACCAGGGTTGACCTTGGCCTGCCCACAGATAACACCAAAAATGTGGGGTTCACTGGCTGCCGGCATACGTCTGTTGGTGGTACGAGAAAACCGTTTACTCACACGCACTAAAAAACCTGTTTTTAAATCTTCCCGCAATTCAAATAATGCATCAGCTTCACCATACACGCCCCAATGGCCATCACCACCAAACGGTACCGAAGCTGGTCGACCAACCTCCCGCGTTACCCCCGTTGGAACAAGCAGTCCCAAACTAACACCAGCATCAATTTTTCTGAACTTGAGCAGATACTCCCAGACATTGCCAAAACGCAGATAGGCATCAATGTCACAAAAACCAAGTTGCGCGGTATTTCCTTCGCACAACCCGAGATCAGAAAACATTGTTCTGCGTGCCTGATCAAGCTCCAATTCATCACCGGGTCCTAAAATAAAATTAGCCTCACGAACCCGAAAAAATTCATGACGTGAATTAACCCGCATAAACGCCCACGAAAACCCAACCCAGAGCCAATCAATAATTGACTGACGCCAGGTAAATGCAATCCCCTGCATTTGGCGTCTACCTTCAAGCTTCCAGGGAATACTACCCGCACCTTGCCATTCTGAGCGCAACGGATTGGGGCAACCGGCTGCTACAAACGCTCTGGCCAGCTCAGCTTGATCAAAAGGCCCATGTAATTCGGGTAAGCCGATCTCATTTTGTCTAGCATCAAATGCCTTGCTCGCCGTTGCAAACATCACATCGACGGCAAAAGAAGAGCGTGTTCCTTCAACAGAAAAATACGGCCGCTCAAATAACGGAAAAAATCGATTATCAAAAACCATAGAAAAACATGGTGTTGAGACAAATGCCACAATCAACAACATGTAGGAGAAAATTCTTGTCTTTGGCATTACTTATCCTGCGTATACTGACATGTATATCATTGAGCTACTTCACATTCATGATATGGGCAAGGCATCTATCCATGGAGGAGAGAGGGGGATTCGAACCCCCGATCCCATTTGCATGAGATAATCGCTTTCGAGGCAACCGCATTCGACCACTCTGCCACCTCTCCAGGATACTAGTTGCCTGTCGACCATAATTTATTCCCTATATAATACTCTATTCTATTGTTTTGAAAAGTGTTTGTCCGGGAAATATACAGATTATGCTACCCATAAAGACAGACTCTTGCTCTATGCCGGCACTCTGTATTATAGACTTAAACATCGGGTATGTTAAAATCTTTTCATTTGTTTATTCATAACAGAGCATTGAAGAAAGGAAGATTCATGCAAGCAGATCTTCAAGCAATTATTCTTGCTGCTGGTAAGTCAACGCGCTTTAATACTGGCAACACAAAAATGTTGGAAAAAATTTGTGGTCAGGAGTTAATCCTATACCCCACCACCATACTTGAGCGCATGAACATTCCAACTACTCTTGTTGTAGGGTATCAAAAGGAATTGATCAAAAACACAATCGAAAAAAAACATAACAATCGCATTCATTTTGTTGAACAAGAAAAACAACAAGGTACCGGCAACGCACTTTTGTGCACCAAAGAACTTTGGGAGAAAAATGACATTCTCATCATGAATGGCGATATGCCACTCGTTACTCAAGACATTCTACAGGCACTCATCAAAAAACATTATAATACGAATGCTACCATCTCGTTTGTTACTGCACACAATGGTGATCCATCAGGTTCTTCATATGGTAGAATTATCAAAACAGACAGCCTTATCAAAATTATCGAAGCCCGCGAATTAAGCCAAAGTGAAATACAGGAACACTGCTGCATTAATGCAGGCATATATTTGGTCAAAAAACAGTTCTTAGAAAAAAATAGCAACGAGCTAAAGCGTAATGAATTGAGTAACGAGTTTCACATTACTGATCTGGTAAAAATGGCAAGCGAAAAAGGTGAACTGGTTGCAACTACTTCAGCACCGTTTGATTATATTCGCGGCATTAACACCTATCAAGAATTATGGGCAGCCGAGCAGGTTAAGCGTGCAGAGCTCATTAAATATTGGATGAACAAGGGCGTGCGGTTCTCAGTCCCACAGAACGTCCACATCGACCTCACCGTAGAAATTGGCGCTGGTACCTTTATCGGCTGTGGTGTTCATATTCTTAATGATTCAAAAATTGGAAACAATTGTAACATTGATGCATTTTGCTTACTGAATAATGCAGTACTCGAAGATAACGCTACCGTTCATTCTCATTGCGTCATTAAAAATGCAACGGTGAGCAAACACGCAACTGTTGGACCATTTGCCCATTTACGCGACAAGACAGTCATTGGCCAGAACAGTACCATCGGCAACTTTGTTGAAATAAAAAACAGTACCATCGGCTCTCATACAAAAGCAAAACATTTGGCGTATTTGGGAGATGCTCAAGTCGGTTCACACGTTAATATTGGTGCTGGTACTATCACCTGCAACCACAACGGCACAACCAAGCAAAAAACTACCATAGAAGATCATGCCTACATCGGCTGCAATAATAGTTTAGTTGCTCCAGTCATTATTCATAAAAGTGCGTACACCGCCGCAGGATCAGTCATTACCGACACGGTACCGGCAGATGCACTGGCCATTGCGCGATCACGGCAAATCAATAAAGAAGGATATGCAACAAAAATTCGGAACAAAAATCAATGCGATGAAAAAAAGGGAAATAATAAAAAAGACGTTCCTTCTTCTGATACCTTGTCATTTATTGGAGCAGTGAGAACCAGCAACGACAGAACCGCGTTAGAGTGACTATGATCCGTTTTGTACACACCGCTGACATTCATTTTGGCATGGAAAATTACGGCAAGATCGACTCAGCCACCGGCATACACACACGCCTGCTTGATTTTGCCCGCGCACTCAACGCCTGCATTGATAGTGCCATTGAAAAACAGGTTGACTTCTTCCTCTTTTCCGGCGATGCATACAAAACACCACACCCGAGTCAGACACAACAAAAAATGCTCTTTCAATGTTTTTTGCGATTGTACAAAGCAAACATCCCGATCGTTATCATTATCGGCAATCACGACAATCCATTAAGTTTTGGCAAGGCCAATGCACTCGATATTTTTGGCGAGTTACCACTTGATGGCTTTCATATCATTGCCAAACCAACATCGTTTACACTTCGGACAAAAAATGGCCCCATCCAAATTGTTGGCATTCCGTGGCCAACGCGCAACACGGTATCAATTACCAACAAACACCTTCATAAATCTGCGCATGAAATTACTGAATATATATCGAGTGCGGTAGCAAAAATCATCAGGGACTTAGCACAAAAACTTGATCCTACCATTCCTGCCGTACTTGCCGGACACTTGACGGTAACCAATGGTATTTTCTCAGGTTCAGAAAAACGCGCCATTTATGGGACTGATCCCATTTTTTTGCCATCGCAACTCGCCATTGAACCATTTGATTACGTTGCACTCGGGCACTTGCATCGATATCAAAATCTCAACCCAAAGGGTTATCCTGCAATCATCTATTCAGGCTCCATAGAACGGGTTGATTTTGGCGAGCGCAAAGAAGACAAAGGTTTTTGTTTGGTGACAATTTCTGAAAAAGGTAAAACACACCACGAATTCATCAAGACCCCCATGCGCCCCTTCATTCAAATTGAAGTACAACTCAAACCCGGCATCCCACAAACCGAGCAACTGATTGCAGAAATTAATAAGCATGATGTCAACGATGCAATCGTAAAAATCCTGTACCATGTACCAACCGGCAAAAAAGATTTGGTTGATTTACAAGCAGTGCAACGCAGATGTTCGCAAGCACTGCATCTGGTTGGTATTATTCCAATACGGGATCATACCACACGCGAACGGCGGATTGGGGCTGCTAAAGTTTCTATGGACTTGCCAACGTTACTGAATACATACTTTGACACAAAACCTGAATTAAAAGATCGTAAAGAACTATTGATTGAAAAAACACTTATGTTACTCGAAGAGCAAAGTAGTCAAGAACAAGAGCGTACGTAACTGTTAATCAAAATAGAGAATCGATGCCGAATCAAATAATGCATCTCTATAGTTTTGCATTAGTTCTTGAAATTTTGGTTGCCGTAGAATTTCGGCAATATCCTGATACCGCTCATCAAACGTAAGCAGATGTTCTTCTTTTTTATCCTTCAAACGATACAACTCAAAGCCTTCTGCAGCTTCTTGTGGCATAGAAACATCTCCGGCGGCTAGATCAAAAATAGATGATTTATCTTCAGATATTTCGCTGTGGTTAATCCAAAACGGCTCACTCCATGCAATATCAGCAATGCCAATATAAGTCTTGGCAACACGCTCTAGCTGCTTTTTCTGTTCCTCTTTTTCTTTGTCGGCAACGAACGGTACTGTTGAATACTCCAGCAAATATGAAGCCTCTTTTTTCTCCGGATGTTCATGGTAATATGCTTCAATATCTTTGCGTGGCACAATTACATTTTGGCGAATTTTAAAATCAAACATCGAGTTAACCGCTTGCATGCGCCTGAATTCTTCTCGCCCTTCTTCAAACGTATACCCCGCCTGACTAAAAATTCCTTTTAGATCCTCGAGTGTTAAATTATTTTCTCTCTGCACCACGGCTAGATATTTATCAATCTCCTCTTCGCCCGGCATAATTTTATATTTTTTTGCATCGAGAAAGACAATTTTTTCAAACAAAATCTCATCACGTGAACGTATGCCACCACCTAAGTTTGGCCGGCGTGTATCTGAGAGGGTAACAATTTCTGTGCCTTCTTGCGTATGGGCTACTGCTTCAAGTTTATCAAGTAGATATAAGTCGGCACCAGCTTCTTCTACTTTGACATTATTTTTTTTTACATCGGCAGCTATGTAGGGTGCTGTAGAAAATAAGAGAACAAAAATAAGGCTCGTGTATTTTTTCATAAATACTCCTCAATTACTATGCCAAGAAGCTAACCACCGGAGTTAATTATACAAAAAACCAAAGAAAAAGGGAATGTACAATATGCACATCCCCTTCATATTTCCTGTAATTATGCAGTAAAGGTCAGACCGCTTGTGCCTGTGTCGGTGGCGCTTCAGGCTGTTCTGCTTGCGGTGCATCAGCTGCAGCTCCTGCATCAGCTACCTTTTTGCCTTTTTTACCTGCCTTTGGCTTTGGTGCCTCTGGTACGGGAACCGGTGCAGCAGCTTCTTCAGGCTTGAAGTACTCTTCATTCAATTTAATATTGTATTCTTTCTTTAAGCGTTCAACCTCTTTTTCAAATTGCTCCATGGTCTTTTCTTTTTCGAGCATTTGCTTGAGGTCTTCCTTCACTTCATTAAATGATTTATATTTCGGTTCTTCCTTGCCGGTAGCGCTCACTACCCAGAACGCATCGTCATCAATGCGATACATTTCAACCATTGGAAAGGACCTAATTCCTACAATCTTCTCACGCAGTTTATTATTAATACCTAAACTTTGGTCGTGCACTAATTTGAAATCTTTGACTTTGTCACCAAGTTCCGCGTCTTTGGCTGCTTTTTTAATATCATTTTTTGCTGCCTTAACCTTATTCAAAAAGTCTTGCGCGTCTTGTTCATTGGCAAATGCAGCACCCATTGCATTCACTCCACCGCGAGAGATTAAGAGTGTTGGAATAGCGTCTTTATTCTTCTCATAAAAATCTTTCGCTTCTGCATCGGTTACTTTGGCAGGAAATGCTTCGGTGAAATATTTGGTGTTCAACATATCTTTGACCGACTGCAACATACGATTATACTCTTTTACATATTCAACCTTTTGGTCGATCCTATTGTCGATGATGTACTTGCTCACAATCGCCCGATTGGTCAGCCCATCGGCAAGATTACGATCCAACTGTTTAGGATCCATCATGCCAATCATTGCCTTCAGCTGCGGATTTGATTCAATTAATTCCCTTTTTTCAGTTTCCAAACTTTCTTGAGTAATCAGTGGTTTATTGTCCATCCATACCAAAACTTGTGAACCATCACTTGGCATTGTCACTGCTGCTGCCCGCTCCTGCGCAATTGGTTGTACTTGTTCGGTTGGTTTGTCCATACCAAGTTTATCTTTTACCCAATCAAGCAATGCGCAACTTGGCAACAACATAAGCAATGCAATTGCTAAAAAACCTGCACTATTTTTATTAATCACCTGTTTTGTTTTCACGGCAATCCTTTTTAGTAGATAGTATAAACTGATAACATCTATTATATGATACTGTTTTCGATGGTCATTTATATTATCATAGAATTCACAATTTACAAATAATCGTCTGCATTGATTTTTTCATCAAATCAATTAGGGTGATGTAGCAAAAACTTAAGGAAAAAACTATGCACAAGCATCTGGTTATTATAACACTTTGTTTACCTCTATTCACCTATGCCATGGACGATACACAAAGTGGTATATATGAAACTCTCTCTCAGCTCCTTGATTATTCAACAAATGAAGAAGATCGCACTTTTTTACAGCAAAGTGTTCGTTCAGTAAGAAAATGGTGTACAGAGTCTGGTGGACGAGATCTGGTAGGATTAGGCAGTGCGCCAGAAAGAACCAGAACATTGGAAATATATAAAAAAATAAAAACGGAAACCCATGATGAAGCAACCATACATCAATTTCTAGAACGGCAACAAAAGGCCACAAAAATAGCTCTCGCCCTAACAAACGAATTAAAAACAGCAAAACTTATTATGTCAGATCGAGAAAGCCATGCCCGTATTTTGCTATTGATACTAGACGCGCGAACACTACGTGAACTTAATGATGAGTATGCGTTGCCACCAGTTATATCATCACAATTAAAAACGGCAACAGATACCGTAATAAGTAACAACCCAACTATTTTACAATCGCTAACTCAAAGCAGCGAGAAAAAAGAAGATCAATCTGAATAATGCGACTGTGCCCCACTTGCTAGGCACCCCTTTTCATAACGCTCAAAATGTACTATATAAAAGAGTAGTTGATTTCATCTTGTGTGATATAGTACATCCAGTAGGTGCTGTAAATTGGTGAAATGAGTATCAATAACCCAATAAAACGGAGACATGCAATGAGAACCAAAACTCTTTTATTTGCTGCCACAACACTACTATTCGTTGGCAACCCAGTAATTCATGCTATGTGTGAAGATGGGTTTCCTACCCTAGAAGAAGCAAAAGAATTGACAGCACAAAAAGCGGAGGAAAGAAAAAGAGCTCATGAGAAGCGCCGCAAAAGAAAATCTGTCAAGATACCCTACAAACAGGGTTTAGTTGGCCCACTTGATCCTAAAGAATCACAATCAATCACTGAACTGGTAAAAAATGCGCAAAAAAATATGAATGATCAAGAAGATTCTGCCAGTGAAGAGGAGAAAACAGAACAAAAAGTAGATCCTAATATGAATGATCAAGAAGATTCTGCCAGTGAAGAGGAGAAAACAGAACAAAAAGTAGATCCTATTGTTATCGAACAAGAACCTGGCGTATTCAGCAGAATAGTTGATTATCTCTCCGATAGCACCAGCACAGCTCTTCACATTATAACCCAACTTAATGAGGGAAAAATAAAAACACACGTAAGAACAGCCCACAAAGTTGATCGGGGCATCCTTGCTACTATTCAAAAAGCAAAAAATGTCGAACAAGAAAACAAAGAACCTAGTGCTGATGAAGGAGATGGTAGATTAAACGTCATTGACCATCTCACGTTTATCATTAGACAAAACAACCAACATATGCAGAACGCTAAATCAATACTACAAGGATCAAAAAAACACAGCCTAGAACTTAATGAAAAAGATGTGCTCAATCCAATGTTTAGGTATTGTGAAGTAAACAACGAAGCACAAATATGCTACTTAATTACTGTAGCGACAGTGGTTAAAGAAGCACTTGCCTTAAACCAGGAAATACAAAAAGTTATTCTTGACATGAAACACAGCGCAGACTTGGAAATACCAGAACCTGAATATAAATTCTAAACAAGTGCAATGAATCACATTCAAGACCATCAGAAATCATAAATGTTGTTACACAGTAAAAATAGTCGAGCCGGGTTTCCCCCGGCTCTTTTTTATACTACCCGACACGCAACAACTGCCGTAATTGATGCTGGTTTTAATTTGAGTAACTCTCGCGCTGCTGCGCGTAACGTCACGCCAGTTGTAATTAAATCATCAACCAAAAGAATATGGGAACCGTGATATTGCGTATCATCATCTACGGTAAGCGCAAACACATCTTCCACATTTTCAGCTCTTTTGTCTTGATCAAGGCTTGATTGATATTTAGTATGACGTGAACGCGATAAAAGATGGGTAACAGGCTTGCCACTTTTTTGTGCAATAACTTTTGCCATCTCATCAGCCTGATTGTAGCCACGTTTTGCAAATCGTTTCCAATGCAGGGGAATGGGTACAATGTAATCAAAGGAACTATTCTTAAGATGTGTCATCTGCCATATCAAAGTCCCTAATTGATGGCTGGCAACAATGTCAAACCGCCCTTTGGCCAAAATTAATGATTTGAGCGGTTCTTTATAATCACTGATCGCCAATACCTTGATGCTGCGTGTCTTGGTTATTGATAGCGTGCGCGAAACAACAGGACGAATGCTGTTTTTGCATTCCTGACAAAAAATGTCTCTTGCATGCAAAAAACTTTTACAAGAGGAACAAAACGGTGGCGCCAGGAAATGTAATACAAAGTCACGCACACCCAAGGTTGCACGGTGTAGTTTATTTTTCATAGATGAACTTAAAAAATTGCTCGTAAGATAAGATTACTAATAAGTGCTGCCATCACATCATCAAGCATAATACCCCAGGCTCCAACAAAATCCTCACATTCTTTAATAGTGCCCAGTTTGATGATGTCAAAAAATCGAAAAAGAACAAAGCCAGTTACAATGGCAGGCCCAGAAAACGGCACCCCCCAAAAAGTAATCAAGCACCCGACCACTTCATCAATAACAATTTCTGCCGGATCTTCATGACATCTGAGAATTTCCAGTACTTTTCTGACAATAAATAAACTTACTACAAACACGAGTAATACAATGCCTATATATAAAAATTCATCTTGAACTTTATTCTGGAGCCAATACACAAGCGGTAACGTAACAAATGAAGCAACAGTACCAGATGCGCTGAGATAACCGAGGGGGCCAAGCGTTGCAAGCCAAACATATAAACGAGCTATTTTCATTATTCTCTATACTGTTGGATAAGCATCATACCTACACCTACCACAATACACACATCGGCAATATTAAACAACGGCCACACAAAACCATTATATGAAAGTTCAATAAAATCAATCACGCCGCGATAGAGAATACGATCAACAATATTTGAAACTGAGCCGGCAAGCACCCACACCTCACCAATAATCAATCGTTGTTGTCGCCAACGCATAAGAGCGTAAACTCCCAAGAGTGCAGTAATACACACAATCGCTATGCTCACGATTACAAAAACCGCATCACTGCGTGCGTGAAAAAAACTCCATGAAATGCCCCGATTAAAGACCAGTTCGAATGATACATACGTATTAAAAGTACACCGCGATACAAAACAGGCGAGCGCTGCGCATTTGGTAATACGATCGAAAAAGAATAACGTTACTGCCATTACGCCATAGAACCAGCCCATCGATGGTGCTTTCATCGGGTTGTTGCTCCTACCTTGTTCAATGCACTCGCAACCACATTCCACACGCCATCAACTTCTTCTTTTGTCATCGTTTTATTTGGATCACGCAGCACGAATCTAAACGTCAATGCTTTTTGGTCTTTCCATTCTGGTTTTTCAAAGAAATCAACAAGCGTTACACTCATCATTCGTTCATCAGTATTGCCAATAATATGACTCAGTTCTTCAACCGTTAATGGCATAGGAACCAATATACTAATATCGCGAACAACTTCAGGATATTTTGATAACGGCTGTAATCGTTTAATTGGTACCCGATAGCGGAGTAAAAAGTCGCCATCAAGTTCAAACGCAAAAGCGGCACCCTCAGAAATTTTATGAAGAAATTGCTGCTGTATCATACCAGCAACACCAATATGCTCACCTTCGTGCACTAGATGCGCTGTTTGATGCGGCGCAAACCATGCCTGTGCTGGCTGCTGCAATTGTTCCCAGCGTACGGTAAGTGCAAGCGCATCAAATAATGTGCTCAACTCGGCTTTGGCGTCATAAAAATCAAGGGGTTGCTTTTGCTCAAACATAATACCGGCAAGAATTTTATGCTCAGTAATTGTACCCTGCTTTTGCCAAACACGCGCCCATTCAAAAAAACGTAACTGATCATGATCGGCAACATTCTGTTCCATTGCCTTGAATAAATGGGGAACTAATGACGTAACCAAGCGCTGCAAATTTTCAGAAATCGGATTTCTCACACTGACTGCATTGCGTGGTTCCCAATCGAGCACGCGCAAAAATGATTCATCGTAAAATGAATAATTTTCTACTTCACGCATGCGCAGGCCATAGGCAAGCCGATGCTTCATTTCTCGCACACGATTAAATTCATGCATATCAGATGGCTTAAGTTGCAACGATGGTAGTTCATAATGAATCGTACTATAGCCAAAAAAGCGCCCAATTTCTTCAACAATATCTTCTTTGATTTGTATATCTTTTGTCGCGCGAAATGACGGTACGGTAATCCGATACATAAGTTCATCATCGTGCGTGTATTGCTCAACCTTGCATGCTAATTTTTCAAGCGTTTGAATAATAAAATCCGTCGCAACATTCGTACCTAACCGTTTTTCAATAAACGCATGTGACACTTCAATAACCGGTAGCTGAGCAGGCACACCAACTACATCAAATGTTTCTGGAATTATGTGCGCAATGTTATAAATATGCAGAAACCTAAGTGCACGCAAGAGTACATTGGGTGGTTGATGCGAATCTAAACTTTTTTCAAAACGCGACGAAGCCTCTGTCCGTTTTTTATGCCGTTCTGCCGAACGCCTGACGGTTGTTGCATCAAAACAGGCAGCTTCTAAAAAGAGCGACTTTGTTTTCGAGCTAATTCCGGTACTTGCACCGCCCATAACACCCGCTAATGATATCGGTTTTTTTCCATCGGCAATAACAAGATCATCGGAAGTTAACTCGATTTCATCACTATCAAGTAAGGTAAGTTTTTCTTTATTACGTGCACGGCGTATCACGATTGATTTTGATTGAAATGTATTTGCATCAAAGGCATGCATAGGATGCCCAAGATCGAGCATCACGTAATTGGTGATATCAACCAGAGCGTCAATCGGCTTACTATCAACGCGCGCCAACTTACTTGCCATCCACATGAGTGAAGCACGCGGCTCAACCTGTTCGATATACATGCCCGCAAAGCGCGAGCACAGCTCCGGATCTTGAATGGTAATCTTGAATGGTTGTGCTGCATCCGGTTTTGATGTGTGTTCATAGACATTATAGTCATTCAACAATGCTGCATTTGCAGAACTGGAAGCTAAAAATCCTTCTAGAGGCTTCATCGGCAAATCAAGTATTGCGGCAATTTCGCGCGCAAAGCCACGATGCCCCCACATATCAGGTCGATGGGTAATTGATTTATTATCTACATCAAGAATATAATCTTCCACCTCAAAACCGTTTTTCCATTCCCCTTTCTCCAGCCCTGGTAATGGCCCAATTGAGGCAAGCAGCTCATCTCTGCTAGATCCAAGATCACGCAATGCCGCCCATCGATACGATGTATTTTCTTTTGCAATCAAAAACCATCTATTTTTTTGTGCATCAGCACGCAACGGCAAACGATATTCATTTTTCCATTCCGGGCTATGCACAAGTACATGATCAGCCGTAACTGATTGAACTTGTGCAAGACTAAAGCGATCAAGATAAATGCGCAGCGTACGCCAGCCTTCAATTTCAGCCGTTGTCTGATTAAACTGTTCTACTAATGAAGGGATATCAACTTTTTTCCAGTTTGCATCGATATGATCAAAAATCCAGGAAATCGAGAGTTTCATGGGCACAACCTAGGCTTTCAAGTAACAATTACGCTTTTTTCTTATATTTCTTAATAATAGGCAAAAATTACAAAAGCATCAATTTAGGCCAATAATGCCTGCCCTGCCTGGCCCCTAAATTAAATAGCAAAAAAAATCTCAAAAGCCCTCCCAATAGTGCCCCTGGAAGCATCAATGTAATCAAGCAAGCAATCGACAAATATTCAAATTACCATATAATGATAGGTAGAATTAATGATCAATCTAAATTGGAGGTTATTGTGAAAACAATCAAATTGCTCCCACTGTTATTATTATCTCTTGTAATCAACGCATATTGCATGGAAGAAAGTAGCACAAGCAACGTGCCATCATTAAAAGATCTGTGCACAAAGTATGTAAAAGAAAATACAATTACCACGCTTGCAAAACTCAAAAAGGATAACTTGCCATTGGATCTTAAAGATAAACTGGTTAAAGAATTCATAGAAGATCTGCCAATATTTCAGTATATTCTTCAACATGCTAATATATCAATTGCCAACCAATCTGAAGCGTGGCACACTACAAA
>SDBT01008557.1_pt1 | contig 16699 bp, 4 predicted proteins | sample 2277101 | NCBI WGS metagenome assembly SDBT01 (sample SAMN10404973, study PRJNA504765) | marine sediment metagenome | isolation source: marine sediment core GS10_PC15, 103 cmbsf | place: Arctic Ocean: Southern Knipovich Ridge | collected 2010
ATAAAAATTATCAACACAAAGCACTTCATTGCCATTTGAAAGTAACTTCTCACATAAATGTGAACCCAGAAACCCCGCTCCACCAGTTACTAAAATACGCTTGGTCAAACCTGGTCTTTTCATAAAGTGATCCTAAAATTTAAGCAAATCATTAATAAAATACGACTATCCCTATTTTCGAATTATTTTCGATTCCAGCATTGCATCCTGTCTATCCGAGAGTGACCTTTCAATCTCTTCACCGAGCTTTCCGGCGAGCATTTGTACGAACGGTTCGTTGAGAATTGCTCTCGGGCTAATCGGCATAGTAACTATATCAACACCTTTCAGTGCTAGATTTCCCCAGCCAAAATAGGGGTCACTCAGGCCGACAAAATGTTTTCTTGGCTTGAACAGTGTTACCATTCCATCGTAAGCTCTAGGTATGTAATCTGCCTGAGCTTGGTCATTTACCTTATCTATTAGAAGGTGATGATAATTAAGACTGCCCTTAAGATGCAACATATTAGCAATTCTTGAAAAGGCGATGTTGAGTTTCACTTTAAATCTGCTCCACTCCACACTTGTCTTTCCCTTTAAAAACATCATTCCACCTTTTGCTTTGCTATGGAGTATGTTTTCCAGGTGGTACTTTACGTTTTGAATCTTGTGGCACCACCTATAGTAAAATTGCAAGGAGTCAGGTATTTCCTGAAGATTGTACGTTTCAAGCATTGCAAGCAAGGCAACTTCTTCACCCTGTTTCTTTAACTGCTGTGCCATTTCCAAGGCTAAAGTCCCCCCTAAACAATACCCGCTCAGATAATAAGGCCCCTCTGGCTGAACCGATATTATTTCCCTAACATAATTCTCGGCCATACTTTCAAAACTTGTTTCCATGGGCATACTACCATCAAGCCCTAAGGATTGTAGTCCATAAACAGGTTGATCTTCGCCCAGGTAATGAGCGAGATCCTTATACAATAGAACATTTCCTTCAGCGCCATGTACCAGAAATAATGGCGGTTTTGTGCCCCGTGTTCGAATGGGTACTAATGAAGACCAGGTTGGCTGCCAATCTTTTTGTCTCAGAATTTCCGCGATTTCTGCTATTGTCTGAGCTTGAAAAAGTGTAGCCAGAGGCAGGTTTTTCCCCAGCTTTTTTTCTATCTGCGCAAAGATTTTTGCACCCAAAAGAGAGTGCCCGCCAAGATCGAAAAAGTTATCATTGACACCAACGGATCTGGCGCCAAGTACTTTTTGCCATATGGCTCTTAATTGGAGCTCTAATTCGTCTCTTGGAGCAACATTTTCTGCTCCTGTATCAAAACTGGATATCTCGGGCTCGGGTAATGCCTTTCTATCAATCTTAGCGTTAGGTGTGAGAGGGAACTTCTTTAAAATGACAAATAACGAGGGGATCATGTATTCGGGTAGTTTATCTTTCAGAAACATCCGTAATTCGCTTACATTTAGTTCCAGCTCATCGAAAGGAATTACATAACCTACCAATCGCTTATGATCCGTGCCGTCATCCCTTGCAACAACTACTGCTTCTTTGATATCATGATGTTCACACAAGATGTTTTCAATCTCTCCGAGCTCGATTCGAAACCCTCTTATTTTCACCTGAAAGTCGAGTCGCCCCATGAATTCAATGTCACAGATATCTCTAAGGCGTACCAAATCGCCTGTTCTGTAAAGGCGTGCATTGCTTTCGAACTTAAATGGACTCCCGATAAACCTTTCACCTGTCAGCTCAGACCTGTTTAAATATCCTCTTGCAAGTCCTTCGCCGCCTATCATCAATTCTCCGGCAACTCCAGCAGGCACAGGATTCAATTCATTATCCAAAATGTAGAATTGCGTATTAGCAATAGGCGGCCCTATTAGAACTTGATCTTGTCCGGGTTCTATTTTCCGAACAGAGGACCATATGGTTGTCTCGGTCGGCCCATACATATTCCAGAGCTCTTTCCCACGCTCGAGCATTTGATTGGCAAGGTCTATTGGAAGAGCTTCGCCCCCGCAAAGCATTGTCAACTGCGGTGTATCTTCCCAACCAGCTTCTATCAACATTCTCCACGTTGAAGGCGTTGCCTGCATTATTGTGGCTTTTGAGTCTTTCAGCAGTTTAAAAAGCAATTTGCCATCAGACGCCACAGCACGACTCGCAATTATAGTACCGGCACCAGTAATCAGTGGGAGGAAAAGCTCTAAAACAGATATGTCAAAAGATATGGTCGTTACAGAAACCAGCCTGTCTTTATCTGTTAGACCGGGCTCTCCTTGCATTGAGATTAGGAAATTAACAACAGCTCGATGAGTGATTTGCACACCTTTTGGTCTTCCAGTAGAACCCGATGTGTAAATCACATATGCCAGGTTCTCTGAATTGACTTCAGTACCTGGATTCTCCGAACTTTCTAGATTAATCCTGTCTATATCCCCGTCCAACCTAACTACATTGCCTTTGAATCCGGAGTATATTTCTGTAAGATGGTTTTGGGTGATCAAAGTTGAGATCTTTGCATCATCCAGCATATAGTTCAGTCGTTCCGAAGGAAATAGAGGATCCATTGGCACATAAGCACAGCCAGCTTTGAGAATTCCAAGTAATCCAACTATCATTTCCAATGAACGGTCAAGGCAAACACCAACCAGACCTTCAGGTGTTGCTCCGAGCTTAAGCAAATAGTTGGCCAGGTTGTTTGCTTTTTTATTAAGCTCGGAGTAAGTCAACCGCCTGCCTTCAAATTCAACTGCAATTCTGTCGGGTGTTTGTTTAGCCTTCTCTTCAAATAGCTGCTGGATACATAATTCATCCGGGTAAGTTTTGGCGGTACAGTTTAATTCTTCCAGCAAATAAGTCTTCTCTCGGTTAGAAAGAATATCAAGTTCAGATACCCTTCGGTCAGGATTCTCAACAACACTCTCTAACAGCTGCAATAGATGTTCCGCCATTCCCTCAATTGTTTCTCTCTGGAATAGATCCTGTTTGTATTCCAGAAAGCCAATAAGCCCTTCACTGTCGTCATCAACTTCAAGTGTTAAATCAAACCGGGATGAACCCAGGTTTACTGAAATACTCTCGAACTTAAGTTCATCAAATTGAAGGTGCTGTTCCAATGTACTTTGATGGAATATGAAAGCGACCTGAAAAAGAGGGTTACGGCTTAAATCCCTCTCCGGTTGAATCTCTTCCAGTAGTTTCTCAAAGGGCAGGCCCTGATGTTCGTGTGCCTCCAGGACTGCATCTCTAACCTGCTTCAGCAGTTCGAAAAAACTGGGATTGTCATGAAATTGTGCTCGCAATACTATGTTGTTTGAGAAACTGCCGACCAAGTTTTGTATTTCGCTCCTGTTAATGTTTGCTACTGCAGTTCCGACAAGAAGATCTTCCTGGCGCGAGTACCGATATAGGAGGGTTTGAAAGGCTGCCAGAAGGGTCATATAGATTGTCACACCTTCTTTTTGGCTGAGCATTCTCAATTTTTTGGTCAACTCTTTGGGCAATTGGATTGGGAGAGTCGCCCCGGCAAAAGTCTCTTTTGTTGGTCTTTGATAATCTGTCGGAAGATCCAGGACCATTGAAGCTCCCTTGAGTTTTTTCTTCCAGTATGAAATATGATTTTCCGTATCCTTCGCAGCAAGGGAGCTTTGTTCCCAAATAGAATAATCAGCATATTGTATCGGAAGTTCAGGTAATGATGGTTCAGTGCCTCGTACTCCTGCACGATATAATTCACCAAGCTCCTGTACAAAAATACGAATCGACCAGCCATCCGCTACTAAGTGATGGCTTACGATTAGTAGAACGTGCTCATCAATTCCTGATCTAAATAGCTTTATTCGTAAAAAGGAATTGTCATCAAGTTTGAATGTCTTTCTTGCCTCTCCGTTAATTAGGTTTCTCAACTCATCTTTCGTCACAGATTCCCGTGAATTCGTAAGATCTATGACTGGGAGGTTAAGACGTACAAAGTCCTTAACTACCTGTTGAGGAACACCATCCATAATAGGAAAGGTGGTTCTTAATATTTCATGTCTTTCAACTATTGTATTCATGCTATCTGAGAGAACATCCGCATTTAGGCGCCCGTAAATCCTGAAAGCAACGGCTATATTGTAAACAGGTTCTTCCGGGTCCAGTTGGTGTAGAAACCAGAATCTGCTTTGTACAAATGAAAGTGGAATAGGCTGAGAATCATCCTTGGGAGCAATGGGGAGCATCGATGTATCGACACCCTCTTTTTTAAGCATCTGTTCCAGGAGATGTCTTTCTTCAGTTGAGAGAGATAAGATTTCGTCGTAAAGGTTACTCGTCAATTCTGCTGCTGGCGTGTCTTTCTTTGCTTCACTTATTGGGACCTTTCTTTTTTTAATTGAGTATTTCAATTTTTCTAGGATTTCAGCTGTTTTTTCCAACTCACTTACTTTCACCTCTTTGCTGCCTAATTCGGAAGCTATCATGATACTTAATTCTGCAATGCTCGGAGCATTAAAGAAAGTGTGCAATTGTACACTTAAGCCGAACTCCTTTTGTATTTGAAATGCAATCTGGACGCCTGTAAGTGAATGACCGCCCAAATCGAAGAAGTTATCGTGAATTCCAATTTCTTTTACTCCCAATACATTAGACCAAATCTTAGCAATCCTTTTTTCTATTTGGCTTTCTGGTGGTCGGAATCCCCTTTCGAACTGCGATATTGTAGCCTCTTGCTTCGGCAGCTCGAACTCCCTGGGGTAGGACATAACCTTAATAGCGTACCCAGAATCCGCCTGTTTCCTGAACGCTTGCTCCAATTTTTCAGAGAAAGATGCCACCGTTGGCGCATGAAATACCGTCTCCAGGGGCAAGTCAACCTGACAGGTTCGCTGTATACTCTGGGTGACTGTGTGTGCGGAAAGCAAATCCCCACCGAGGTCGAAGAAATTTTCGTAGCGGCTGACCGGCTGTGCCCCGAGAGTTTCGGCCCAAATGCCTGCTATTGCCTTTTCGATTTCGGTCCAGGAAGAGTCTAACCCGACTTCCTGTTTTGTTGAGGCCGTTTCTGGCGGGGGCAGTGCTTTGCGATCTATCTTTTTATTCGGTGTGTGGGGAAAGGCTCTCAGCGTCACAATGTGAGTGGGAACCATATATATGGGTAGCTTCTCTTTTATATAATCACGAAGTTCATCCACGCGGATGGTACCTCCTGGCCCAGGGATCACATAGGCCACGAGTCTTTGTTGACCGGGTTTATCTTCTCGCGCAATAACAACAGAATCACGAACTTTAGGATGGTTGCTGAGCACCGCCTCGATTTCTCCGAGCTCGATCCGATAGCCCCGAATTTTTACCTGGTGATCCATTCGGCCCAAAAACTCAATATTCCCGTCGCGAAGGTAGCGTGCCAAGTCACCGGTTCGATAGAGGCGGCCTTCTTGTTCGTCCGCAAAGGGATCCCTGAAAAAGCGTTCCGCCGTCAGCTCGGGCCTCTTCAGGTACCCTCTGGATACTCCCGCACCGCCAATCATAAGCTCGCCCGGCACTCCGATTGGTACTGGTTGGAGACGATCGTCCAATATGTAGGTATTGGTATTCGCAATGGGCCGACCAATAGGGATACGTTGTTGTGCATCATTAAGTTCGTACTTCGTGGACCACACCGTTGTTTCAGTAGGCCCGTACATGTTGACTATGTCACCGTTAACAACCTCCCTGAGTTGTGCGGCAAGCGTGACAGGGAAAGATTCTCCACCGATCAGTAGCTGCTTCATATTCCGAAACGCGCTTTTCGTCTCTACATCTAACATCAACATGCTGGCCATGGAGGGAGTACACTGAAGATGGGTGACGTTGTGGAGCCTTATCAGCTCCGAGATCGAATACGAACCGTGTTCTGTATTTTGACGTCCGTTGTAGGCTTTATAGCCGTCTGAAACTTTACAGCTATCGTTTCCCGTGTAGATAACCACCTTGAAGCCACGGGCCAGAGTCCAGAAGATCTCCAGGACAGAAATATCGAAGGAAAGGCTAGTCACAGCTAGCCATGTGCTTCCCGGATCATATCTGACGCAGGCATCCATGCCCGTAAAAAAGTTGACCACATTGCGGTGTTCAACCATAACGCCTTTGGGCCTGCCGGTAGATCCAGAAGTGTAGATTACGTACGCTAAATTCGCGGAAGTAACATTGCAGTGTGGGTTGCCTGATTCTTCCTTCGAAATATCATTCCACTCTGTGTCAATTGTAACAATAGCTGCTTCAACCGAGTCCAATTCATCTCTCAACCGCTTTTCAGTGACAATGACCGAACATTCTGAATCTTCAATCATATAAGAAATACGATGTTTTGGAAAGGAAGGATCAAGCGGCACATATGCCCCACCCGCTTTCAAAGTGCCCATGACGGCAACCATCATGTCTAATGACCGATGCAGGTTGACGCCGACTAACATGTCAGGTCCAACACCAAGTTTCTGGAGCCTGTGAGCAAGCTGATTGGAACGTTCATTCAGCCTTTTGTAAGTGAGACTTTCTCTTTCGTATACAACTGCTATTGCTTCTGCAGTCTTAACCACCTGTTCTTCAAATAGTTGATGAATACATTTTGTGGTTGGAAATTCTACTTCTGTTTTATTCCATTCTTCAAGCAGTATCTTTCTATCATTAACTGATAGTATGGATATTGCCGCAACTTCCTTTTCGCTATTCGAAGATACTTCTTCCAGAAAGCTGATGAATTGTGCTATTAAAAGCTTGATGTCGTCCTCGGCTATCACAGATGAATCGTAAAAAAAGCTGCAAAGGCTAAGGTCACTCGTAACCACAAATGTGATAATACTGCCTTGCTGAGCTTCATATGCTTCTACGTCTTCGATATAGGCTATGTTTACCGAAGATACAGATGATCCGCATGCTGCAATGTGTCGATTTAGAGAAGGATACCTTCCCCAAATGTCTCTTAAATAGGTCTTGTTATTAGTGGTTGTCTTAAATGTCATTGTTAAACTAGATATAGCATTTGCAAAGCTCGCTCCAGAATCGAAAGCTACTCTTAGAGGAACATATTCTGAAAACAGATTGCCGTGCTCACCAATACTTTCAAGTAGCGCTGTATTGGTATAGCCGACGGTAAAATCACTTATTCCACAATGACGTCCTATGAAAATCCCAAAAGCTGAGGCCAAAAGTATTTGAGCAGATAAATCGAGTTTATCAAAGAAACTTAGGGCATTTGCAGTTGGATTTACACACTCAGTTTTAAAATCTGATCTCACGCCGAAAGAAATGCCCTTCTTCGCGTAGTGCAGATTTGCATACTTTAGTGCAGATAGCTGGTGAACCCAATACTCTTCTTTTTTAGCAATCTCAGAATTCAGTTTAGCAATGTGTTTGGCGGAATCAATATCCAACTCATTAAGCTTATATCCCAACTTTAGTGAGTACCTTTCAACTAATTTGGAGATAGATAAAGGAATTCCGTCTATTGAGAATCCTTCTCGAAATTCAATCTCATTTGTTCTTGTGGCTGCTCTAATGTATTCGTCACCAATTGAGACAATCACACCGGGAGAATCAATTGATTTTCTATCCGTGACTATTATTTCTCGTATAGTAAAGTACTCGTTACCTGCTTTCACCTTTGGCAAGCCGAGGGGATTAGCATATCTTCCGAAATCCAAGCCCCTCACCAAAGCCGAGATTTCCTCAGCACTGCGATACCAATAAATTATGGCCGCTTGATCCGGTCTTTTATATTTGCCAAAGTATGTTCGCTCATTAAAATTTTGCTTGATCGGCTTATTCGTACCATTAGCCAGTTCGTCTACAAGATCGCCAAATGATGAAAGTCCCTTCGCGAAACATTTTACATTCAAGGACAAAGCCGTTTCATTTTCGATCTCGAAGACTACCTGTTTGAGGATATCACCCGCATCAACGTCGTTGATGATTTCATGCCACGTAATTCCGTATGCTTTCTCTTGATTGATAATAGCCCATGAAGTTGCGTTAATACCTGCATATTTAGGTAAGGGTCCGTCGTGAAAGTTAATGGCACACTTCCGCGGGGAATTTATGACATCATCAGGAAGTATTGCTAGATTCACTATGCTGAAAAGGTAATCGTATGGTTTTGATCTGAGACAAGAAGTCAAATCATCATTCAATTCCAGAGCTTCTATGTTGTTAGTAATTGCCCAATTTCTAATCGTTGGGTTTGGGGAAGCTATAGCATAGACCAAATGACCACGGTTGAGCAAGATTTCGCAGCACTTAATGGAGAGCGCATTTTCTCCGATAACGTTACATGTGAATTTACCTGGCATAAAATGGTTCCTACTTTATGATAGATGGACAGCTCTGCGGATATTATTAGAGTAGTTTAATCTACTCGTTTTTCTCCACGGTGAATCAGATCATCGTTTGTTAATCTGTAAGACTCAATATATTTCTTCTGGGCTAAACGAAGTTGTTTGAGAGTGCGGCTTTTAATTTCTGTTTGCTCCGACTCGAGCGTTGTAGGATCGCATGACAGATTGGGGTTTTGTTGTTCTGCCGCAGGACCGATTGAAGATTCCTTTGAGCGGCTGCTACCGGCCAATATAAGTACCTGGGCAGGAACTCCGACCACTGTTGCCCCTGCCGGCACATCCTGCACTACCGAAGAATTTGCGCCGATCGTTGCCCAGGGGCCGATCTTCAGGTCCGGAAGAATCGATGCGTTTGTTCCGACATATACACCTTCTCCGAGCTCAACCCGGGCATTGACAACGGCTCCGGGACCCACAACACAATTACAACCTATACGAGAACGATGGCCTGCAATCGCCCCCATGAAAACCACCGACCCTTCGCCCAGGCTCGCGTTCGCGCACAAGTAAGCAGTTGGATAGACAGTAATATCTCTGCCGAAAGTCACCCCCAGTGTGTCGACACCCGGGTCGATCAGCGTAGCAAGCGGCAGACCGTATGCCTGGATCTTACGCAAAACTGATTGGCGTCCTTTTGTTTTCCTGGCCACCAGGTTCGCAACTTCACTTGAAGGCTTATCTGCCTGTTCAAGCTCTGTGAATGGCCCTGAGATCTCGACTCCGAGAATCGACTGCCCATGTTTGGATGGATCATCGTCCAGAATTATGATCCGCTCCCACCTGTTTTGAGCCCGGTTAACAGTAAGAGCAAGTCTCACCCCTTCGGGATTTCCTGCGCCGCAAAGGTAAAGTGTTGTCAACAGTTACCCCCTATTATTTTTCAGGACTCAGATTTGCAGAATCTCAACGCTACCTCTTTTTTCCCATATCCTTTTGGGTTCGCCGGACAAAGTCACGTAGGGAGATTTTCTGAGGGCAGAACCCTTTCTGCAGCTCCGGTCATCCAATCTTTGCAATCTTGACACGTTTCGGGCAGCTCATCGAATCGGTGCTCCAGATGCTTCTTTCTGTACTCGCCAAGGCGCTCCCAGAGAACGATCAAAGGTTCGTCCCAGGCGTTTCCAACTCCTTCTGTGCCCTCGGTATCGCCCGGACAGCGGGGCACCCTGCCATCCCAAAAGACGTGCATCATGGTTATTGCCCAGGGACAGGGAATGCGCATTTCCTTCGGTACATCTAGTGGGGTGTCGAACTTGCCACCCCAGCTCAGCTTTTTTCGAACCTTCAAGGTAGCGCCTATAGCCAGCCAGTAAAGCTTAAACGCCTCGAGCTCATGTTCATTCTCGTCCATCTCGATAAATTGTACCTGAACCTCCGGGCCGTCGGCGCGTGCCTGCCGCGCTGCCAGGAAATGCTCAACATTCGCGTATACCACATCCCGATCCCCTTTTACACGGATCTTCTCAAAGGTCTCTTTCGAGAGTCCGTCGATCCCAAAGACAAACAAATCGGCTCCGGAGCTCAGCAAGGGCTCTACGAGTTCCGCGGTGAGCAGCATTCCATTTGTGTTAATATTCAAAGAGCGAAGCCCAACCGATTTCCCATAAGCGAGCATCCTGAGAAGAAGATCAGGTTCGATGAGGGGATCACCGCAGAACGAGAACCAGCACTGCGTATCAGGAAAACTACCAGCGATCTGATCCGCGCATCTCTTCCACAACTCAAAGGGCATCCTGCCTTTCGGCCGCTGCATATTGGGGTGATGGCACATAGAGCACTCGAGGTTGCACTCGGCAGTAACTTCTACCGCGAATCTCGTCGGAAATGGAAGCGGGTGTAATTTTTCAGCAATTTGAGTGAGACTCAGACTTCCCGGTTCATTAAGTTCGTTACTCTTCATAGCAAATCCTTTTTCTATAATAATAAACAGACATTATCTTTCAGAATCAGACCATATTTTTTTACAAAAAGATGCAACCTCTTTAGGCAATACGTGCCAAAACTGGTTATCATATTTTGTTTTTATGTAGTTTAAGATATCTAAATAATAATCTACCGGATATTCCTGGAATCCCAATTTCCTCCCATCGAAATTTATATAATCCGGGTGTACATCTAATATCACCATACCCCCCTTTTCTGCGATCCAATCAAGCTTCTTTATCCATATATCGATATTTACTTCCTTCATAAGAATGAATAAGGAAAAATCCTGCGAAAGGGTATATGGAAGTTCCACGTAACCTTTTTGTCCACTATTTCCTTGGACCCAGAAAGGAAAAATTGTTCCCGAGCCGTCAGGCTGAGGCTCAAATGGATCTGTATCGAAAGTGGATGAATCATATTCAATATTTAGATTTTTGATCCATTCCAGATTGTGATGAGCTGCTGGAGAGCGAAAGCCTACTGCATTCCAATATTTTAAGTATTCGTTAATTTTTTTTGACCGTTTTTGAAATATTTTTTCTGATTGATACAATTTCCCATCATGAGATAACCCGTGAACGCCGACTTCAAATCCTTGTTTTGTAATATAGTAACGAAGCTTACTGGAAACTTCATATCGCTCAGGTACAAAATAAAATGAGGATCTAAATCCCAAACCTTTTTCAATATCCATTAAGTTCCGACATTTGTCCTGACCACCCGCCATTTCGACATCATGGGTGAGCAATATGGCAAATTGCTTTTGACCCGGCCATCCCGGCCATCCTTTTGGGGGTTTTCCGGCTTTTTCGAGAATTGGCCATACATTTGAATATCTAACACATTTTCTATGGATCACCCTTCTACGTAACCAGATCTGAATCCGTCTTGGAATTAACGGCTTCAAATTATAATAAATTATACTCTTTAATTTAAGTTTATTTGTCATAAGATAAGTTTGAAATAAAATAGAAATAAATTTTTTTTATATTTATTAGCCCGACTAAGTGTTAGATACCGCATATAGGCATTCTTTCAATTTATCTGCCAGTATCTTTACAAATGGCTCTACCATCATACCTTTCGGATTCATCTGGAGAATATGGATATCCACACCTTTTTCAGCCATCCCTCCCCATCCAAACTCAGAGTCGTTTAAACCAGCAAAATTCTTTTTTGGCCGAAAGAGAGTGACACTGCCTTGATATACTTTTGGCAAATATTCAAACATAGCCTGGTCATTAACTTTATCAACAAGAAGGTGGTGATATTTTCGCCCGTTATTAGGGCTTAATTTGTGCATTACCTTTGAGATACCGATATCCATCCTGACCTTAAATCTACTCTTCGCAACCCGGGACTTATCAATAATGAACTTTAATCTATCTCTGGATTTAGCAGATAGCATATTATCCAAATGAAACTTAATATCCTGAATTTTATGGTAGAACTTATAGAATTTCGGTAGAGTGTTATCTGTAGATTTTATGTTGTAAGTCTCGAACATTGCCAGTAAATCCACCTTTTGATCCTGCTCGTTGAGTTGTTGAGCCATTTCATAGGCAATAGTACCACCCAGACAATACCCACCCAGATAATACGGTCCTTCGGGTTGAATAGACCTTATTTCCCTTATATAATTTTCAGCCATTGTTTCAAATGAAGTTTCCAAATTTTCTCTGCCATTTAACCCTTCGGATTGTAACCCATAAACCGGCTGATCATTGCCAAGATAATGCGACAGCTCACGATATATCAATACATTCCCTTCGGCCCCGTGAATGAGAAAAAGGGGCGGCCTGAAGCCGCCTGTCTGGATCGGTACTAAAGAGGACCAGGTAGGCATCCAATCTTTTTGACGCAGATTTTGAGCTATTTGTTCGATAGTCGGTGTCTTAAAAAGAGCTGCGAGTGGAATATTTTTCCCAATTATTTTCTCAATTTGAGCAAATAAACGGGCTGCTAAAAGCGAGTGTCCGCCCAGCTCAAAGAAATTATCTTTTATGCCAATATTTTTAACTCCCAATACTTTTTGCCAGATACTGGTTAACTGAACCTCCAGCTGGTCCCTTGGTGCAACATAACCAGTTTCTGTTTCTACTGTATCGGGCTTCGGTAATGCCTTGCGGTTTATCTTTCCATTAAGAGTTAAGGGAAACTTCTCAAGCTTTACCCACGATAATGGTACCATGTAATCCGGAAGTTTTTCTTTTAAATAATTACGCAAATTACTTACTAAAGATTTTTTTTCCTCTTTTGAAACAAAATATGCCACCAATCGTATATCTCCGGGGACATCCTCCCTGGCCACAACTACCGCTTCGCGCACTGCCGGATTGCGATTCAGCATTACTTCTATCTCTCCCAGCTCAATGCGGAAACCTCTTACTTTTACTTGAAAATCGGTACGGCCCAGCCACTCAACTGTACCATCTTTGAAAAATCGGGCCAGATCCCCTGTTCGATACAATCTTGATTCAGGATCATCGCTAAAAGGATCCTGTATAAAACGCTCCTCTGTCAACTCAGGCCTGTTCAAATAACCACGGGTTACTCCATCCCCTCCTATGTACAGCTCACCTGGTACTCCAACCGGCAATGGCTGCATGTAATTATCCAGGATATATATTTGCGTGTTAGCAATAGGCTTCCCGATTGGGATCGGCCCCTCCCCATCCGTCAACTGACTGCAGGTAGACCAAATGGTTGTCTCTGTCGGCCCGTACATATTCCACACACTTGCTGAACGCGCAATACACTCTTTTACTAGATCCCTGGGAAAGGCTTCCCCACCGCATAAAACCTTCAGCTTATCAGAGCCCTCCCAGCCAGCCGCAAGCAGAAGTCGCCACGTAGTAGGCGTTGCCTGCATTACCGTTACCCCCGAGGTTTTAAGCGCTCCAAGCAATCTCTCCCCGTTAGATGCAACGTCACGGCTAATTATGACAGTTTTAGCTCCCACAATAAGCGGTAGAAACAGCTCCAGCCCGGCAATATCAAAAGAAAGTGTCGTGACGGCAAGAAGCACATCTTCCTCCGTCATACCCGGCTCCCTGCTCATGCTGGTCAAAAAGTTTACAACTGCCCTGTGCGGGACCTGCACCCCTTTGGGCTTGCCCGTAGACCCCGATGTAAATATCACATAAGCAAGATTTTGAGAGCTGGTACTACTTGAGGGATTATTCTCCTGCATCCTATCTATTACCTTCCAGTCACTATCCATATTAATCACTTTTACTTCGCTCTGAGACAGTTTTCCTTTCTGCGCACGCTGTGTTAAAAGCACCGGAACCCGCGAGTCCTCCAGCATATAATCCAATCTCTCCCCAGGATACTCCGGGTCTAACGGCACATAAGCACCACCAGCCTTTAGGATACCCAAAAGCCCAACCAGCATATCTACCGACCGCTCCATGCATATACCAACAAGCACTTCCGAACCCACACCATTTGCCTGTAGATAATGTGCAAGCTTGTTGGCACGTTGATTAAGATCCCTGTAGGTCATCCGATCCTTCCCGCATTCTACTGCCACAGCATCAGCCCTCCGCTCAACATGTGCTTCAAAAAGATGATGCACACAAGAATCCCGCGGATATTCTTTATCCGTATCATTCCACTTTGCCAGCTGCTTGAGCTCAGCTTCGTTCAATATAGAAAACCCGGCAATACTCGTATTAGGTTCCTTTGCAATGCCCTTCAGTATCGCCTCATAATGCTTCAAAAACTTCACAATAGTTTCAGTTTCAAAAAGGTCCGTGCAGTATTCTAATTCTATGCTCAGTCCCTCGTCCGTCTTGTCAATCCAGATGCTCAAATCAGTCTGGGCCACACTGGTTACTATCTTTTCACGGCGCCATGAAACATCACCCATCTTAATGTCAAAATCCATTGACCCTGTCAAAAACGTGAACATCACTTGATAAAGAGGGGACCTGCTCAAATCACGCTGGGGATTCAATTCTTCCACTAGTAGCTCAAAAGGCATGATCTGGTGACTGTATGCCCCAAGACAAACTGCACGTATACGGTCCAATAACTCTCGAAATGTAGGGTTACCATGTAAACTCGTCCGCAAAACCAATGTGTTTACAAAAAATCCAATGAGATCCTCAGTTTCTTGTGGCATTCGATTGGCTATCGGAGATCCCACACACAAATCCTCCTGCCCGGTGTAACGATACAAAAACACCTTAAACGCCGCAAGCAAAACCATATAGAGAGTTGCTCCCTCATTACGCCCCAACTTTGTGAGAGACTCAACAAGTGGCCTTGAAATCTCCATCTTTTCCCTCGCACCCCGAGTGCTCTGCATAGCCGGCCTGGTGAAGTCAGTAGGCATCTGCAAAACAGGCAGCTCGCCACTCAACTGTTCACGCCAGTATGCCATCTGCCGCTCCAGCTCTTCCCCCTGCAACCACCTTCGCTGCAACACTGCGTAATCCGCATATTGAACCTTTAACTCCACTAACTCAGATGGCTGTCCGAACACAATTGATTCGTAGAGTGATATCAACTCCCGCTGAAACACACCAAACGACCAGCCGTCAAAGACACTGTGATGCGGCATAAAGAAAAAAACATGCTCTTCCTCGCCTAACCGTATAAGTTTCGCCCTGACCAGTGGGCCTGCAGAGAGATTAAATGGCTTGCCTGCTTCATTCTCCAGTATACGGGTTAACTCTTTTTCACATTTAGCCGCATTTAAGTAACTGAGATCCATCAATTGTAACTTTATTTCCAACAATGGGGCGATGACCTGAACAGGCATATCATCATCCAATTTATAATTCGTGCGCAGCACTTCATGCCGTCTTATGATTTCATTTAAGCTCTTTTCTAAAGCTGCGATATCAAGCCTGCCTGTCAGCCTGTAAGCATCCGGCAGGTTATAAACCGGTGTGTTAGGTTCGAGCTTGTCGAGATACCACAGCCGCTGCTGCCCAAAAGACAGGGGCATGCTTCCATGCCGCTTAACCGGATCGAGTTTTAGTACACGCAATACACTTGGCCCGCCCGTTATCACATCTGTCGCAACGGGAACAGTTTCGGGAGGCTGGTCAGGGTCCTTCACCGAAACACTTTCCTGCTGCACAATTGTTTGACCTTTTTCTGTAGGAGATGCAGTCAATTTTTCCTGGTCCAAATAAGGGATAGAGATAGTTTCGGGAGGCATCTCTTTATCAATATATTCAATAAGTAAACCTATGGTTGATAGATCGTCAAACAGGCTGTGGAACGAAATTTGAATGTCAAACTTTTTCTTCAGCATAAACGTCCACTGTGTCAGGAACAGGGAATCAAAACCCATTTCTAAAAAGGTTATAGACTCATCAACACTGCTGAAATCCATTCCCGAAACCTCTTGTAGAGTTTGTTTTACCGTGCGGATAAGCCTTTCTCTCCGTGATTCCTCGGTCTTGCTTACAGGTGACTTTGCCCCATCTTTCTCTTCTATTGATATGGGCTCCACAGGCCGTTCCTCAATATTAACCGGTGTACTAAGTTTGGCGGGTTCAACCCAGAAACGCTTTCGCTCAAATGGGTATGTCGGCAGTGGGACCCTGTGCCTGTTTTCATTAATGTAAAAGCCTTTCCAGTCGACCGGCACTCCAGCCAGCCACAGCTGCCCGACCGCATTCAAAATCGCGGTCCACTCAGCCTGACCGGAAGCCGAATCGCCAAGCGAGGATACAGCCAATTGTTTATTTATGTCTTCTGCCTGCTGCCGGGCAAGGGTTGTCAACGTCGTTCTTGGGCCAACCTCCAAAAGAATGCGCTCCGTTTCTTTCCAAAGTTCCCGGACACCCTCTGCAAACCGTACCGTTGCCCGAAGGTGCCTGCCCCAGTAAACAGGGTCTGTTGCCTGCTCAGGTGTCATCCAGTCAGCAGTTACCGTCGACATAAGAGGTATACTTGGCGGTGAAAGCTGAACTCCCTTTACGTATTCCGTAAATGGCTCGATCATAGGATCCATCATCGGTGAGTGGAAGGCGTGTGATGTGTGCAGAATGCGACACACAATTTTTTCGCTTTCTAATTTCTTTTTAAGAGCCACAATAGCATCATTATTTCCTGAAACAACGCAAAGCGATGGAGCATTGACAGCAGCGATTGACAACTCCTGGCACAGTTTGGACTCAATCTCTTCCACCGGCGTACGAACAATGAGCATCGATCCCCCGGGAAGTTCCTGCATCATGCGCCCCCTGGTTGAAATCAGCATCAAAGCACTCTCGATCGAAAACACTCCAGCAAGACAGGCTGCTGTGTATTCAGCGATGCTGTGACCTATCATCGCACTTGCATTCACACCCCAGCTATTCCAGAGCTTGGCCAGCGCGTACTCGATTGTAAATATAGCAGGTTGTAGGTAGCAAGTTTTTTGCAGTAACTCTTCCGCCTCTTTCACATCGCCTTCTTTTGGGTACAA
>SDBT01008558.1_pt1 | contig 16698 bp, 14 predicted proteins | sample 2277101 | NCBI WGS metagenome assembly SDBT01 (sample SAMN10404973, study PRJNA504765) | marine sediment metagenome | isolation source: marine sediment core GS10_PC15, 103 cmbsf | place: Arctic Ocean: Southern Knipovich Ridge | collected 2010
GGGCGTGTTTATTCGCGCTCCTCGAATCGTTCGCGTGGACTCCGGGGTCGCCGTGCTCGGCCGATGGCACGACGACCCGGTTCTGATCCGTCAGGATCGAATCCTGGGAGCGACGTTTCATCCGGAGCTGACTACGGATCGCCGGATCCAGAAGATGTTCATGACACTCGCCCGGTCTTCTCACCGGGTTTCGTAACGAGGGCGGCGAAGGGTAGTCAGATGTTGGGTTTTTCGCAAATCGGGCGACGCAGTCGTAGCAGCGCTACGTCGAGGAGCACGATTTGCGAAATGCACGACAGATGGCTGCCATTCGCCGACCGCAGTAGATACCCGGTGGGAAGACCGGGCTCAGGGGAGGTTGGACATGGATGATGTGATTCTGCGCCACGAAGAAATTCGCGGCATTCACCATCTCGTCATGGACCACGGTCCGAACGCCCTCGACCGGCCGATGATGGAAGCTCTCCACTCCGCGCTGCGGAACCTCACGGCCGACAGCGCCCCGGCGGTCATTCTCGCCTCGGCTCATCCAACGCTCTTCTGCCCCGGCTGGGACCTCAAGATCCTCGCGGAGGCCGGGCGCGAGGAGGTGAGCGAGTTTCTCGACACCTTCAACGCCCTGATTCTCGAGCTCTTCTCCTATCCCGGACCGACAGCCGCGGCGATCAGCGGCCACTCGGTGGCGGCGGGATGTTTACTCGCCCTCGCCTGCGATCTGAGGGTGATGGCGGCAGGGCAGCCCCGGCAGGGACTCTCCGAGCTCAACCTTGGGGCACCGGTGCCTGGTGTTTGCCTGCGCATGCTTCGCGCCAGGCTCAGCTCTCCGGCCCTCGACGAGTTGGTCTTTCGGGGTGAAGGGTGCACCGCGGAGCGTGCCCGGGAGCTGGGCATTGTCCACCGCATCGCCGGCGCCGACGAAACGCTCGCGGTGACGGAGCTCGAAATCGCCAAGCTTGCCAGCCGCCCCCGGCGAGCGTTCGTGGAGTGCAAGAAGATGCTCCTCAGCGACGTTTGGGAAGACATGCGGGCGACACGGCCTGAGGAGACTGCGGCTTTTCTCGACTGCTGGTTCGAGGAAGAGACCAGGGAACGCATCGCCGGCGTGGCCAGTAGCCTCAATCGTTAACGGGTTTCACCTCGCTCCCCGATGCGTCCGGATGGATCAGCAACAATGGAACTCAGAACCGATAGCTGCGGCCCTGCTCCAGCTCCTCGACTCGGTGGGGGAGGTCGGTAGCCGCGAGCTCCGCGCGAAGGGCATCCACGTACGGCGGTTTGAAGTGGTAGAGATACACCGGCACCTGACGGCGGAGCTTTGACAGCTCGATCGCGAGGGTCTGCGGGGTCATGTGGAGGCTTATATCCGCCACGTCCTGCATCCGGTTCGGAAATGAGACCTCGGTGATGACCGCGGCGAGGTCCTCGGTCGCGTTGGCAACATCCCAGATTCGGTTGGTGGGTCCGGTGTCGGACGTGAAGAGGATGCTCGAGGAACCCTGACGAAGAAGGAGGCCCGTCGTAGGCACGATATGGTTGACCTCAATCGCCACCACCTCCAAGTCTCCGGAGGGCAGCGGAGAAATCGTAAAAGGACGTTCAATCTCGATTTCCTCGAAGCGGATCGAGGGATACATATGGTTGGGGATACGGGTGAAATCCGGCCAGGTGTCGTTGTTGAACAGATGTCGCCGAACGCCGGCGAGAACCCGCTTCGTGCAATAGATCGAAACCGGTTCATCGCTCGCGCCGAAGGAGTTCTCGATCAGGAAGGGAAGGGAGGTCGTGTGATCCATGTGAGTGTGCGTGATCAGCACGTGACGAACGCGGCGCTGCTCATCGATCGTCAGCGCTCGCGTGATGGCGCCCGCATCCACCGCGACGCAGCCATCGATCAGAAAAGACGTCATCATGCAGTCAGGGCTGTCGCCCCCGAAGCTGCCGAGCACTCGAAAATCCATGGAACGAGTATACCCGCACCGGGTTTCTCAGCGACGGCGGCGAAGCGCGGCGGGACGCAGCGATGCGCCGGCCGCAGTAAACACCCGGTGAGAGAGGCGGGTTAACATGCGAGCGATGCAACACGAGGAGGAACGGCTCTTTCGTCTCGGACTGTTATTGGCGGGCGGCGGTCCGCGTATTCGGCGGCAGGTGGCGGCCGTGCCCGCCGATACCGAGATTGCCGCAGTGCTTGCCGAAGGGCAGGTTCCGCGAGCGCTTCTTGCGACCGCCCGCGACCTCGCCGCGGCCGAGGCCACGACGGTCTTGAAGCGGGCGGCCCGTGCAGAGTGGAGGTGGATTGTCCCTTCCGACAGGGAGTTTCCCTCCCTGGTGGGCACAATCACCGATCCTCCGCTGGGGCTCTTCGTGCGCGGAACGATGTCGTCGGCGAAGACCGTTGCGATCGTAGGCTCCCGAAAGGCGACGCCATACGGCCGTCAGGTTGCGCGTCTTCTCGGAGAAGAGCTGGCCAGAGCGGGGGTGGTCGTGATCTCCGGAATGGCGCGGGGAATCGATGAGGCAGCGCACCGAGGGGCCCTCGCGGCCGGTGGCTCGAGTTGGGCCGTCTGGGGCACCGGACCCGATCGTATCTACCCCCCGGAACACGGAAAGCTTGCCGAGGAACTGGCCGCGGATGGTGCCCTTCTCACCGAGTATCCTCCCGGAACACCACCGCGCCGCCACCACTTTCCAGAACGAAATCGCATCCTCGCCGGTCTCGCAATGGCGGTCGTGGTGGTCGAGGCCGCGGGGCGTTCGGGTGCGTTGGTGACGGCTCGCCTGGCCGTTGAAGAGGGTCGCGAGGTGTTGGCGGTCCCGGGCAACATCTTTTCGGAGGTCTCGGTGGGGCCGAACACGCTGATTCGAGTGGGAGCACGGCCCCTTCTCACGCCGCGGGACCTCTTTGAGGCGATCGACGTGAAGCCCCCGCCCGATCAACTGCCCTCGCCCGATGAGGGGCTCTTGCGATTTATCGCGGCAGGCGAATTGCTGACCGCAGACGAGATAGCTGCCCGTGCGCAAATTGATGCGGCGGCCGTGGCCGGCGATCTCATTGCGCTCGAGTTGGCGGGAGGCGTGCGGCGGGAGCCCGACGGACGTTATGCCCGGGTGTGTAGCGCCCCTGCTGATGATTAGTTCTCATTTCTCACCTGGATTCGTAATGAGGACCGCAAAGGGTCGTCAGTATTGGTTTTTTCGCGGATCGGGCGACGCTTGTAGTCGCACTGCGGTGAGGAGCACGATTCGCGAAAAGCACGACAGATGGCTGGAATCACCGTCCGTGGCTGGAAGCTGGTGAGAAATGCAGGCTGAGGGGACCCTCGTGGTCGGCGGCGGGCTCGCGGGCTGCGAGGCGGCCTGGCAGCTGGCACAGGCGGGGCTCGATGTGCGGCTCATGGAAATGCGTCCCCGCCGGCCGACCCCGGTGCATCGCAGCGGACTGCTCGCCGAGCTTGTTTGCTCCAACTCGCTGCGTGGCGACGCGCCGACCAACGCGGTTGGAGTCCTCAAGGCCGAAATGGAGGCTCTGGGGTCACTGATCATCGAGACGGCACGCCGCGCACGGGTGCCTGCGGGCGGCGCGCTGGCGGTCGACCGAGAGGTCTTTGCCGAGGCCATCACCACGGCGATCAGCGCCCACCCGCGGATCATGGTCCAGCGTCTGGAAGCCGAAGATCTCCCGAGGGGCCCGGCCATTCTGGCGACCGGCCCACTGACATCCCCTGCTCTCCACCGTGCCCTAGACGATTTTCTCGGCGGTAAGGCGCTCTCCTTTTTCGACGCGGTCGCCCCAATTGTGGCTGCGGATTCGCTCGACATGCGGCGCCTGTTCCGCGCCTCCCGGTACGGCAAAGGAGACGGCGCCGATTACCTCAACGTCGCACTCGACCGCGCAGCCTATGAGTCGTTCGTGGATGCGTTACTGAAAGCCGAACGGGTCCCGTTCAAGGAGTTCGAGACCGCCGAAGTGGCCTACTTCGAAGGCTGTCTCCCGATCGAGGTGATGGCCGAACGAGGCCGCGACACGCTTCGTTTCGGACCGATGAAGCCGGTCGGTCTGACGGATCCGGTCTCCGGGCGCCGTCCGTGGGCGGTTGTCCAGCTGCGCCAGGACGACCTTGCCGCCGAGCACTGGAATCTGGTCGGTTTCCAGACCAAGCTGACCCATGGTGAGCAGAAGAGGATCTTCCGGTCTCTTCCCGGCCTCGCGGAGGCGCGGTTCGTGAGGCTCGGGATGATCCATCGAAACACCTTCATCAACGCACCGCTCCACCTCGATGACGTTCTCCGCCTACGGCGGCGACCCAGTATTCGCCTCGCCGGTCAGATCACCGGGGTCGAGGGCTATGTGGAATCGGCGGCGACCGGGCTGATCGCGGCCCGCACCCTGGCGGCGGAGCTCTTCGGCGGCGTGGCGTTTCCCCCGCCGCCCGAAACCGCGCTCGGAGGGCTGGTGCGCCACCTGACCCTCAGCAGTCCGAGCTCCTTTCAGCCGTCGAACATCACATGGGGCCTGATGGCCCGGCCGTCAGCGGCGGCAGGCGTCCGGGGGCGCAGTGAACGTCGCCGGTGCCATGCCGAACTGGCGGTCGAGCTCGCACGGCGGTGGGCGGAGACCCTCCCCGGGCACTGGGTGTAATCTCAGTGCACCCCGCCAATTGTGACGGGGCACACTAAATCACCCCTTCCGAGAGAACCTTTCGGCCCGGAAATCCGTCTTATCTCATGAGAAGAGGATTGAAACTCATGACCCCTTACATCATAGGTGGTGTGCAGCCGCACTCGGCGCGCAGCCAGGAATTCATCCGCCGGCCTGCCGGGCGCTCGAGGGTGGTCATCGCGGACTCCGGTACTACGGTCGAGCTCCTGGTCTTTCCTTCGGGAGATCCGATCACGCGTGGTACCCGCTTCCGCTATCGAGGGACCGTCTGGGAGATCACCGGAAAGCGGGACAGCGGCATCCTGGTTGCCGAACCCAGCCGCCACTGACTGATACGTTTATCGAGCGATTCTCATCGGTGTTCTGCGCGGACGCCGGACCCCTCAATCGGACTTTCCCCGTGGGTGGCTGCGGCGGTGGACCTCCATCAGATGCGCGAGGTCGATCTTCGTGTAGACCTGGGTCGTGGCCAGCGAGCTGTGGCCGAGAAGCTCCTGAATCACGCGCAAATCCATGCCGGCCTCGAGGAGATGGGTCGCGAACGCATGCCGCAGAGCGTGCGGGTGGAGATGGTTGAGATCGGCAGTGCGGCGCACGCCCTTGTCGATGATCCGTCTGATGGACCGATCACTGAGCCGGCCACCGCGCTGGTTGACGAAGAGCGGGTCATCCTCGGTAGCGATTCCCCGACGCCATCGTGTCCGCACCGGCAGGTACGCCGCGATGGCGGCGGCCGCCGGTCGACCAAACGGCACCAGGCGTTCCTTGCGTCCCTTCCCGCGCACCCGCGCAATTCGCCGGCCGAGATTGAGATCCGCGAGGTCGAGACCTACCAGCTCCCCGACCCTCAGCCCCGCAGCGTAGAGAAGCTCCACGGCTGCACGGTCGCGACGACCCGCCGCCGTTTCCGGGAAACCCTCCAGCAGCTCTTCGATGACATAACGATCGGCGACCTCGGGAGTTCGCTGCGTGCCGTGTGGATGCGGCACGTTCTCCGCGGGGCTCGCGGCGAGCGCGCCCTCGGCGACCAGGAAACGGAAGTAGGTGCGAAGCGAGGCGAGGGCGCGAGAGATCGAGCTCGGCGCGAGATGTTTGGAGTGGAGGTGGGCGAGATAGGCTCGGACCGCAACCGGGTTCAGATTCTCAGGCGTTTTGAGATCGAGCTCCGAGCCGGAGAATTCAATGAATGAACGGATCTCCCGGCGGTAGGCGTGAAGGGTCGCTGGAGACAGGTTTCGTTCCCACTCGAGGTGTTCGAGAAAACCATCGAGCAGCCAACTCGGAGACCGTGACAGAGCGGTCGCGTCGCTCATCCGGATGCTTTCGGCGACTTCGGCAGCGCGTCAGTGGATCGCCACCACCACAACCGCAGGAGGTCGCGCAGCATCTGAGCCGAGTGGCGAACGGCAAGAACCCGCGACGCCTCGATGTGTCGCCATCGAACACCGACCTCGTGGACAGGGTATCCCCACAAACGAGCGATAACGAGCAGCTCGACGTCGAACGCGAAACCATCGAGACGCTGGACGGCGGCGAGATCGCGAGCGAGATCGCCGGGAAAGAGCTTGAAACCGCACTGCGTGTCGTGGATTCCGCTCAGTCCGAGCGTGCGCACGATGAGGTTGAAGGTGCGTCCCATGAGGTCTCGGTGGCGGGGTTGACGAATCTCGACGAGGCGTCGGTGAACGGCCCGCGACCCGATCGCCACGCCACCGCCCTCCGCGGCGCTTGCCAGCTTCGGAAGCTCCTCGATGGGGGCCGAGAGATCGGCGTCGGTGAGCAGAACCTGATCCCCGGCCGTGAGCCTGAAGCCGGTGCGTACGGCAGCGCCCTTGCCGAGGGTTTTGTGGTGGCTTGCGGTGCGCAAATCGATCTCGCTCGGCAGCTTCGCTGCCTGCGCGGCCGTCGCGGTTCCATCCTTCGAGCCGTCATCGACGACGATGATCTCGGCCGGCAACCAGCGCGGGTTGCCGGCGAGGAAAGACCCGAGGCGTTCCAGCGTCGGGGGAAGACGATCGGACTCATCGAGGGCGGGGATCACGACGCTCAGGCGAATCTGCATGATTCACCAGCCTCCCACCATCCCCACAGCGAGACCGCGTGAGACCTGCGGTTTCCCCGGGCCAACGGTTGCAAATGCGTGCACCCAACCAACCTAATGCACTCCGCCACAATTGGGATGATTTTCAAGCGCCGAAAAAGCTGAAAATTCGCTCAAGCCGAGTCGTCGGCGATCAGGTCGGACGCCGCCGCGGCGCCGAGGATCGATCTTCGGCCGCCGAGAAGGCCGGGCAGGCCGAGAGTCGCCACCCCGGCGAGGGCCGCGGCCAACACCAACGGAACTCGTCGCGGGAGCACCGGCGCCGCGAAGCTCACGCCGGCGAGCAACATTCCAGGCGTTCCCTGGCGCACGACGAGGAGCACTGAGGCGGAAAAGGCCCACCACACCATCGCCAAGGTTGCCGCCCAGACAAACGCCGGCAAGGTTGGACGTTCTCCGAGGATCAGAATCGCGATAAGGGCGCCGGTGCAGACCGCCAACATGCCTACGAGGTCAGCCCATGCGGTCGCCATGAGGGTGATGATGGGCGGTTCGGGACCGCCCTCATCGGATGCCGGCCGAGGAGCGGGTCCGGGTCTCGCGCGTGGGTGACGTTCGCTCAGAGCGTCCCAATCGGTGGGGATGTCGATGTGATCACTCATCGATCGATCAGGCTCCCGACAAAGATCTCGAGCTGCATGTCCACAGGGCGCCCCGTGTAGGTGTCGACGAACTGCAGGATCCGCCGAACCTCCGCGTCGTCCGGTCGGCGGGCGGTGAGCTCGGAGAGGTATTCCCCGGCCCCCGCAAGGTTAAGGGCACGCAGCTCGGCCAGTGCGGCGTTGAACAGTCCGCGCTCGTAATACGCCGTCACCTCCGGATCGTCGGGCCGCGAATCCAAGAGGTCCTTGGCGATGCTGAGAGCGGCACGTCGATCACCCGCCACGAGGGCGCCGTAAAGGTTGGCCGCCTCAGGCTCAGACTCGAGGATTTCGAGACGCAGCGCTTCCAATCCGGAGTCGTTGGGAAGGGCTTTGAGCTCCGCCATCACACGTTCGAATGCCGCCATCCAGCGCCCTTCCGAAAAGAGCTCTCTGGAGATGGAGAGGCCCTCGGGAATCCGGGTCGGCAGTGGGGTGGGGATGGCCTTGCGGTATTGTTCCAGTCGACCGTCGATCGTGGGCTGGAATTGATCGCTGGCGGAGTTCTGCTCGAGATGGAGGATGGCCTCCTCCACTCGTTTCTGGTTGTACATCGCTTCGGCTTCGGCGAGAACCCGGTTGACGACGTCGAAGCGCGGCTCTCCGACGTCCTTGGGAACGAACACTCCCCCGAGCCACAGAGCGCCGACGACAAGCAACAGACCGACGACGCCTATCCCGGCCCACAGTTTCCAGGGCAGCCGTCGCTTCGGTACCGTCGGACTACGCCACTCACCATCGATCGACTCCTTTGTTTTGCCGGCCGCCACCCCGAAATCTGCTGTTGCTACGAAATCGTCCGAAAAGAGGTCATCTTCGAGCTCTGGCATTGCCCCTGCGGCGCCACCCCCGATGTCGGGACTATCGCCTCGCTCGATCGCCTCTTTGAGCCTGGTGGCATCGACATGGTTGGGATACAGGGCGAGAGCGCGGTCAACGAAGCTGCGCGCCAGCTCGAGGTCACCACTGACATGGCCGGCCTCAGCGTCTGTGAGCATGGGCGCGATGCGCTGCTCAAGATCTTCCATGGCGTGGCGGATGTGCTCGATGCGGTCCTTCGCTTCCTTGTGGTCTGGATCGACGAGGAAGATCCTCGACCAGTGGTCGATGGCGGTGGCATAGTCATCGGCTGCTGCTGCCGTCCCTCCCCTGGTGAGGAGGTCCCGAATCACGGCATGGGTGTCGTCGGGGTCGATCTCCAGCGGACCCTCCTCGTCGGCCACTGCCTCAGGACCGGCATTGAAGAGATCCGCAACGTCGTCTGCGGCGTCCTCATAGTACGGTTCTCCTGACACGGGCTCCGGGTCACCGGCGGAGAGGTCCGGCGCCGCTGATTCCTCCGCTGCGATATCTGGTTCCGGCTGGCTCGCCGGCGACTCGTTCCGCTCTTCTACCAGCGCCTCCTCCCCCGGCGGGGCAGCGAAGAGATCGGCAGCCTCGGTCGTGGCGGCGAAATCCGGCACACTCTCAGCCGTCGCCGAGAACGAGACCTCTTCCTCGGCCGCTGTTTCGGGGACGGATTCAGCCTGCGGCGGAGATGCGGCGCCGCTTTTTTCGATTTCGGCGATGGTGGCGCCAATATCGCGGTGGTGAGGGTCGAGGGCCTGCGCCATCATGACGAAGTTTGCCGCCTCCTGGGAATCGCCCTGGGCGAGGGCTTCGCGGGCCTGGGCCAGGAACTGACCCACCTGAGACTCACCCCTGGTGGTCTCTTCGATCTGACCGAGGAGGTTCCGCGCCTCCTCATGGCCGGGGAGATCAACGAGAACCTGTTTGACCTTGGACTTTGCGCCCTCGAAATCGCGGTTGTTGAAAGCCTCCACCGCCTCAACCAATAGATTGTTGATCGCATCCGTGGTGGGGGCCTGGAGCTGTGACAAGATCTCGCTGAGATCGATTTCGTCGGCGCCGGATGAGAGCTGCTGATGTAGGTTCAGCGCGGGTGCGTAGGCGGGGTCGAGTCTGAGGACGAATTCGAGTCCGATCAGGGCTTCCTCCCGGTTGCCCTGTTGGAGCTTGCCCACCACCTGTTTGAAGGCGGCCATCACTCGATCTTTGGCCTGTGAAGAGAGCTCAGGGTTGCCAGGATACGCCATGATAACGATGTTATCACGGGCCTAAGATGAGCGGTTCTGCCGGATGAGATGTGGCGTTTTTGACCTGAGGGCCGCGGCATGTAATTGACAGTACGTCGAGCAGCCCGATGGGAGAAAACACCGTAGATTGCGGCATATCGCGGGCCGCAGGAGCGAGGTGGTGAGAAGTGTGGGCCAGGGTTGTTGCGACACGCTGAGAGGGGAGCGAATCACTCGGCCGTCAGTGCGCCTTGGAGCACGATTCGGACCCGGGTACCGCCGGAGCGGAGACTCTTGAGCTCGAGGACCCCCCCATGGTCGGTGACGATTCGGTGGACGAGAGCAAGCCCCATTCCGGACCCCCGCCCCTTGGTCGAGAAGAACGGTTCCACGAGAGTTTCGGTGTCCTCGGTCGGTAGGCCGACACCGGTATCCTCGACCTCGATCACCACATCTTCAGCCTCGACTCGCGCGGTGATCAAGATCGTTCCATCGGCCGGGATGGCAGAGACGGCGTTGTCGAGAAGATTGACCAGGACCTGGCGTAAGAGCACTGGGTCAACCATGGCCGTGATCTCGTCGTCGGGAAGCTCCACCCGCACCTCGAGGCCATCGCGGACACCACTGTACAGCGAGCACACCTCGCGCAATACCGGCCCAACGGCGGTCGGTCGGGGATCGATGGCGGGCATCCGGGCATACTCCTGAAACGCATCCACCAGCTCTTTGAGACCGGTGACCTGGCCGACGATCGCCTCACAGCCGGAAATCACGATGTCGCGCATTCCCTCGTCGAGGGAATCGGCCCTCCTCTGGATGCGCTCGGCGGCGAGCCGGATGGGGGTGAGCGGGTTCTTGATCTCGTGCGCGATTCGCTGAGCGACATCGCTCCACGCCGCCTGCCGTTGGGCCTGCACCAACTGGGTGAGATCGTCCATCGCCACCACCCGACCGCCACCGGGAAGAGGTCGAGATGTGATGTCCACGTGGATGACCTCGCCGCCGGTTTCGATGTCGAGCTCGCACCTCACATCGGCAGGCTGCCCGGGCAACAGGCGAGCGCGAAGATCTTCGAGCCCGGGGCGATCCAGATTGTCGAGAGGAAGCCATTCGTGCGCCCATTGTGGTTGGCCGAGCATCTTTGCCGCGGCCGGGTTGGGCCGGAACATTGTGCTCTCGGTGTTGAGCGAGAGCACACCGGTGGGAACAGTGGCCAGAAGGGTTGCGAGCTCCTGATTGGAGGCCAGAATCTCCACCTCGGTAGCGCGAACCCGACGAACCATCGCGTTGAAAGAATCAACCAGCACGGCCATCTCATCGGACGCTGGAACGTCCACCTCCTCGAGGGCGTCGCCCTCCGCCACGCGCTGGGTGGCGCCGGCCACTGCCAGTAACGGCTCGGTGAAGCGACGTGAAAGGTAGAGCCCGATCCAGACGGTGGCAAACAGGAGAAGGAGGGTGATGGCCAGAAACACGAGGATGGTGGTGGCTGTGATCGTTCCCTGGGCCCTCTTCAATTCCTGAAACGAGGCGTCGGCGGCAATGGCGTTTTCCAAGTGGAAGAGGAGCTCACGAGGCAACATGTTCCCCACCACCACACGCCCCTCGTTTCCAATCGGACTCCAGGCTCGGATCAGCAGACCGCCTCGCCAACGCTCCGACCGTACGTCGGACGGCGGCAGCTCGTCCCACCGCAGCGGAGGCAGCGAAGCTGGAATACGACGGGGGTCGGCCACCGCCTCTTCGAGATCGCCGCCCTCGTAACTAGCGATCATATCGACCCCGAGCAGATGCTGGAGCCGCTTGAGATCCGGCCGCCCCCGGCTGCCTCCGAGCTCCTCCGCCGCAACGACGGCCTGCCGCTGCAGGCGATCCTCCACCAGCTCCCGAATCTGCACGGTGACCTGGGCGCCGCCGCGAAGAATCGTTTCGACCGGTGCGGAGAACCAGCGATCGATGGAGCCCTGGAGCAAATTGGTGGCGATGAGGAAGATGAGAATCACCGGCACGAAGGTCAGACCGACATATGTCAGCACCAGCTTGGTGCGGAATCGACTCCCGAGAACACCGGTCCGGCGCTCGACCGCCAGCCGGACCAGATTGCGGACGAGGATGAAGCTGAGGATGAGGATGAGCGAGATGTCGAGGTACCACAGGACAAAAAGGAGAACCCGGTTGGTGAGCTCTTCGGGGGATGATTCCTTGGCGAGTTGCAGGAGGTAGAACGCGCCGACCGAGAGCACCATGAGGAAAACAAAAACCGAGACCAGGAATCGGTTTTCTCTATGGTATCGGCCCCATGCCTCGATCAGCCGGCTCACCAGATGATCTCCCTGCTGCCGCGAGGGACTGAGCTCATGTGTCGCCCGGCGCCGCCGCGAGCTGCACCTCGACCCAATCCGTACCCTCAGTCGAAGGGAAGATCAGCCAGGTGGTGCCGCTGGAAAAAACCGCGCGTGCGCGGACCCGCAGGTACGCGCCCTGCCGCCCACGCGGCAGCGCCACCACCACCGCAGGCGGCGCCGTGAGCCAACGGCGGGCGGCTTCGGCCGTGTCCACCTCCCGGCTGGCCGTGGTCGTGCCGTTGACGATCATCTGGCAACGGTAGCGCCCCGTCACAGCGTCAAAGGTCACGCTTGCCTTCGCGACCCCTTTCCAGATCTTGCGGTCGGGGAACAATCGGCGCCGCGCATACACGCGAAACGTGTAGTCGATCTCTGTGGCGAGCCCCGAGCTGAGGGTGCCCTCCACCGACGGGGGCAGCTCCCCGGCGAGCTCGAATTGGACAACCAGGGCCTCGGCGCCCCGGTCCACCTCGATGGAGAGTGGTTGGCCGGCGAGGGCCGTTGTCAGCAAAAGCGCACACATGATTCCCGACATGCTGCGGCAATTCTACCGCGGATACTTGCGCTTCGCCGCCCTCGCTACGAAACCCGTTGAGAAGAGCGGGCCAGGTTTCGTGAGATGGGTCGCGAATGGTACAGTGTGTCGATTCGAGCGGAACGGAGGGATCGCAATGGCCGCAACCATTCCGGGGTGGTCCCCGGAGATCGAGCGCACGGACGTGATCCGGGCGAAGAAGATTGCCGCAGCCATGGATATTCATGACCGTGGCAGGGGCCACCAGTTCGACCCCCAAATGGTGGGGGTTCTCGCCAGGGGGGTGCAATGACCGAAGGGCGCCGGCTCCTGGCAACCAACCGTAAAGCCCGCCACACCTACCACCTCCTCGATCGGGAGACGGCGGGGATCGAGCTCCTCGGTACCGAGGTCAAAGCTATCCGTGCCGGAAAGATCAACATCAAAGAGGGATATGTCGCCTTCGCCGACGGCGAGGCGTTTTTGGTCGGGTGTCACATCGGCGCGTATGACAGCGCCGGCTACGCCGGTCACGATCCTCTCCGCCGCCGCCGCCTGCTCCTCCACAAGCGGGAGATCGAACGCTTGGCGAGCAAGGTCAAGGAAAAGGGCCTCACGGTCGTTCCACTGGCGGTTTTCATCGACGGCAACTGGATCAAGGTGGAGATCGCCCTCGCCCGCGGGAAGCAGCTTTACGACAAGCGTGAGACCCTGCGCCAGCGCACCCTCGATCGCGAGGCCGAGCAGGCGGTGAAGGAACGAGGCGACGGTTGACATTGGCATAATTGCGGCGTAAATTGCTCAAAGCCGAGGGTCGAGTGTGCCCCGCCAATCATGACGGGGTGCACTCGCTCGACGCGACCTTCCCAACGTGCGGGAATAGCGTCTCCCGGTGCGGGTTTTTCAGTTCAGGCACGGAGACACAGAACAATGCAAGACGAGATCGTCATCCGCGGTGCGCGCGAGCACAACTTGGCCAACATCGACGTAGCCATTCCACGCAACCGGATGGTCGTGATCACTGGAGTCTCCGGTTCCGGCAAGTCGTCGTTGGCCTTCGACACGCTCTTTGCCGAAGGTCAGCGGCGCTACGTGGAATCGCTGTCGGCCTACGCCCGCCAGTTCCTCGACCAGATGGAAAAGCCGGACGTCGATACCATCGAAGGGCTTTCTCCGGCCATTTCAATCGAGCAGAAGACCACCTCGCGTAACCCGCGGTCGACCGTCGGCACGGTGACGGAGATCCACGACTACCTCCGTTTGCTGTGGGCGTCCATCGGCACGCCGGAATGCCCGGACTGTGGAGTTCCGATTCTGCCCCAAAGCGTGGAGCAGATGGTCGACCGTATCCTCGAGCTGCCGAATGGGACTCGATTCATGCTCCTCGCACCGGTCGTCGAGGGACGCAAGGGAGAGCACCGGAAGGTCTTCGCGCAGATGGTGCGGGAGGGCTTCGTCAGGGCGCGGGTGGACGGTGAGATCGTCGAGGCTGCCGACCCTCCGACTCTCGCCGCCAAGCGCAAGCATACCGTCGAGGTGGTCGTCGATCGTCTGTCTGTACGGAAGGGTGTGGCGTCCCGCCTCGCCGACTCCATCGAAACCTCCCTCCGGGTCGGTGGAGATCTGGCGCTGGCGGCAGTTGAAAATGGGGAGGAAATTGTTCTCTCGGCGCGTCACGCCTGTCCCCAATGCGGGTTCTCGCTCACCGAGGTGTCTCCGCGTTTGTTTTCGTTCAACTCGCCGCAGGGCGCCTGTCCCACGTGCTCCGGTCTCGGGTACCTGCGTGAGGTCGATGCCGAGAAGCTGGTGATCGACCCCGAGCGCACGCTTGGCGGCGGCTGTCTGGCGATGGTCGGAAAGGCCCGGAGCTCGTGGTTCCGGCACCAGGTCGAGCAGCTGTCGGTCGCCCTCGGGTTCGACCTCGAAACCCCGTGGCGCCAGCTTCCGGAAGAGATTCGGCGTCTTCTCATGTACGGCAGCGACGGTGAGCACGAGTTCGTGTGGGAAGGGCGGAAGGGGGCCTACCGCTACCGGGACCGTTTCGAGGGGGCGGTGCCGCGCCTCGAGCGCCGCTACGCCGAGACCGCTTCAGAGGACGTACGGCGCGAGCTTGAACGGTACATGTCCTTCGCCCCGTGCGGGGACTGCGGCGGTGCTCGCCTCCGCCGGGAGGCGCTGGCGGTGAAGATCGGGGGTCGAAACCTGGTCGATGTTTCGGCCCTCTCCATCGATCGCGCCCTGGAGTGGTTCTCCTCTCTCGAGCTCAGCGCTCGCGACACCGAGATCGCCGACAAGATCCTGCGCGAGGTACGGGATCGTCTCGGATTCCTGGTCTCCGTCGGGCTCGATTACCTGTCCCTCGATCGGATGGCTGGGACGCTGTCCGGCGGAGAGAGCCAGCGCATCCGGCTCGCTACCCAGGTCGGTTCGAAGCTGATGGGCGTGCTCTACGTTCTCGACGAGCCCTCGATCGGTCTCCACCAGCGGGACAACCGGCGACTCTTGGACACGCTCAAGGGGATGCGCGACCTGGGCAACACCGTCGTCGTGGTGGAGCACGACGAGGAGACGATTCGCGAGGCGGACTGGGTGATCGATCTCGGTCCTGGCGCCGGCCGCAACGGCGGCAAGGTGGTGGCGAGCGGACCGCCCGAGTCTTTGAGCGGCGTCGAAGACTCCCTCACCGGCGCCTACCTGTCGGGCAGGCGTTCCATTCCGGTGCCGGCTGAACGGTCCGTGGGTAACGGGAATCGCATCATTGTACGGGGTGCAGCCGAGCACAACCTCAAGAAAATCGATGTCGAGCTGCCGCTGGGGCGGCTGATCGGCATCACCGGAGTTTCCGGTTCCGGTAAGAGCACCCTGATCAACGATATCCTCCTCAAAGGCGTGGCCCGCCAACTCTACGGCACGCTCGCGAGACCCGGGCGGCACGATTCCGTGGAGGGCGTGGAGTTCCTCGACAAGGTGATTGCCATCGATCAGTCGCCCATCGGGCGAACCCCGCGCTCCAATCCGGCCACCTACACCAAGGTCTTCGATCCGATCCGATCGCTCTTCGCCGCCACCACCGATGCCCGCGCCCGTGGTTACAAGCCGGGCCGCTTCTCCTTCAATGTCCGCGGAGGCCGCTGCGAAGCCTGTCAGGGCGCGGGCCGGCTGCGGATCGAGATGCACTTTCTGGCCGACGTCTTCGTCACCTGTGATCAGTGCGGCGGGAAACGCTACAACCGCGAAACCCTCGAAGTCCATTTCAAAGGCCTCAGCATCGCGGAGGTCCTCGACCTCACGGTCAGCCAGGCGCGCGAGGTCTTCGCCTCGGTGCCCAAGATCGTGCGGGTTCTCGACACCCTCGTTTCGGTCGGTCTCGGTTACCTCCATCTCGGGCAGTCGGCGACCACGTTGTCGGGTGGCGAGGCACAGCGGATCAAGCTCTCTCGCGAGCTTGCCAAGCGGGCCACCGGCAGGACCCTCTACCTGCTCGACGAGCCGACCACCGGACTGCATTTCCACGACGTCCGTAAGCTCCTCGCGGTGCTCCACGCACTGGTCGACCGCGGCAACACGGTGATCGTTATCGAGCACAATCTCGATGTCATCAAGACCGCCGACTGGATCATCGACCTCGGTCCCGAGGGCGGCGACGGCGGCGGCGAGGTGGTGGTCGCGGGCACCCCCGACGACGTCGCGCGCTGCAAGGCCTCCTACACCGGTCAGTTTCTGAAAAAGCTCCTATAGCCGGGAACCCGCACCCGGCTCCGAGGCCGCCCGCCGGCCACGGTCTTCGACCGCGGCCACGCGGCCTCGGCCGATGTCTCCTCCGAGAGCAAGCTCTCGTCGGAGCCATCGACCTCGCCCGCTGCGCGCCTTTGGCGCGCCGGCGGGCTACATTCGAGCGGGGGGATGCCCTCGAACTCCATTTCCCCGCCCCCACCCCCCGCCCACCCCACCCTCGGAAAGCCACGTTGGGCTTCGCCCACCGCGTCTTTCCGAGAGGTAGGAGTGATAGAGGGCCTTCGAGGCTGATTGTGGGTTGTCGACGGTGCTGGAAGAGCTCCGTGTGGCGAGAACAGTCGGGCACCCCGTACCGGGGAAATGTCGGGAGGTGTGCCGACTGGCTGCCCTGGGTTGAAAATTCACGCCGGGGGTGGATGGGCGGAAAATTCGAAATTCGAAATTCGAAATTCGAAATCTTCCGGGCTACGCCAGTATCGAGTACCCCCCATCGACGATAAGCGTCTGGCCGTGGATCATGGACGCGTACTGCGTGCACAGAAAGATGACCACGTTGGCCACGTCTTGAGGATGTACCAGGCGACCGGCCGGAGTGCGCTCGAGGGCGTTGGCGAGGAGCTCGTCGCG
>SDBT01008559.1_pt1 | contig 16697 bp, 12 predicted proteins | sample 2277101 | NCBI WGS metagenome assembly SDBT01 (sample SAMN10404973, study PRJNA504765) | marine sediment metagenome | isolation source: marine sediment core GS10_PC15, 103 cmbsf | place: Arctic Ocean: Southern Knipovich Ridge | collected 2010
GCTTATTTATATTCTTGGTCAAGATCATCATAGTTATGCCACCCGCTTAAAAACTATTTTGCAAGCACTGGATCTTGAAAAACATCCGCTCGATATTATTTTGTATCAACTGGTGAGTATGAAAGAAAATGGACAACAAGTTCGCATGTCTAAACGAAAAGGCAAAATTGTTACACTCCAAGATGTGATCGATACTGTTGGCAAAGACGTGGCACGATTCTTTTACTTAAATCGCAAGGCTGATGCACAACTTGAATTTGATCTTGATTTAGCGCTCACACACTCAATTGAAAATCCAGTGTTCTACATCCAATACGCCTATGTGCGTACCGGAAGCATTTTGCAAAAAGCAGAACAAGAAAACGCATTGCAACAGATCACTACACAAGATCTTGATCACCTTTCACAGCAAGATGAACTGCTTCTCAAACAAATAGCATCGCTTACTGAAATACTCGAAGGGGTAGAACGCACCCATCAAACACACCTTTTGGCCTACTACACCTACGAGCTCGCACAATGCTTCAATCGTTATTACAACAAAAATAAAGTAATCGATTTGAGCAATCTGCCATTAAGCCGAGCACGCCTTGCACTCACACAAATCATTCGCACCACGCTCGAGCTATGCCTTGATCTGCTTGGTATCAGCAAACCAGAACGAATGTAACCTCGGCAGATAAGTTGCCAAATTTACTGATTTTGGCACACTGATAAGAAGATATTATTGTATTTTAGCGCCGGTTTGCCATACTTGTGCACAGAAAAAAGAGGCAAACCCCAAAAAACTAGCTCAGGAGCATAGATTATGGCAACTCTCGACAAAAAATTGATCCAAAAATTACGCATGATTACCGGTCTTGGCATGATGGATTGCAAAAAGGCATTAGAGGCAACCGGTGGAGACCTTGAAAAGTCTATAGAAGAGTTGCGTAAAAAAGGTGCAGCGGTAGCGGCCAAACGTGCCGATAAAGAAACAGCACAAGGAATAGTCCATGCGTATATCCACCCAGGAAGTAATCTTGGCGTGTTGGTTGAACTCAATTGCGAAACCGATTTTGTTGCTAACACTGATGATGTGAAACAATTTGCACAAGATTTAGCCCTCCATATTGCCGCTCTAAAACCACTGTACTTACTACCCGAAGATGTTGATCCTAAATTTGTGGAACATGAAAAAACAATTATGAAGGAACAGCTGGCCAATTCAGGAAAACCGGAAAAAATTCTTGATCAAATCATCGAGGGAAAATTGAAAAAATTATATTCCGATATTTGTCTCATGAAACAAACGTTCGTGAAAAATGATCAACTCACTATTGAAGGTGCACTGAAAGAACTGATTGGCAAAACCGGTGAAAGTATTAAAATAAAACGTTTTGCACGATTTGAAATTGGCGCATAACGTAACACAAAGGTAGGCATGGCTAAAAAAAGGATTTTGCTTAAGCTCACGGGAACAATACTAGAACACACACAAGAAACGTTTTCTACTAAAATTGTTCACAGTCTGATTGCTCAAATAAAACAGCTACAGGCCACACATCAATTTGGCATTGTAATTGGCGGAGGAAATTTTTTTCGTGGCAGCCGCAATAGCAAACAACTTGGTATAGATCCGGCAATTGGCCACCAAGTGGGTATGGTTGCAACCATGATGAATGGACTCATCATACAAAATCTCTTTGAAAAACAAGGTGTACCAGTAAAACTATTTTGTGCAGTGGAATGCCCAAACATTGGAGTCACAATATCACAACAAGCAATTGATGCAGCGCTCCACGATAACAAACTGCTCATCTTTACCGGCGGCACGGGCAATCCATTTTTCACAACCGACACCAACGCAGTATTGCGAGCATTACAAATTAAAGCTGAGCAAGTATGGAAAGGTACATCAATTGATGGAGTATACACAAAGGATCCACAAAAACATTCGGATGCAACAAAAATTCCACAACTTACGTTCGCACAAGCAATCGAACAACATCTTGGAATTATGGATCTAACCGCATACGCCATGGCAGAACAATATAATCAACAAATTCGCATTTTTGATATTTTTGCTCATCACGCACTATTAAAAGCAGCAGAAGATACCAATTTTGGCAGTACCATAGCATAGAAGGAATTATTATGGCAGTCGAACTTCAACTCGTTGAAAATGATATACAAGGCTTTCAGTCTCCCATGGAAGTTGAGACAGAAAAAGCAATCAAACATTTTGAGGGAGAACTCATCAAACTCAGAACAGGCAGAGCACATACTTCGCTCGTAGAAGGATTACAAGTCGCAGCATATGGCCAAGCACCTATGCCATTAAAAACCCTCGCCGTGCTTGCTGCCCCAGATGCTCGTTTGATTACAATTCAGCCATGGGATGTGAGCATTATTCCAGACATTGAAAAAGCAATCACCGGTTCAGGCATTGGCATTATGCCACGAAACGACGGTAAAGTAATTCGTATCCAGCTTCCTGAAATCAGCTCTGATCGACGTGAAGAGTTGGTAAAAATTCTTGGCAAAAAGTTAGAAGAATGTAAAGTTTCCATCCGAAATGTCCGCAAAGAATTTCACAATGTAATCAGAGATGCAAAAAAAGATAAATCTATATCAGAAAACTTTCACAACCGCCTTGAAGATATTCTACAAAAAGTAACGGACAAATTCGTTGCTAAAGCAGAAGAACTCGCAAATAAAAAGAAGAAAGATCTAACATCACGGTAAGAATCTTCCTTTTTTCGAGCTATATGGTACAATAAATCTTACGGGGCCGCTAGCTCAATTGGCAGAGCAACAGACTCTTAATCTGTAGGTTATTGGTTCGATTCCAATGCGGCCCACCAGATTGAAATTATGGTTGCAAGAGTGGCGGAATTGGTAGACGCGCTGGATTTAGGATCCAGTTCCCGAAAGGGATTGGGGGTTCAAGTCCCTCCTCTTGTACCAACTTTAAAGGAGAGTCTATGGCCCACAATGAAGCAAGTGCGTCCTCGTCCGGTATTACTCACACAAAAAAAGATAAAAAACTGCAAAACTCCGAATTTTTGGAAAATCAGCTTTCTCTTAAACTTGAGTATTCTCGTCCCAATTTTTGTTTTGCCACAATTATTGTGCCAAAACAGATTGTAAAAACGTTATATCATGAAGCGGCACGATCACAACAAAAATCTGCACTCACCCACGGCTTTCAACGGGGAGAGGTTCCCATTGAATATATCAAACAAAATTTCACGGATAATCTCGTTGAGCATTTAAAAGAACTCCTTTTAAAATATTGTGTGATTAATTTTCTCTGCCAACAAATTCATAAAAAGAAACTCGTTACTGCAGGAAATCCGCGTCTTGCATCAATCGTCATCGAACCAAATAATGATGCTCAGTTTCATTTCGAACTCAGTCTGTTTGTCGACTTATCTATCTATGAATGGAAATATTTTCCGTTTCGCGCACCAAAACGAAAGAATTATAAAGACCTTGATCGCCAAGTTGAATCTTTTTTACAAGAAGAAAAAAATCAACTACAACATTATAAAGATACTATTCTTGAAATTGGCGATTGGGTGAGTTTTGACATCTCTTTTGTGGATGAACACGAACAACCTTTAATTGAAAATTTCGCACAAAACTTTTGGTTTAAATTAGGAGAAGATGAAACGGAAAGCCCATTACGGCAACTATTTATTGGAAAAAAACGAGGAGATACGTTTTATACCAATCACCCTGTTTTGCAAGAATATTTTAGCGATCAACTTGATACCAACTATACGTTTTTCATAGAGATAACAAACATACTTGCCCATTCTTATTTTTGCTTCGATCATTTCAAACGAACATTTCGCATCAAAACAAATAAAGATATGCATAAAAAACTTATTGAAGTTTTTTCGTATCGTCACGATATATCTCAACGGCATGCCATGGTGGAAGGTGCATTGTTTACGCTCCTTTCAAAACATCGATTTACCATACCGAATCATTTTGTGTTACGACAAAAAAAAGTGTTGCTCGATAAAATACAAAGTAATCCCGACTATCATGTGTATCGATCTCAAAAAGATTTTCAAACCCACATACAAAAACTCGCAGAAAAACAGGTAATGGAGACTATCTTTATCGACAAACTTGCCTACCATGAAAATCTTGCAGTATCAGACGAAGATATCAAAGGGTATTTGAATCTTATTAATCGCCCCCGCATGAAAGAGTTCATCTACTTTGATCTGCCATCATTTAAAATACAAGGCCAGGAATTTCCAATCCCCACAGAAGAATTAAAACGAATTTGCTTGAGGGAAAAGGCAATAAATTATACAATTTATCATCTAACAAAAAAATAAACTGAGGAAATTCTCCATGAGCACCAATACAAAAAGACTGATCATCATTGGATCCGGCCCTGCAGGATTAACTGCCGCAATCTACACCGCACGCGCCAATCTACAACCAGTTGTGATTGAAGGATCAACACCCGGTGGCCAGCTCATGGGAACAAGTATTGTAGAAAACTGGCCCGGAGAAAAAAGTATCATGGGGCCAGAATTGATGATGAAAATAAAAGAACAAACACAAGCACTCAACGCTGAATTTTTATCTGAAACCGTAGTGAAAGTAGATTTCAGCAAAAAGCCATTCACTCTCTGGACAGATCGAGACAAAGAACTCAAAGCTGATTCAATTATTATTGCTACCGGCGCAAATTCCAAAAAATTAGGCGTACCGGGCGAAAAGGAATATTGGGGAAAAGGAGTGACAACCTGCGCAGTATGTGACGGCGCATTTTATAAAGACAAAAAAGTGGTTGTTGTGGGTGGTGGAGACACTGCCATGGAAGATGCATCATTCTTAAAACGTTTCACGAAAGATGTAACCGTTATCCAAATTCACGACAAATTGAGCGCATCACATGCTATGCAACAACGAGTGCTCAATGATCCTGATATCAAAGTGATATACAATAGCACGGTCACAGAATTTCGTGGGGACGGCAACCACGTCAACGAACTATCCATCACCAATAAACAAACAAATGAAACCAGTACAATGGCCATCGAGGGAGCCTTTATTGCTATTGGCATGATTCCCAACACTAAGCCATTTCAGGGGCAAATCGACCTAGACAAATGGGGTTATATCTCGGTTGAGAATCACACCAAAACATCGGCCCAGGGGGTCTTTGCAGCAGGCGACGTTGAAGATTTTCGCTATCGACAAGCAGTTACGGCAGCAGGGGCTGGCTGTATGGCAGCCTTGGACGTGGAACGATATCTTGAATCAATCAAGCAAAATAGTTGAAAAAAACGGTATTTTGCGTAGAATAGTTAATATGATTGTTTTGCGTGAAATAGTTAATATGATTGTTTTGCGTGAAATAATGAATATGATTCTCGATATAATTTGCTAATCAAGGATAAAAATGTCAATCACGCTTGCTAAGAAAAGCCTCAAAAAACGTCGTCGTAAACATGGATTTCGAGCTCGTATGAAAACCAAAGATGGTCGTAAAATTCTCTCTGGTCGTCGTGCAAAAGGCAGAAAGCGTTTAGCCGTTCGTTTCTACTAATACACAATGTCGCGTATAGCAAGAACAATCACGCAATTTACCAAATCGGAAATTGATACTTTGTTCAAAACAGGACGCCGAGTGGCCAGACAAACTGGTATCACATTGCTTCGCGCTCCACGCCAAGCTGAATTTGGACGCGTTCTCATTATTATTCCCAAACGGGTTGGCAATGCTCCTGTTCGAAATAAACTACGTCGACAAATTAAAGCACTTTTTTATGAAAATGAACTGTATAAAAAGGAATACGATTGGGCTGCTATACTAAGACCAGGCGCAACAGATCTTTCATTTGCTCAGTTGCAAGAACTGTTTCTCAAGGCATAAACCACATTCTGATTTTTCTTCTTATTGGATTTCGTCCATTGCTCGGGCCCGCACAATGCAGATTTAGCCCAAGCTGCGGCACGTATGCTATACAACAGTTACAAGAAAAAAATGTTTTTGCTGCACTCTGGGCAATCACCAAACGACTCCTTTCATGCAATCCATTTATACGCTTACGTTGTAAAGAATAAAAAGGAGGCGTATCAGCCTCCCTTTTTTTAGAGCAATTTGCCTGCCAATTTACTCAATTCACTTCGTTCACTGGTCTCAAGAAATACTGATCCAAAGATTGGATAGCCTTTTAATTTTTCAGTAGCCATTACTAATCCATTGCTACTGAAATCAAGATATGGCGAATCGATTTGATACGGATCACCTACAAGGATCACCTTACTTCCTATTCCCACACGCGTCACAATTGTTTTCACTTCATGTGGCGTAAGATTTTGCGCTTCATCAATTAATATATATTGATAGGGAATTGATCGACCACGCATATAGGTGATTGCTTCTAAACTCAATTTATCTTCATGCACCAAATCATCAACCGTTATAAAACTATTGTGATCTTTTTTGTGATAAAATTTTTTGCCCTTCTTTTTTTGTGAATGGCCCTGTTCTGATTCCTGCGTATGCTTTGCCATATTAATCGAATGCATAATTAATTCCATGTTATCGTAGATCGGCAACATCCAACTATGCAGCTTTTCTTCAAGCGTACCGGGCAAATATCCAAGATCTTTGCCTAAGGGAACCACCGGACGCGATACCAACATTTTACGATAATCATCCTCTATCAACACCTTCTGCAGTCCGGCAAGCAATGCTAAAAACGTTTTACCCGTTCCCGCTGGACCCAACAACGTTACGAATTGTATCGTATCATCAAGAAGCAAATTTAACGCCATTGCTTGCTGCGGATTACGTGGTTTAAGCGGCCATTTTAATACATTTTCATGCACGGGAATAAATTTATCACCGTACAGGTATCGAAAAATTCTATAGTTGTGCGGGTTATGTTGGCTTTGCAAAAGAATAAATTCATTCGCGGTTAATTGTTGCCCTTGCAACAGCTCAGCCAAAATTGGGGGTTGATCTGTTTTGAGTTGTACTGCTGGAACTGGTATCGTTATCCAGCCTTTATAAGATGCATCTTCTGAAACATATTCATCTTTCAAATAATCTTCAGCAGCTATCCCCAGCACATCTGCTTTCACTCGAGCATTCAAATCTTTTGAGATAAATTCAACATCATGGCCCGCATTTTTAAGCGCCAGAGCGGTAGACAGAATTACATTGTCTTCACTGCTTAATTTGAATGGCATTTTTGGAGGATCTCGCTCTAAAAACAAAATGCGTATTTTAGTTCCGTTATCGAGCATTACTCCATCTTTGAGTGAACCACCCTCTCTTAAATTATCGAGTTGACGAATAAATTCACGAGCGTTTCGGCCTCTATCTGTTCCCTCTTGTTTAAATGAATCAAGTTCTTCAAGGACCATGGCAGGAATGCCAACTGTAACACCCTTGAAGTTTTTGAATGCATGCGGATCATGCACAAGAACATTGGTATCCAGTACATATATTTTTTCTGCTTTTTTTTCTTCGACCATGCCCACTCTTTTCGTATAAAGGGATGCGCAATATATCATTACCACTCCTGACGCACCCAAGCGTATCACACCGATATTGCGCAAGCAATGAATCAGCAATGAGACTAGCCAAACCACCTTTTTTTTTCTACAATGAACCATATGGATCAACCGTTTATACGCCTTAAACCCATGGGAACATATATGGAACAAAAAAAAGATTTAGCTATCTTACGCCACTCGGCTGCGCATTTACTCGCACATGCTGTTTCGGAATTATACCCCAACACAAAACCCACGATTGGTCCTGCAACAACTGACGGTTTTTTTTATGACTTTCTGCCAGAACAAAATTTCAAAGAAGCAGATCTACCCAAAATTGCACAACGCATGAGCGAAATTGCACAACGCGGACTGCCGATTGAACATAAAGAAATTTCAAAAAAAGAAGCACGAGAACTGTATAAAGACAATCAGTTCAAAATGGAGCTAATTAATAAACTTGAAGATGATATGGTGGGGCTAGCAACCCAAGGAGATTTTTATGATCTGTGTAAGGGTGGCCACGTTACCAACACAAACTTATTAAAATATTTCAAACTCCTTGGCATCTCTGGTTCGTATTGGCGTGCAGATCGATCCGGCCAACCGTTACAAAGAATTGCTGGAACTGCGTTTGCTACTCCAAAAGAGTTGCGCTTATATGAAAAACGATGCGAAGAAGCACTCAAATATGATCATAGAAAACTAGGACGAGAACTCGATCTATTTTCCTTTAATGAACATGGCCCAGGATTTCCATTCTTTCATCCGAATGGAAAAATTATTATTAATCTGCTCATTTCTTATTTGCGAAAATTACTCATAAAAGCTGACTATAAAGAAATTAGTACACCCGCAATGCTCAATGTGGAACTTTGGAAACAATCGGGTCACTACGATCATTACCGCGATAATATGTATTTCAGTGAAATCGATGAAAAAACGTACGTAGTAAAACCAATGAACTGCCCGGGCGCCATACTTGTGTATAAAAGCCATCCTCGATCATATCGAGAACTGCCATTGCGACTCTCGGAGTTTGGCCACGTACATCGTCATGAACTTTCGGGTGTGTTGCATGGACTATTTCGCGTACGCTCATTCACACAAGATGATGCACATATTTTTTGCACCCCGGATCAGATTGAAAGTGAAGTAATTAACGTTGCCACAATGGCAATGAAACTGTTTGCTCAGTTTGGATTTAAAAAAATCAAAGTTGGTCTTTCAACCAAACCAGATAACGCGATGGGTGACGCTGCTTTATGGGAAAAAGCAACGAATGCATTAAAAAGTGCACTCGAACACGCAGGCATAGAATATACCGTGTATGAAGGTGATGGCGCATTTTACGGACCCAAAATTGATTTCATGATTGAAGACTCAATGGGCAGATCATGGCAATGCTCCACGATCCAACTTGATTTTTGCCAACCACAAAACTTTGATCTGCAATACGTCACACCAAAAGGAACCAAAGCACAACCAGTAATGATCCATCACGTTTTATACGGATCCATGGAACGGTTCTTTGGAATTTTAATCGAACATTATAAAGGCAAGTTCCCCTTCTGGCTCGCACCAACACAAATAAAACTGCTCACGATCACCGACGATCAAATGCCGTATGCACAAGAACTTGAAAAGAAATTGAAGAATGCAGATTTTCGCGTTGTGCTCGACAAATCGAATGATCCGATCTCAGGAAAAATCAAACACGCACAACTGCAACAAATTCCCTGGATGCTCGTTCTTGGTGCAAAAGAAGTTGAGAATAAAACTGTTACCCTGCGCTACCGAGATGGTAAACAAGAACACGGGTTATCGATAGAACAACTTCTTGAAAAGGCCCTCGAATCAAATAAACAGAATTAGTCACCGATGGCGGCGTACACCAATTTTAGGACACAAATCAGCAAGCGCGCATTCGGAACATTTTGGTGAGATAGGCACACATATATTTTGGCCCCACATAACCAATAGTGAATTATATTCAATCCAATACCGTTTCGGCAAAATCTCTATAAGCTTCTTATATGTGGCCTCAGGCGACTTGGTTTTTACAATACCAAGTCGATTGGAAATACGATGCACATGGGTATCCACACAAATGGCGGGAATGCCAAATGCCTCGCCCAGCACCAAGTTTGCCGTTTTGAGCCCCACTCCCTTAATAGAAAGAAGCTCATCCAAGCTTTTGGGTACTGCGCCACCAAACCGATCCAGCAGATCGGCACTTGCAGCCAAAATCCACTTTGCTTTATTTCGATAAAAACCAACCGGATAAATCAATTTTTCGATCTTTTTGAGGGATAATTTGAGCATCCCACGCGGCGATCGAGCATGCTTGAAAAGACGTACTGATGCAGGATATGAAGTCTCATCTTTCGTTCGCAAACTAAGCATACAGCCAATGAGTGTAAGATAGGGATTTGCGCCATATTTAGCGATAAGTTTTGTAGCTGCCGGGGCTGGCATCCCCTTGGTCTCTCTACGCAGGACGCGAATAATTTGAACTATCTGCTCCTGCGTTTTTTTCAGGGATTCTTTCATATTGAAACCCTCAGCACAAAAGCCCGCAAACCGTTTGTTCTACAGGCTAAATTGTGCTAGATTGAAAAGAGTCAGATTAAGTACCGGACGGGCCAACCACTGCAACAAGGACCAAACCCAGAATGGTGGAGCTAACCAACCCATAATAGAGTTGAAATAATTTGTTCATGATATCCTCTATGTGTTTAAAAAGACTGAAAATATAACTAAAAACTGTGATTAGTATACTAACGAATACCACGAAGATCAATAATTATGATTCATATTGAAACACTTTTTACGTATCTACAACATCTTCTGGAACATCCGGCCGTTTTACTCATTATTTTTTCTGCTGCAATTACAATAAAGTTATTTTTTCTTTTTACCTTATTCACAAAAAAAACATCTTCTTCTATAACCTACTATCTAATTTTGGCAGTACTCATCAGTACAATAGTCGTTGATTCTGAATGGGTTTTTATGTGCATCAAAAAACTATTCCTTCATGATACAGAACTAAGGCTATTCATATTTTGGCGCAGAATCGCATGGGCATTTAATATAGCCCAATACCAAATGTTAGCTCTTTTTTTAGAAAGCCTCTGTGTCTCTAAATTTAAACCTAATTTGCGCAATAAACTATTCAACACAGTAAGTTTTTTATTTTTTTGTTTTTTCATCACTCTAAGCATCCTCAATTTCAACTGTATTAGAACAATTGATAAACCTTGTTTTGAGTTTTTAGCTCAAAAAATAAGGTTTATTTATATCCTACTCTTTCTCATGAAATCTAACATGCTGATCGTAGCCCGAAAACTTTACCAAAAAAAGTTACCACGAATTTTACAAAAACAACTCTCTATACTTGTTTTTGGGATTATCGTGCCATTTTGGCTTTCAGATCTTGTACAAGCCTTTCCATTCACATTTTTAACATCTTCCTGGTATAACCCGGGTAATACTCTTGCAAGCCTTTCTAACCTGTTAATCACGGCAGCAATTTTTTATTGTTCTCGCAGGATCCTTGGATTGCGATTCTTGAATCTCAAAAAGCATGTACAGGCGCCCATCAATATTCATTTTATGGAAAACTTTAAAGTTATCTTGGATCAGTTTAGCCATGTAACCAATATGCAAGAGCTGAGCCACATTACGCAGGTTTTTTTCAAAGAAGCATTTGGCGTCCCGTTCAATCGAGTACATCTTTATATTCGATCAACCAAGCCACAGGAAACACAAGGAAACAGCACATCAAATGAAACCATTTCTTCGATGGTTGAACTGTTCATGACAACCCATCCACAAACAATGTGCCACTTTATTAAACAGTCGAAAATGCTTGTATATGATGAGATTGATTTTAATAATTTTCATGAATCAAGCGAAGAAACAAGTGCCGCACTTTCATTTTTAGATGGCATTCAAGCCGATCTCTTTTTACCAATTTATAAAGGCGACTCACTCATTGCCTATATCATAATCGATCGCTTTTCTCGGTTTGATAAACTATATAGCAACACAGAATATGATGAAATGCTTATTTTTGCCCAATATCTAGGCAATATTACTAATCTCATGCAAAACAAAAACCTTGAAGAACTGATCCGACAAGAAAAAGATTTAAAGGAAGAACTCTATAATAAACATCAGGAGATAGGTCAATACAAAGAAAGTATCCGCTCCTTTCTGCGCGCAAAAAATCATAAGAAAATCGGAATCATGTTTTATAAGAACAGGCGGTTTACGTTTGGCAACCAATCAGCAAAAGAACTCATACAAATAAACCCAAATATTCAAGATGGCCACCCGCTCACCAAAGCTCTCAAGGATTTAGCACAACAGGTAGAATCATATAAATCAACACAAACAATCTACACACAAGATACCAACGGAACCAAACTGGTGTTATCAGGAGTACCAAGCCTTGAACATAGTAATGTTATTATTTGTATCTATTACCCAGAAGTTTCTGATGTTATCAAAAAACAACTTGATATCCTCAAAGATCCTTCTGAATGGGATTACTTACTGTATCTAGAAACAACGCGACCCGGCAAATTAATTAATCAATTAATTCCCGGATCAGGTGAAACATTGCTCAACTTTAAAATAGCACTACTCAAAACAGCGTTACATAAAAAAGCAACTCTTCTGAACATTCCAGACAAAGATCTGCTGCCCACAGTGGAGCTTTTGCACCATATTAGTTTACGAGAAACTTTGCATGTTATTGATCTGAATAAACCTGAACAAAACTTTGATGTGGCAATAAAATTATTTGGCATCAATGCAATCTTTCAGGTAGGGAAAAAACAAAAAACAGCTCTACTTGAAAAACTCGATTCGATCGGGACTCTCTTTATAAAAAATATTCATTTACTCAATCTTGAGACCCAAAACTATTTGGCAGAATTTATTCGATATGGATTCTTCCGTATTTTCAAAAGCGATCATAAAATTCCAAGCAATGTTCGCATTATATGCTCGACCAATCAAAATTTGTCTCACCTTGTTCAAGAAGAAACCTTTTCAAAAAAACTTTTTGAAGAAATTAAACGTACCACACTTGAAATGCCATCACTCATGACCTTGCCTGAAGAAGAACTGCATATCCTTGCAGAAGGGTTTAGTGAACAGACCATGACAGACCAATCACTCAAAAACCTTCTTACCCTTTCTCCACGAGACAAACTTCGTTTGGTCCATCAACGCCCAACTAGCCTTGCTGAGCTAAAAACAAAAATTCAGCACATGCTTATACAAAAATCAAAAGCAAACGATATTTACCATGAAACACAATTTGATCCAGCTTATGAGGTATCTGATCCAGAACTGATTGAAGCTGCTCGACTTGGAAAAAAAGCGCTCAAGGACCAAAAGACAATGTCTCTTCTTTGGAACAAATTTAAAAACCAAAACAAAATCGCAGCGTTTCTTGGCGTTAACCGCTCATCAGTTAACCGACGCTGCAAAGAGTTCCACTTAACGTAACAAGAGCCACTTATTTTCAAGCAGCTCTTGCATATTTATTTTTGGTTCGGGTTGTAAATCGTATGTACCTTAATTCGGCGGCCATCTAAAAAAAACAAACACACCCTTACATATCTGAAGTAAATGATATAATGTATTAAAAATTATATTTGCATCCATGTGATATCCTTTATACACGATAATTAATACTGTAATATACATTCAGTATTATAAAGGTAGATAGAAACGAAAGCAATTAAATATGTCCAATATCCCCACATATCTTTATGAATTGGCCCAACATCCCTATCTCTTTTTTATTATAATATGCCTTTCTCTATCTATTAAAATTTACTACCTTGTAAAGTTCCTACCGCATATTTCACACGCACAACAATCATTTACCATAAGACCCCTTTTCTTATTACTAATTTCACTTTTAGGGGCAATTCTTATTGATACGTCATGGCTAGTAAAATTATTCCACAGCATTTTCACACCAACAGCTCCATACCATATTGTGGCATTCGTTATTCGGATTGCCTGGGCATTTCTTTTGATTCAGTACGAAGCACTCGAACTGTTTTTGCAAAGCCTAACAGTGAAACAGTTTCATCTGAATCTCATAAACAAAATCACAATCACACTCAGTGCACTCATATCCGGCTACTTTTTCTATATTGCGTTCTTTCAGTATCACACCTTGGCGACTATTGCCGAACGAGATATTCAACGGGCCACTATTACAAGTTTAGAATTCTTTATCATGAAGACATTCGTTATTTATTTTCTTGCATTCATTATGATAAAAGGACTCCTGCTCTCCTATTATAACGCTCAAACAATCACGTATCCGAAAATCTTGCAACGCCAACTTCGGCTTTTTATTCTTTATCTGATTTGTCCCTATCTGCTTATCCAATTTTTACTCGGGGTTAGTTTCCAAATTATCTATGAAATGTACTTAGTAGTCAGTATTTCAACGCTCATGCTCTGCTACGCTATCTATTACTGCTTTCACAACGTTATTAAATTGCGCTTTATGAACATAACCCCCCATGTACAAGCACCACCCAAGCCACATGTGATAGAAGATTTTAAACAGGTACTTGACCAACTAAGCAAAACATCAAGCCTGCAAGAACTGGTTCATATTACACAAACCTTTTTTAAATACGCCTTTCAACTGCCGATTAACACCATTACGCTCACGATTCGAGATCACCAAGCCACAAACCCGCTCAGTTCAAAAGGATATTTTATAGAACAGTTTTTGTCACAATATGCCGATTATACAAAAGAGAACCACAGCACACAAAATAATGTTTTTATGTATCATGAAATTACATTCGATAACTTTTATCATGAAAACAGGACAAACTCTCTTATTATTCAATTTCTTGAAAAAATTAATGCGGATGTATTTATTCCAATTGCGTGCCATAAAAAAATAGTTGCGCATATCGTCATCGATCAAGAGGCACGTGCTCAGTTATTCAGCCAGGCCGAGCGAGATGCCATGGCAGTTTTTGCGTGCCACCTAGGAAATATCATTAATCTTTTGCAACACAAAAATATAAATATTCTCCTTCAAAAGGAAAAACAACTAAAAGACAACATCTATCTGCAACATCAAGAAATACATTTGTACAAAGAAAGTATTACAAAGTTTTTACGACACTCAAAAGAGAAAACAGTCGGAATCATTTTCTACAAACATGGCACCTTTACGCATGGCAACCAGGATGCAAAAACTATTGTTCCTATAAATCTCAACCTTCAAGCAGGCCACCCACTCACCAAAGCATGTAAAATAGTTGCACAACATGTGGATACCTATAAGGCACCTCACACACAGCTCGCCAAGGATATCCATGGAAGACAAATTGTGATCTCTGGGGTATGTAATCAAGAAAAACAAAATATTATTCTCATGATTACCTATCCAGACATATCGGATATTATCGCTCGTCAAAAACATCTGCTTGATAATCCGAATGATTGGGACTATTTGCTCTACCTCAATACAACAAAAACAGGAATTAGTATTCATCAACTCTTTCCCGGTACCACAGAACTATTACTTAATTTTAAAATTAAATTATTACAGGCAGCACTCAGTAGAAACGCTCTCATGCTGGATTTAGCACATGACGATTTATTGCCCACTGTCCGTCTACTGCATACCATTGGTTCAAGAGAAACACTCCATACCATTGAACTAAACGAACCAATAACCTCTTTCAAATTATCGGAACAACTCTTTGGCACTTACACATTACATGCAGAAGAACAGGAACTCATGAAACAACTCAATAATGGAACTATTTTCATCAAAAACATTCACTTTCTTGATCTTACAACACAGAAACATCTTACCGAATATATTACGCACGGATTTTATCATGTTTCTGAAACTGATAAAAAAGTATCCGGCACCGCTCGTATTATCTGTTCAACAAATCAAAACTTATCTCATCTTGTACAAGAAGGATTGTTTTCACACGAACTGCTTACGCATTTGAAACCAGCAACGGTACAGTTGCCATCATTAATCACAATGCCAAAACAAGAACTGTATGCCATTATCAATGCCTACACAGATTCGTTTATTACATCTCATATCGCAAAAAATCTGTATTCCCTGACAGATACGGAAAAAATGAAACTTATTGAACAACATTCAAGTAGTGTTCACGAACTTAAAAAAAATATAGAACTCATCGTTTTCAAAAAATCAAATGAACAAACATTCTATGGATCAACGACCACACATGAAACTGATGATCCGCTCCTTATTGAAGCAGCCGGGCTTGGAAAACAGGCTCTCAAAAATCCTCGCATTATGGCATTATTATGGAAAAAGTTGAAAACACAAAACAAAATCGCTCTCTTTTTGGGAGTGAATCGCTCATCAGTAAATCGTCGTTTGAATGCATTGGGATTGAGAACCGAACAAAAAAATAAACCGCACAACCCCACAGAGGAAGCGTTATGACCATACAAGAGTTTAAAGAACAACAACAAGAATTCCTGCAGTATATTCACATCGAACGCAATCTTTCTAAACACACAATACGAGCATATAAAAGCGATCTGAATCACTATGTTCTTTTTTGGAATGAGCAACTGAGCCTTCAAGATCAAACTAAGCTAAGTATGAAACAGATCATCGAACGATACCTGGTAAGCCTCTATTATAAAAAAATTGATAAGCAAACGATTGCGCGTAAATATTCCTGTTTTACTTCGTTTGGACAGTTTTTAAAAACACGAGGAATCGATCTCAACATCTCACTCAAACGTCCCCGGATCGATAAAAAATTACCCGTCTACTTGAGTGTTGAAGAAATATTCCATGTGCTCGACAATGTGCCCGACGACCAACTACCCAGCAAATCACCGGTACGAGACAAAGCAATTTTTGAACTCTTATATGCAACAGGAATCAGATGCTCGGAGCTCGTTGCCATCCGCTTTCAAGATATCGACATGAACAATAAAACAATCAAAATACATGGAAAAGGAAATAGAGAACGAATCGCCTTATTTGGAGATAAAGCAAAGATAAAAATAAAAGAATATATCCTCAAAGAACGGGTGCCAATGATACAATACAACGAATCCTTGTTTGCCAATCAGCATGGTAAGTCGCTCGCCACCCGTAC